>MCHG01000334.1_pt1 | contig 16417 bp, 15 predicted proteins | sample 787351 | NCBI WGS metagenome assembly MCHG01 (sample SAMN05430296, study PRJNA330682) | permafrost metagenome | biome: Cold desert; feature: permafrost; material: soil; isolation source: enrichment culture inoculated with soil incubated with H2/CO2 at 20 degrees... ... | reverse complement strand
GTTTGAGTAAGTAAAAATAAGAGAAATGAAAAAACAGTAATGGACGACGCATAGGATTTCTTAACCGATGACCAATGTAAAGGAATTAAATGTCCTTGACGTTTAACCTTTTGCTCCTCCTGCTATTATAGTATATTGAACTCCTCAATGATTTTGGATCTGCGAAATAATTTCAGGATACAACACAGTTGAACTGAGAAATAAATAGCATTAAACCTTTAAATGCCTAAAAATATAGATTTAAACAGTAACGCCTATTTTACTTGAATTTGTACCTCAAGTATGTAATTCCTACTATAGTGACTTAATAGGAAATCAGCAAAATTGATGCCCTCAAAAAGAATAAAAAGGCTCTCAGGTCATAAAAAATGAAAAAGATTGAAAGCTCATTCTATCTCTTTTAATGTGGGTAAAACGTCTATTCCATAAGCATTGAGGAAAGTTATCTGATCCGAGGCTACTGAATGGACGTAAATGTGGGTGAAACCCGCATCAATATACTTTTTTACAAATTTTATATGTTCATCAGGATTTTCGGAAAAGCAACCAAGTTTTCGTACTGTATCAGGTCCCACAACTTTTCCATTTTGAGCAGACATCTCGGGAGTGTAAATTTTATTCAAGAAAAGCGCAGGAATGGCAGCTCCTGCCCAAAAATTCATAAAATTCTCGATGGAGGTTTCAGGATCAACTCCATAGTCAACAAAAATTTCTATTGCCTTTGGCATATTCTCTGCGTTCTTGCTCGCGTCCTGAGCTCCTTTTTTAAACTGGGTAAGAATCCGCTCACATTTCTCCATATCCCCTTGTCCGACAGTTAAGAGGCCGTCCCCATAGTAGCCGGCAACATATGCACTTTCAGGCACGAGAGAAGAAATATAAATCGGAATATTGTTTTTTGGCAATGTGTATAATTTGGCTTTTTTTGTTCGGTAGTAACATCCATCAAAACTGACCTTCTCCCCAGTCATAGTTCACGAATAAGTCCTATTGCCTCTACCATCCGCATCTGACGCTCTTCGTATTCTGGCCATTCGCAGGTTACAGGATATTCATTTAAAGCCTCCCCTGTTCCGACGGCAAGAAAGGTTCTTCCTCCGGCAAGTGAAGATACTGTCGCAGCAGCCTGAGCAATGATGGCTGGATTATAACGCAAAATCGGGCAGGTCAGGCCGGGTCCCAGTTCAATGCTCTGAGTGCTCACAGCTGCCGCACCAAGCCAACTCCAGGTAAAACAGGCCTGTCCGTTTTCACTCCAGGGATGAAAATGATCACTAGCACTAAGACTTTCAAAACCTGCTTTTTCGGCAGTTATAGCTTGTTGCAGCATCTCGGAAGGATGAAATTGTTCAGGCGCGATATTATATCCTAGTTTAAGCAATTTTACCCCCCATTTTTGTATATAAATCAAGGGCTCTGTAGGAATCCTCTGGAAATAAGAATTTCCATTAATTTGAACTAATAGACTGAGATCTTTTTACTTATTTGTTTTCAGTCTCTTGAAGCTGATTTAGATAGATTTTCTACAAAGCCAATAGTGATTTACTTTGTTTTTCAAGTACTTAAGTCCTAAATTTAATGTAATTTGCAGAAATAAGCGTGTCAACCGCATAAGTCTTATTAAAAACTCACTTGATTAGCAACATCCTTTATATCTCTAAATTTTCTTGACACTAGGCTCCTTCTTTCCTTTGAAATTCTTTTTGAACTCTAGATACTTTTGAGCAATTTCCTCGGCTTTCTCCTCGCTCAGGACTTTTCGAGATATTTCAAACATTGTATTTTGCTCTTCTTCTACGTGATGTTCTATGCTCTCTTTCAAGACTTTTATTTTAGCATGCCATCTTTCTTCTTTTTCGTCCATGCTTTCCAGTTCTGAAAGTAACATTTCTGCTATGCGGTGTTCTTCATACCCCTCGAGTACGGATTCCCGAGCTTCTTCTTTTTCTTTAAGTACCGGATAGAAGAGTTTTTCCTCTCCTTGCATATGAGGATCAAGTTCAGCTTTTATTTTGAGGAAAGTTTCTTTTGAGCCGTCGCTGATAGCTTCTTCAAATAGATCAAGTACTTGATCATGTTCTTTGCTCAGTATATCATAAATCGTTTCCATAATTCCCACTCCCATTTGGAAATAAAAAAGGCTCTGTGTAGTCTACAGGATAAGTAAATCTAGAGATTCGAAATTAGCTGCAAAAGACTCTATCATCTCCGCAGACTTCACAGAACCCTTTATCTAATAATCAATTTATTTTACAGCCATGTGCTCGTAGACTAACATCATATTTTTGTGAGGGAAAATTCGATCCTTGTAAACCTAGTGTCGAGTCAATCCTCAAGGATTGAATGATTCTGAATAGTCGTATTCTATTTTATACGACATTTTTCTGTTGACTCGACACTTAGGATCTGGCCGAAATTACTTCTTGCCCTGACTCCCTCTTGATGATTCCTTCCCTTCTGATGATTTATGTCCTCCTCTCGACGATTCCTTCCCTTTTGACGATTCACGCCCTCCTCTTGATGATTCACCCCTACTTGATGATTCACTGAATTCCTTGCTGACTTCGATAGGACTTGTATATTCTTTGTCTGGAAGGCTCTCAAGAACTTCCATTACCTCTTTGTTCGCTCCATGTTTTTTAGCGTGCTGAATAAGCTCTTTCTTTTGTACAGGATAGTCTATACCTTTTAGAGACTCCTGAACTTCTATAGGACTAGCTTCCATAAATTATCCTCCCAGTTTGGTTTAAACTTACTTCTTATTCCTTAATACAGTTCATTTTGATACACTCTCTAAACAGATTTATTAAAGAAATTACATTCCACTTAATCGCTCAGTTCCATTTCTGAATGAACTTTTTGGTAAGTTCGCTTCCGAATTATCTGCCTATAAGAGTGATTTTGACTGTATCTTCAGTATATAAATTCAATAAATATAAATTACAAAGAAATATAATTAAGAAACCAGAATTAATTAAAATTGGATGTTAAATGGTCTAGTTTTCTCCTTAAACTCTCTTAAGGAGGGTATTTTCTCTATCTTTTTATCTCAATGTTAGAGTTTTTTATTAATTTTGTATAATAGATGAAAAGATATCACCCTTAAATAAAATCAGTTAATGACTGATTTATCAATTTAATTATTATTATAATTATCCAAATTGATGTTTGTATAGTTATAATTTCACATAAAAGATACAAATTTTTTAATTTAACTGAGTATTCAGTTTGAACTTATGAATTTTCGGTTATATGGTCACAAAATCAGTTAGGCGTAATAACTTGCCTAATAAAGAGATAATTTGGAAATACTTGATCTAAAAGCCTGTCTTAAAATTGAACTTGATCCTACAATTGGATAATAAGCAACTAGGAGTTACGCAGTTTGGCATCATCATACCGTTTTTAACAACCTCCTCCGGATCTGAATTAATTTAATGTGTAGAGAGGGTCATTTAAATATGTTGTCACTGCTTCTCTTATAATTTTTGTTTTGCTTTCAAACCAGGATATTCCACTTTTTATTCTTTGTAATTCCAGTCTGAGAAAAGCTCTGGTCGTCCACTGATAATGGGTTGGTGTTTTCTGGTAAAATATCCAACGCACCTTTTGCCCACGTTTTGAAGCTTTGGCGGCACGTATCTCTACAATCACCAAACTCACGGGAAAAGAGTGATATTAGACGTTATTTTGATTATTGTGGAATAATAACAACCGAATACAAATGGACGACCAATAATTATAGTTTTAGACATTAAACACAAGAGTCAACTTTCTAAATCTGGTCATATACCAGATATTTGTTCAAAAATGTGATTAACTCGTGAGTTTACTATAGTAAGTCCGAAACTATAATTTTAAAAGGGTACGCTATAAGCCGCGAAAAGAAACCTGCAGCTGTGTCCTTTAGAGCCTCTTCAACTGCTGGCTGTACACTCTTCCAATCCGCTGAATGGTATCTGCTTCTTCGGGGTCTTTATCATCCCGGATGCGGATGAAGCGGGGAAAGCGAAGTGCAAAACCCGAGTCATAGTTGGGGCTTTTCTGGATTTCCTCAAAGGCGATTTCCAGAACGATTTTCGGCCTTATAGCAAATACCCCGCCTGATTCTCCGCCTTCCATCAATCCGGAAAGCATTTCTGTGAGTTCCTTTAGCTGTTCGTCGGTCAGGCCTGTACCAACCTTGCCGACCTGCAAATAGTTGGAAGTCTCAGGGTCATAGCAGGCAACAGTGTAAGAACCTATGAGGTTTGCACGTCTGCCAAAGCCCCATTCAGCTCCCACCACTACAAGATCAAGGGTTTCCATAAGGGGTTTTTTCTTGAGCCAGTTCTTACCGCGTTTGCCAGGGGAATAGACCGAATTAGGGTTTTTGACCATGACGCCCTCGTGCCCGGCCTTCAGGGCTTCCTTGTAGACTTTTTCCACAAGCTCGAGGTCTCCGGTTATAACCTGCTTGTCCACGCAAATGGATTTTGAGTCCTCAACCGAGCTCTCCACACAGGACTCAAGCTCTTTTCGGCGCTCAAGAAGAGGAAGATCGATCAGAGTTCTGCCGTTCAGGTACATGATATCAAAAAGGTTGAGCTGGATCGGGATTCCGAGTATTTTTTCCTCTAAGTCGTACTTGCGCCGGAAACGTTTAAGGATTTCCTGGAAAGCCTTTGGTTTTCCTTTTTCGTCCACTGCAACGGCTTCTCCGTCAAGGATTGCAGATTCGGCTTTCACATGCTTTCGAATAATCTCAACAAGATCTGGAAGGGAATTTGTGACGTTTTCAAGTTTTCGTGAAAAAAGGGTAACTGAGTTTCCCGCCTTGTGGATCTGGACTCTTGCCCCGTCGAACTTCCATTCGATTGCAGCTTCCTTCATCTCTTTGATATCGACATCTATATCAGGGCTGATCTGGGAAAGCATCATTTTAACGGGGCGGTTAATTTCGATCCCGAGTCCTTTGAGAGCTTCCACACCGCCTTTTTTGGCAGCTGCAGCCACTATCCCGAGGTCATTTGTGACCATATATGCGTGTTCTACCACATCTGCAGAGACGGAAAAAGCTTTCGCGATGGCATCCCTGACAGCTCCTTCCCCGACCCCTATACGGAGTTCCTCAAGTGCAAGCCTGGAAATATACTTTGCTTCCCTTGGGGTTGAGGAGTTAAAAAGGAACTGAAGGTTTTTGACCTTAACTTCCTGCGAGCCCTTCCCGGAGGCCTCGGAAGCCGTTTTAAAGCGCTTGTAGATGTCGGTGATTGAGAGATCTGGTTGCTCTTCGAGGAAAGAAGAAAAAGTGACCTGGTTTTTTCGTTTTTCTTTCAGGATAAGAAGTGCTGTATCTCCTATATCGCCTGTTGTCCGGACAAGAGATTCTATACTTTTTATAGACATGCCGGAGGCCTTGGAGAGACAAACGTACAGCAGGCTTGTGCCAATTCCGAGCTGCACTCCACTCCAGGCAGGAAAAACCTCACTCATAATAAAATGAGTAGCAAGGGGCAGCTCTTCTACATCAACTTTCTTAAGAAGATCAGCAACTTTATTTGTAATATCAATAGTACTTGATAACTTTTCAATTGCCTGGCAGGTTTCTGCAAATTCCCTGAAGCTTGTCATGGTCCACGCAGCTTTTTCATTTATAGTTCCAAACATAAATATTTACATTTAAGTCACTCAATTCTTCGCTTTTTTGAGTGGGTGACTTGTATTTATTCCCCAAATATGGGAGTAGCAGGTATAAAAATCAAGAATATTTATTGTTAAAAATCACAATCAAGCTTGATATTTCTCTTTTTGGCCTGGTAACTTTATAACTAAACAATTATTTTCAACCCCCTCGAAAAAGCGAAGAGCCTTCAATATTCCATAAACACGGAAAACACGGAAAACATGGACGAAAGAAGATACCTGAGCAACTTTTCAGCCCAAATTGCCCGAGTTTCGCCAGCAGAGTTTCGCTTCCCGAGTTTCGCTTCGGGAGCACGAGGTCCTTTTCGCTTCGCTCAAGAGGACTAATTTGATGTTTGTAATTTCGATTCGCTCAAGAGGACTAATTTGATGTTTGTAATTTCGATTCGCTCAAGAGGGCTAATTTCCAACGTTATAGTTTTTCCGTGTCCTTCCGTGTTTTTATGGTTCAACTCTAGGTTTAAGATTAGTGAAGAAAATATGATACTTTAGTATAGTTTTCCGAAGCTCGGGTTTCAAAAAACCATTTTCTTAACCCTTACAGGTTACCATAAATTGCAATCAGATCACTAAGAATTGCACTTGCGGTTTCAACGGGGCCTGCGCCCTTACCAGTAACCGTAATTTCCCCTGCAAGTTCAGTGTCTACAGATGCGACATTTAAGGTCCCTCCTACTGCAAGAGGATGGTTGATCGGGACAAGCCTTGGAGCTACATGGATCCTTTCCCTGCTAACTTCGCCTATAAGTTTGATCACATACCCTCTTTCATAAGCCATCTCCAGGGCTTCAGGAGTGACCTTTGTAATTCCTGTGACTTTAACATCCTTAAAAGTAACATCAAGCCCGAATATAGCATTTGCCAGGATTACCAGCTTGCAGGCAGTATCAATTCCTTCCACATCGTATGTAGGATCGGTTTCTGCAATCCCGAGTTGCATGGACTCGGCAAGAATGTCAGTGTAACTTGCTCTTTCTTCCAGCATTCTTGTAAGGATATAATTACAGGTTCCGTTCAGGATGCCTTTGATACTTATAACCTTATTGCCTGCAAGAACTTCGTTTGCCAGGTTAATAACTGGCATCGAGCCTCCGACTGTAGCTTCGAACCTGAAATTCGACCCTGCTGCTATTGCAGTCTCCATGAGTTCCCTGTATTTCAAGGTGAGAGGCCCTTTGTTGGAAGTAATAACGTCCTTTCCGGTTTGGAAGGCTGCAAGCATATTCTGGAGACCCGCTCCGCCTGTCTTTATATTTGTGGGAGTGGTCTCGATCACAAGTTCATGGTCTACGGACCTGATTACTTCGACGCCTGTAATATTTTCAAGGGCGACTGTCCCACTTGTTCTCTTGCGGGAAAGGCAGTCGGTAAGGTCTACGCCTTGAGGATTGACAGTTGCACCTTTCGAATCCACAACAGCAACCACTTTCACTTCCAGCCCTATACTCTCCAGATACTCTCTTTTCATCAGGAGTACCTCGGCCACACCCTGTCCGATTGCACCGAATCCAAGAATCGAACAGCATACCGTCTTCATATTTCCAAATCTCCTTAAACTATTTTTCAGGCCTGGATGTCTATTGGGAGAACCATCAGCAGGTCTTTTTTTGCCGATACTTCTTTCAGGATATTGAGGGCCTTTTGCAGATCCTCTTTACCCACAGCATCAATTCTTATGAAGGCTGAAGAAAGCAGATTAATGCCAGGCATGGAGAGGGAAAGATCCACAACCTCAGCAAATCCAGTTTTGTCAATCTCGTCAATCGTATCCTGGATTCCTGTATGGACCACATGCCCTATAAGGACCACATTTAAGCTTTCCCTGAAACGATGTTCTCCAACTCTTACAACTCTGATTCCGTTCTCTTCCAGTTTCGCCTTTATTATTTCAATGCTTTCAGGCCTAGTTTCAAGAATAAGCTGTACTGGTACTGTTTTTCTGGGGGTCCTTTTCTGATGGTGATGTAATACAGTTATCAGGTTAGCTTTACATTCCGAAAGAGGCTGGAGGGCTAAAAGCATCTGCCCGGGCACATCTTTTAATTCAATGTCCATGGAAATTCTCATGTTGTCCCTCGTGCAATTTATATAATCTTTTTAAACTTAATTTCATAAAGTAAGGCCCTGTTACCCGGGTATTTGCTATTTAATAAAGCTCAATTGATTGAAACAGCGTCCAGAGATAGAGCAGTACATACTAATTACCCTAGTATTTGCTATTTAATAAAGCTCAATTGAACAGCATTCAGTGGGTGATCTCTGGCGCATAAGAAAACAATCCTTGGAGCTTAAGAAAGCAAAAAGGGCATTCTAAGATTCTCATAACCGATCTTTCAAATATCGTTGACCGTTCTTGCTGCTTAGTAGATGAATTTAGTTATATAGTTTGCGATTTATTTTCTTCAAAAGAGAAGGTATAGAATACCTCTCCTGCCTTATTCCTGCTTACTTTCATCTTCTGTTTGTTTAGGGACATGTTCGTCAGGAATGCGAATAATATTTCCCCTACCTCTTTTGAATTTTTCAATCAAGCCGCGTTCTTCAAGATCCGAAAGCATAAGGCTGACTTTGGATTCAGAGTAGGGAGATTTTTTTCGGAGTTCTCTCTGGGTAATTCGGTTTCCGTTAGTTCGGATTAGATTCAGAAGTTCTTTGAGATCCTCAGGGAGAGTAATTTCGCGATCCTCCTGAAGGTCTCCTGTCTCAAAAGCGGTTTCTGAAGACAACTTAGAACTTATTTCATAAGTTTCATCAAGACCCTCTGCCGAATCGTCTTCAATCTCTTCAGAAAACTCTGCTTCATTTATGTTACTACCAGGCTGCAGTGCTTTTATCTCTCCGTTTCCTTCCGGTAAATCGTTTCCTCCCGGAAAACTAGCTATTATCTCAGGAGGTTTTTTACGTCTCTCTTTTAAGAAATAGCCTGCCAGTAACAGGATGATTATGAAAGCAAGGAAAACAGAAACGAAAAAGTAGTTTTGAGAGCTTGCCTGAGCTACAGGCTTTGTCTCATCAAAATTCAGATCCGGACCTTCAAATCCACTCTGGTTCAGAAGTTCTTCTCCATTATTGTTGGGAAACATGAGAAGGTCATGAACATACTCTCCTTTGTCTAATATTACAACCTCTTCCTTAGCTGAATAAACGGCAGTTTTTCCCTCTAAATAGTAAGCAGTAATCAAGTAAGTTCCTGGAGTAAGATTGAAGGAATAATTTGCATCCGTTGCAACAAAGTATTGTTCAGGAGTAGAATTAACTTCAACCACTGTGTTATTTAGAGTTTTGAAACTATTCCACTCGTACACAGTCCCGTGAATTGTGGTCGCAAGTGCATTTCCCTGAAAAAACATAATTAAAAAGGAAACACAGGCGATCCTGTAAAGCTTTCTAAAATTCACGCAATGTTAAATGAGTTTTTAACATAAAACTTTTACTTTTCATTACAGAAATTTATAATGCCACAAAGGCGTATTCAAGCTTTATGAAGCAAATAAAAGCTCTATCAAGCTTGAAAATATGTATGTGCCTATTAATCAAACTTATTCAGAAAAGAATGCTTATATTTACCTCCTTCTATACAACAGTATCATGACTTACAAAGGGAGGTAGTCAGATGAAAAAATTAAGATTTATCCGATATCTGACTTACTTTACGATCATATTAGCATTAATTAGCGCGCTGCCAGGTGGAGCCTCGGCTGCAAAAGTTTCTTCAGATGGACATGGAAACCAGAATCAATATATGCGCGAGGATTCCAGAAGCTCATACGATAATGAGATTGACAATAAGAGTGATGTCAACGACTCTGAGTCCGATCCAGAGGGGCTTCAGAATAACCTCAACGTAAAAGATCAGAACCGAATTTCCGAATATAAAGAGGAAAGGAAGAAAATAAAGGAAGAACTCCAGCTTGAAAGGAAAGAATATCAGGAATCAAAAAAAGATTTCCTTAAGATCAGAAGTCAAATCAGGGCCGAAGAACTTAACCCGAACTCGAATGAAGCTTTAAATGCCACAAAGCTTTACCTTAACTCGAGTATTAATTATATGATCGCTCACCTCTCAAATGTGAAAAGCAACATGGAATATTCAAATGGAAATGGAACTGAAAAGAGAATTGCTGCTATAAATGAAAAAATTAAACTGCTTGAGGCTGAAAAGTTAGAAGTTGCAAATGCTTCCAATCAGAAAGAGCTTGCTGCCACGGTCAGGTCAGTACGTGAAGTCTGGGATGACGCACAGAAAATCAGTCTCGCAGGTGCTGGACAGACTGTAAGTGGTAAAATTGGAGAATTTCTTGAAAAATCCGAAACCCTCTCTGAAAAACTTGAGGAGAAAATCAAGAGCCTGAATGAAACTGGCGCTGATATATCTGACCTTGAAATAAAACTTGCCAGTTACAAGGCATATCTAAAATCTGCTCAGGAAAAGAAAAAAGATGCGGACTCGATCTATTACGATAAGAATGTCACCAGGGAAAATATGGAAAAGGCAAACAATTACCTGCTTCAATCTCTCAGTGATATCAATAAATCAAATAAGCTGCTCATAGATATTTTTGAAGAGCTAAAAAAATATGAAACTGAAAAAATTAATGAAACTGAAGTCGAGAATAGGCTGAAAACTGAGCTTAACAATACTAAAAGTGTAAATACTAAAAGGGCAAATAGTTAAAGCTAGTTCTTTTATTGTAAGTGTCAATTCAATCGACTAAAATGAAGACCTCTTTTGAAGGATTAAAAACCACAGTTAAAGGGTGAGATTTCCAATTTCACTTAAAAATGATTAGATTTGAGGAGGCAGAAAATGGTCAAATTCACTCATCTGCTCGTAATATCAGTTTTAATTGTCTGGATTGCAGGATCCGGATGTATCGGAAATGATACGTCTAAAGTAAAAGAGGCAGGAAAAGACTCAAATGATGCCGATGTAGGGAATAACGTACCAGCCGAAGATTTGGGAGTAGGCCTTACACAAGCAGAACTCGATGAGGTTAATTCTAACATGGCAGGTCTTGAGAACTTGCTTGAAGATTCAAGTCCTGGAGAAGAGATAGTAGTTCAAGAAGTGTGAAATGGAAAGGAAGTGAAAACTTAACTGAATAGACAGTTCTCACTTGAAAAACATCTTTTCTTTGTTCCGCAATCTCTTAATTTCTTCTTCTAGAGCCACTATCCTTGCTTCAAGTTCGTGCACATCTTTTTTGGTGAAAATATCTTTTTTGGAAATAGCATCCTGAATCTTTTCAGAAACTTTCTTTTCAAGATCTGTTTTCTGTTTTTTGCTTTCTTCAAGGAGATCCTGGATAGCCTTTTTGCCCTCTTCCTTACTGATGTCTCCTTTATCCACCAGGTCCTTTACAAGATCATCTATTTTTTCTTCGGTCATTGCCCAGAGGCCAGCTCCTATGAGCCCAAGTTTTCTGACTGATTCTCTCATGTACAAACACTGCCTTTGACTTATTAACCTGAAAAGGAATTATTTAAAATTATTAACATGATATAGTCTCAATAATGTATTAAAGTTCCCCCTATTATTAAAACCATACTTATATGGCTGGCTCAAACCAACAGAGCATATATAGTAATTCCATGTGGCTTTTTTGAATTATATTTGAATTCAGATTGGAAAATATGATAAAATTAAACACAGATATCTTTATTATTTCTGAGTTCCTGATTATAGTCACTAAATTAGAGAAATAATGATAGCTCGAACTATCTTATAAAATATGAGAAATATCTAAAAATTAAATCAAATTCGGCAAAAGTTTGGAGAGTGGGGTAAATGAGAAATCAAACATTTGAGAAGCTAAAAAGGACATCAGGATTTTTACTGGCAGTCCTTTTTGTAGTTTCATTGACAGCTGCGTCAGCAGGAGCATCTCCTTCGGCTTCACCAGGCCAGGAAACAGGAATAAAATCCGTTAGTCCATATCAATACAATGAGCCAAACCTATTCGTTCTGCAAGGAGTCGGACAGAAGTACAAGGATGTACGTATAAGCTATTCAACGACCAGCATCATAGGTAAACCTATTTTCAACTATAAAGACTCGAAAGGCACACATAGCTTTAGAGGAGAAGAAATCCGTACACAAAAAACGGAGGTCGGTACGATGGTTACGGTGACTTTAGAGAGTGTTCCGGACCTTCGTGTTACAACGCTGACTTTAATAGTGCCTTCTATCAACCTCGACGGCTCAGCACGAGATTTTAAAACTATCGCGATCCGAACAACTAGCAAAACCACCATTGGTGGAGAGCGCCTTGTTAAGGGAGCAGTGCAATCCTATGAAGTAATAGACCTTAAAGGAACTGCGAATAGTGTTAGGTTTTGAGTTGAATCTGAGATTTTACAGATCCTGGTATTTAATACAGTGTCTCTAATACTGCATTTCCAAAAAAATATTGGTAACTATTCAACCTACTTAAAATCAGTTGATTGATATTGATTTAACATAGCTGAAAAATATTATCAATTCTTTCAACCAACACAAAACATCAAAGAATCTTAAAAAGTGATACTAAAAATAAATTACTTTGAAATCACTTTATTTTTATCCTTTTTTTCAAGCCAATCCATGACTTTAGGCCAGAGAGACAGTGAAATTATCATTGTAATTACAAAAACAAAAATTGAGCCTGCAGCCATATCTACCTGAGTATAGGCAACTTCTTCTCTGAGTGCATTGGTTGAAATAGCCCCAAAAAGGAAAAGGATTACAAGCACTATTGAGGTGGAAATACTTGATAGAAGCACTAATCTGGGCCTGTTATCCCTGGATCCGAATTTTACCATATAACTCACCATAACTCTCTTTAATTTCAGAATTCTCGAAGCTTCAATCTTAAATCTCGTTAATCAGCTTCAAAATTATTTTTCTGGATTTATCTAATCTTGCTTCTTTTCATTAGCAGGGAATTGGTCGTCACTGAGACTGAGCTGAGGGCCATGAAGGCGGCTGCAAGTTCAGGCGTGATAAGGATCCGGTCAAAGAAGGGGTAAAGAATTCCCGCTGCAATAGGGATGCCTATTATATTGTACCCAAAAGCCCAGATAAGGTTCTGCTTGATCTTATTTATGGTTAGCCGGCTCAGCTTAAGAGCTGCAACTACATCTCTCAGGTCATTTTTTATAAGCACAATTTTTGCGGATTCCATTGCCACATCCGTGCCTGCTCCCATGGCAATTCCCACATCGGACTGAATCAGGGCAGGGGCATCATTAATGCCGTCACCCACCATTCCAACAAGCTTGCCGTCCTTCTGGAGCTTTTTTATTTCGTTTGCTTTGTCTTCGGGCAGCACCTCGGCAAGCACTTTTTGGATTCCTACCTCTGCTGCAATTGCACCAGCTGTAATGGCATTGTCTCCGGTAAGCATAACTACTTCGATACCCATTTTTGTCAGGGTCTCAACTGCCTCCTTAGAGTTCTCCTTCAGGGTATCGGCTACTGCAACAAGGCCGATGTTTTCATTCCCTAGAGCCACAAGCATTGCTGTTTTCCCATTTTCTTCAAACTCTCGCATTTTGGCTTCCAGTCCCTTAAAAGGGACTCCATTTTCTTCCATAAGTTTGCGGGTACCGAGCAAAATTCTTTTTTCTTCAAAATAGGCTTCGATTCCTTTTCCAGGAAGGGAATGGAAACGATCTGCCTTTCCAAGGCTAATTCCTCTTTCCTCAGCCCCTTTTACTATAGCTTCCCCGAGAGGATGCTCTGATCCTTTTTCAGCTGTTGCTGCAATAAAAAGTACTTCCTTTTCCTCATGGCCAGGAGCTGCAATCAAGTCTGTGAGTTTCGGAGTGCCTTCGGTAAGGGTTCCTGTTTTGTCAAAAACGATAGTATCAAGTTTATGAGCCCTTTCCAGAGCTTCTCCACCTTTTATAAGGACCCCGTTTTCCGCACCTCTGCCTGTGCCTACCATAATGGCTGCAGGAGTTGCAAGCCCAACAGCACAGGGACAGGAAATTACGAGGATAGTTATGGCAATAAGCAAGGAAAAGAGGAATGGGCTAATTCCTCCGAGTGATGCGGATTCTCCTACTCCGTAGCGCCAGTAGCCTATGAAAAACCAGAAGAAAAAAGCAAGAAGGGCAATAATATGCACGGCTACTATGAAGTTGCCAGCAAAAACGTCTGCAACCCGCTGGATGGGGGCTTTGGTAGTCTGAGCATTTTCCACGAGCCTTATTATCTGGGCAAGGGCAGTGTCAGCCCCAACCTTTGTGGCCCTGAACCTGAAGGACCCTGTCTTGTTCAGGGTAGCCCCAATAACCGTATCTCCTGGGCCTTTCTCCACTGGAATACTTTCTCCTGTGAGCATGGATTCGTCTACTGCCGAACCTCCTTCCACCACAACCCCATCAACAGGGATCTTTTCTCCGGGCCGGACAATTACAATGTCACCAACTGCTACTTCTTCTACAGGAACCTCCTTTTCCACACCATTAACAAGGATCCTGGAGGTTTTTGCCCTGAGTCCCATCAATTTCCGGATTGCTGCCGATGTTTGGCCTCTTGCCCTGGCTTCGAGGTACCTGCCAAGGACAATGAAAATTATCAGGAAAGCTACAGTGTCATAGTAAAGGTTGTTATACCCTGGACCCAGATCAAGAAAAGTTGCCGCCACACTGATAAGGTAGGCTGACCCTGTCCCTGCAGCAATCAGCAGGTTCATATCAGTTACGCCGTGCTTGAAGCCCTTGAAAGTCCCGACAAAAAACTGCCTTCCAGGGAAAAGAAGGACAAGAGTAGACAGTATAAATAGAACGATATGGTTGGAAAGGAAGGCAGGCACAAAAGATAGGAAAGGAAACATCATGCTCATGTTCCCGAGGCCGATTGGAATTCCCAGCACAAGAGCGATGATCAGGTTATTCCTCTGCCTCCGGATTTCAGCATCCCTGGACATTTGCTCTCTGTCTTCATACTCAACAGTCTCAGCCCTGACCGATGCTCCATAGCCAATTCCCTGAACTGCAGCAATAATCTCTCTGACAGAAATACGGGATGAATCAAATTCTACAAATGCCTTTTCAAGAGGGAAATTTACCGAGACTGAAATCACGCCGTCTGTTTTATTAAGAATCTTTTCAATGTTTGCAGCACAGGACGCACAGCTCATGCCCTGAAGATTGAGAGTTACCTTATCCTTCTCGACTTTATACCCGATGGATTCTATAGCTTCCCCGATTTCTTTAGGAGAAATAAGGGAAGGATCAAAGCTAACCTTTGCTCTACCGAGCTCCAGATTGACAGCAACTGAGTCCACGCCTTCCTTTCTTTTTAATATCTTCTCGATATTTAGGGCGCAGGCCGAACAGGTCATGCCAGAAACTCCAAGGGTGATTTCTTTTGAGCCTGTTTTTTGACTTGAGATGCGGGTTGCTTCTTTTTCTGCAATTTTGCATGCTTCTGTCAGGGAGCAGGTTTGAGAATCGCCTTCAGGCTTTTCTAAAGCCATATCAGTAGTTTCTGAAGTTGTGCCTTCTACTTCTGCAGTAGCGGAAGTTTCTGTCTGACCCTTTTCTTGAACTTCCTGGGCATCTTCTTCAATTTCGGTTGAGTACCCGGCCTTTTGGATAGCTCCCTTTATATTATCCAGACTTATCTTTTGAGAGTCAAAGCTAACAGTAGCACTTTCGGATTCGAGATCAACCTCAACTGACTCTACTCCTTCAAGTGAAGAAATAGCATCCGCTACTCTTTTCTGGCAGTGACCACAGGTCATGCCATACACTCCTATAGTAACTTCCATCAGATATGTCGCCTACCCATATTTTTCAGGACTGCCCGGCGTTTAAAAAACTTTTCCGGGCTCATTTATAGTTTTATATCCAGCTTTAAGCAGGGTCATCCGTATGACATGCGCATCAGTTATCCGGCTGTCATAAGTTACATTTACTGTCCTGTCAGAAATATTTATATCTACTCTTGAAACCCCTTTGATAGAGGTAACGAGCCTTGTAATCATGTCCTTGCAGTATCTGCAGACCATGTCATCCACTATGAATGTTGTCTCCCCGATGTGTTCACCCCCACAGCATCAGCCGTTTTTCAAACAGGCGCTTCACCCATATAATTTAAATCTGTACCTTTTACTATATAATTCTTTGAAACAAATGCACTAGATTCTTTAGAATTTATAATTACAAGGGTTCGTATCCGGCTTCCCGAATCGCAGCCTTGACTTTTTCGAGGTTTGCCTTCCCTTCTTCGTATTCAACAACTGCCTGTTTGTTCGGGAGGTCTACTTCCGCCTTTCGTACACCTTCCACTGCTTCAATTGCTTTTTTTACTCTCATCACACAGTGCCCGCAGGACATCCCTGCAACCTTTATGGTTTCTTGAGTCATAGTTCTATCTCCAATTATATGTCGGATTATTTTAGTGAATAAATTAACTGAAAGTTTTATAAAATGAAAGCTTTATAGAATTTATAAAATGAAAGCTTTATAGAATAATAGTCTGCAATAGAATATTTGATTAACCGTATTGTCAACTATGTTTAGGACGAAAATATTTATTTTAGAATTCTCTAAAAAAGGGCAACGTTAAGATCATAGAGTGTTTAGTTGTTTAGACATCCGTGATCCTCTCAACCCTTAGAACCAAGCGATTCTAAAAACTATATTTTCCCTCATACCAGGCGCTTTTTTATTTCTTCAAAATCTTCTTTAGTAATTTCTCCTTTCGCATACCTTTCCTTTGCAATATCCAGCGCAGACT
>MCHG01000333.1_pt1 | contig 16423 bp, 16 predicted proteins | sample 787351 | NCBI WGS metagenome assembly MCHG01 (sample SAMN05430296, study PRJNA330682) | permafrost metagenome | biome: Cold desert; feature: permafrost; material: soil; isolation source: enrichment culture inoculated with soil incubated with H2/CO2 at 20 degrees... ... | reverse complement strand
GGCAGCGAACAAGGATGTGAGCTGCCGCCATTGCGCCAAGGATGGCGCATTTGGCGGGAACCCCGCTCCCAGTAGGCAGGAGCTTGAACGGTTAGTTTGCTCTGCGTCGTATGACCGAGCGCTGTGTCACACAAGGCCCTCACCCAAGGCCAGCTAACATTCCATAAACCCGCTCTGCCAAATCTATCGGAAGAGCTCCTGTCCCGCAGCTCGGTGTTAACATACTTTGCTGGCGAAGAAGGGATTCATCAACTCCACGTTTTACAAGTTCCCCAATATTATTCTCCAACTTAATCTTAAGGCTTTGAGCAGTTTCTTCCCAGGCAATCGGATTTGTGGGAACAATTCCCCAGGAAAGGATTCCTCCACGTTTTAAAAATTTATTGAGTGGTTCCGCAACGGCCATCATGCTTTGCATATAATCGTAGGCATCAAAATTCACCACCTGAATTTTGGAGTCAAAAAGAAGGGTCCAGTCCATCCCTGCGCAGACATGCACCCCGGCGATTCCACCTTGGCGCAAGATTCCTTCAACAATCGAATTTAGCTCATCAATTAGTTGTTCCCGTTTTAACGTAATATGAGTTGAAGCACCAAAACCGTATAGTCCTGGATCGTCAATCATCATCAGCACAGGTAGGCCAAACTGGCTGAGTCGTTTAGTCTGCCACTCAGCATGCATTGCAAGGGTTTTAACCAGCATATCCCGGAGAGTATCATCATAATAACTAGACCGTCTATTTTTATCAGTTATCTGCATTCCCAAGGTCAAGGAACCACTCAGTTGACCCTTTAATATTACAGCATCCCTTGTTCCGTACTGTTCGAGATTACGACAAAAGGCTTCAAACCCTTCGCCCCCCTGTGAGCTGAATCCAAAGCGTTCTAGAGCTTGTTGATCACCCTCAATGGCCTCTAAATATAGCGTGTAGAAGACTGTCATCCTCTCTACCCAATCCGGCTCATCAACTTGAAATTTCGGAACTTCGACATCTCCAATGACTCCAGTTTCAATTAGAGCCTTGAGATATTGCCCAACAAACGAGCTTTCTGCTCCAAGACGCGGAAGCTGAGGCCAATGTGGGGCCAGTGGCACACTTTTCCAAATCAAATCTAAAGCATCTTGGCTATTAGTCAGCGGTATACTTCCAACTCCCGTTGTCATAAATTTAGGTTTAAAATTTTCTATTTGCATAGCTCAAACACTTCCCATTCCCATAAATTAGATGAATGTTATGAATGCAAATGAATTGCACGTTCACACGGAGCCTATAACACAGAAGGAATGCCGTCTCTTTAACATAATAGCATGCAAAGCGCATTTGCGTCCATAAATGCGGACCCTCATCTCACCATATGCCACAAATAAATCCAATCTACGAAATGTAATGAAGCCCAGATAAACAAGGCCACCGCAATGCTTCCAGGGACCAATAAAAATGCTCGGTAATGCCCACCTATACGTCGGATATCATGGATACGGATGGGTAAGAACAGGAACACAAGGACAATGTAACCAAGAATTGGCATATAGAACGGGACCCCCCACGGAACCAAGGCCCACCCAATTGAGACAAAAACAGCAAAGGAGTATCGTCTTTCGAGCCAATAAACAAGGGCTACCGAGTGTGGAGCATTCGGCAAATGTGGAGCAACCACTCCAACCTGAATCAATCGAATAAGCATAAACAATACGCTTAACATCATCCAAATTAGCCAGGGGGACTGAGCCTGAATCACATTAACACCTGACCATAAATGCGCTAACCAAGGATTCGAATGGATCGGGATACGAAACAACGCTGATGTAACTAACCCCGCCAGCATCCCTTCACGGGCCAAAACGAACAATCCATTCCAGAACCAAGCATCACGCAAACGGCGTTTGGGTTTTCGTTCTGAGATTTCTTTATAACGCCAGGTTACCGATCGAATGTTCATCCAAGCCAGGAAAACCATCATTAGTGACCAAGTTCCTGCAACTAAAGGTTCTTGAACCCAATGAACACCTGTTGTTGAAGGAGACTCAATCGTCACTTCTCCCCATCCCCCCTGAAGCTTGTTTCCCTGAACATAAAGTCCTTGCTCTTCAGAAAGCCCCTTAAGAACTGCAGGAGTCGTTTTAATAGCAAAAGCTAAATTAGGGTGAACCTCTTTTACAGCCTCACGAAAATACGTTTGGGCCAACACATCCGTATCTAACCCTTTTCCTACCGTCCACGCCCAAAGGGACGGGTGAAGCATTTTGCCCACGACGGCTTTGCGGAAAACCTTTGGTTGAGGTAGCCGACTCGAGGGAATTAATTCTACCGGTAATTCGGCCCACACCCCCATACCGACGCTATCAGCCGCTTGTAGCCAAAGCTCATCTGGCAATTGTCCAATAAAATAAATGAGGTTTATCCCTTTTTGTTGTTTTGCTTTTAACCAAGACTCTACCTGTCCAGCATGTCTTAGCCGAGTCTCCTCCTGAATCGTTAAAGCCTCCCCCTTAATTGGGATCACCTGGTCATTTAATACCCACTTCCCAGAAGTTAATGCGATCGACCGGAGGCCAATTGGCACTGACAAATCATCAGAGTCGCCCTTGTTGTTCGTGACGGTTAAATACATCTGATAGCGAAATGGTGCTTGGAGTGTCCATCGCCTTGCATTCGGTACGGTAAAGGTCAACGTCACTGCTTGATTATCCATACCTTCCTGAGGTTTAACCGTAAGTGTCTGTTCCGCTATGCCAGCTGACCCATCTGAAAGCACACCGTGGATCGTCCAAGGCCCTTCTTGAGAAAAGCCATGATGTTGCAAATTCGTCTTTACTGTTATTTGCGCTGTCGTCTCTAGCCAAGTGACATTGACCTGTGGTGACATGAGGGTCGTTTCGACCGCAGCGTCTAACCGGATATTACCGGTAATCTTACCTGATTTCGGCCAATCGGAACCTAAGAACATGGTGCGTTGCCCTGTACTACCAGCAAGTTCCACCACCAGAATGTTATCCTCTCCATAGCGAAAGGCTTTGGCAGGGATCTCGAACCCGTCAGTACCGCCGTTCCCTTCAAATTCTCCAACTTTCTGACTACTAGTGATCCCATTTAAGTAAACGTTGGCATGTCCCTGGACACCATCAAACGTAAGTTGCATGGTCCGAGAACTCCATTCTCCTGGGATTTTAATTCGTTTAGCTACGACAGAAACTCTCTCACTTGAAGGTAAAGTAACGGGTGGCCCAGCAGTCAATAATGACTTATCTTGGTTTCCTTTTGGGTCAGATTCTGTGGTCCAAGCTTGACGTAGCGAAGAGAACTGATCCCAACTCCCGTTTAAATCTTGCGAATACCTCACTGCACTTAGACTAGCCTGCCCCGTTTGAAGAGATTCCCCTACAGGGCTTTGCCAAGACCACCATAGTGTTCCTATAGTCAATGCCAATAAGGCAATAAAAATCATTAAGCGACGATTAAACATAACATGACCCCTTATTATTTAAAACTCAGCATTTTATCTCCTTGTTACATATTCGTGCAAGCTTTCAAAAACCCTGCCTAGTAAAAATAAACCCCCTTGTCAACTGGCTGTCGAGCCAGTTGACAAGGGGGTTTATAACGATCTTCAGACTAGTTAAGTTTCTCACTGGAGCGACACTCTGGGCAAATTCCATAAAATTCCATGCGGTGCCCCATAATTAGGAAACCAGATTTCTCCATAACTTCTTGATCCATATCAATTAACGGACGGTGGAAATCCGCCACCGTGCCACACTTCGAACAAACAATATGATAATGGTTCTTTGGGTTGCCATCGAAACGACTAGACATATCTCCGTAAGACAACTCCAACAGATGCCCATGCTCTTTAAGCATGTTCAAGGTATTGTAAATCGTCCCCAGACTGACCCCTGGAAATTTAGCCTTAACATGATGATATATTTCATCCGCCGTGGGATGAGAGATTGTTTCAAGCAGGAACTCCAGTATTGCCTGCCTCTGAGGTGTAAAACGGACGCCTTTATCCTTTAATTGTTTAAGAATCTCGATTGCATCCATGAATGGCATCTCCTTTCATTGTCTTTAACTTTAAAGTAATTTCTAATTTGATTTTAAAGTAATATAGGAAATTTGTCAATAAAAAAGAAGAGTTAAAACTCTCCTTTTTTATAAAATATTGTTTAAGATTTTATCCAATCGTGAGACTCCAACTTCTTCAAGTGGGAGTGGTCCCCGGTGCTCAGCTTCGGTGGGGGTAGACTCCCCCACCGAAGTCTCGATATTCAACTTTAGTTGAACGAGTTTACTCAGCTGGGTTTGGTGCTTCAACTGGACAAACAGTGGCGCAAGCACCACAGTCGATGCAGAGTTCTGCATCGATGACGAATTTATCGTCGCCTTCACTAATTGCGGAAACTGTGCATTCCCCTTCGCACGCTCCACAACTAATGCATTCAGAATTAATAACGTATGCCATTAATAACATCCCCTTTTCCTTAACTCCGAATTTAATATACCAAAGCTACAGAAAAAAGGCAAGCACAAATACATTATTATTCCCGTTAATTAAGAACTTATGCGCAAATTAGAGATCACGCTCAGGCCTATACGGCACTTGGTAAAGTCGACGCAGACAATGTGAACAATAAGGCAAAACTCGATTACTCACATGATTTCGCCGAAAAAGAATATGCCCTAAATCCTCATGTTCAAAACCACAGGCGCGACATTTTTCCAACATTTACTTTCCCCCCTTGACATTGTGTGTTTCTGTACAAATAGTTTACCTTCTTAGTATGCTCCTTTTGTCCAGAAAATAAACACTAGTAGGGTCTAGATTTGCTTGCCTAAAATCTGGGTTAAATGACCAAGTGTAAAACATTCATACATCTGACAGGAAGGGAGAAACGCTTTCACATGTGGGGTCTCCAACCAGCGTCGCTCAGGGAGTGTATTCAACCACAATACCTGGCGAACCTGACGGCGAATTCCGCCCAGCAAAGCTGCTGCTTTTTCTGCTTCCAAAGTTTGTGCATCACTCACGATCAGCAGTAACGTCTGCTTGGAAAGAAATGAGGGAAACTTCTTTTGCAAGGTTTCCAGAGCTTTCGCTAAATTAGTCCCTCCCCCCCATTCTTTTCCTGACACTAGGAGGGATTCTTTGACCATTGCTTCGAAGGTTTGCCCTTTACGAAACTTCCCTGTTAAGGGAATTAGTGTTTCGCCGAAAGCGAAGGTTTTAATCCCGCTCACAGCAGAGGCTAATCCGTATACAAATTGCCAAATAAACTCCGAATATTTAAGCATAGACCCTGAAATATCACAAAGCAATATAATCTTGAGCCGTCCCTTGCGCCGGCTGCGATAGCTTCGTTCTACAAGCACGCCACCATAGCGCAGATTTCTTCGAAGGGTTGAGCGCATATCTAAACCGCCACGTCGTCGCGCTGCCCGGTAGCGACGAGTCACCTGACTGGCCAAGCGCTGACTAAGTCGGCGGATTAGGCGAATCACTTCTGGCCATTCTTCCGGGGGAATTTTCTTTAAATCTCGACTTAAGGTCTCAACCTCTCGATCGCGAAGCGCGCGCTCCACTTCAGAGAGAATGCCATCTGTAGAGCCCGGAGAAAGAATCGGCTCATCTTCCTCGTTTAACTTCTTGCGCCAATACTCCAGCGACCCACGGAGGACCCTCTCTACCATAGGCTGATAAGAATGATCCACAGGGATTCCACTTCTCGTGCCCTTCGATGATTTTTCCAAAAAATCGCGCAGGCGTTGCTTATCCTTCTCTGGGAGACTAGCATAAACAGCCCGTTGTTCATCCGTAATATCTAATTCGTTTTCCTGAAAACGTAGATCCTTCCGAGTACTCTCAATCTTCTCATCCCATTGGTTCGCTTTCTTGGCCACATCCTTTTTCCACGCCTCAATTTGCTCAGGACTCGCAAAGTAGGCCCGAAAAGCTTCTTTGAACGCAGAAATATGCGCAATATCTTTAACCAGAGTTGCTTGTAACACAGTTTCGACCTTATCTCTATCCACCAAGCCGATAAGGGTTAGTCCTTCAGACGCATCCGATATTTCTGAAGGACTAATCTTGAGTCCAACTGCCCTTAGTAATTGGGCAAATTCCACTAAGTGTCGATCCAATTCACTGACTCTATTTTGATCCATGTTGCCTTTCTCCCTGCACCACCTTGCTCGACTCAAATAGGAGGCGTTCTGCTCCCATCTCTCTATAGAAAAGTTCCACATCGTCCTTGCTCTTAAGCAGCAAGGTCAGCGTCGCATCCACCCAGGCCGGATCGAGGCCCGTCTTTCCCATTACCAGCAACGCCTTGGCCCAGTCCATAGTTTCGGATACAGAGGGTATCTTATTGAGAGAGAGGCGTTCCCGAAGTACGTTCACAGCCCTGGCCACTTCTAACGCCAAGCGTTCTGGCAAATCAGGAATTTTGGCCCGAAGTATACGGACCTCTTTGTTAACTGAAGGGGGCTCCACATGAAGGAAAATACAACGCCTTTTTAACCCATCGGAAAGCTCCCGTTCTCCATTTGACGTTAAGACAACAATGGGTCGTTCTTTGGCCTTAATTGTTCCCATCTCAGGAATTGTAACTTGAAACTCCCCTAAAAGTTCAAAGAGAAAAGCCTCGAATTCAGAGTCCGTCTTATCAATTTCATCAATTAACAGTACCGTTCTTTCCTCACTCAAAAGCGCTTGAAGCAAGGGACGCGGTAGTAAATACTCTGTAGAAAAAAGATCTGCCTCCTGCAAATGCTCCCGTCCCATTTGAATCTTCAAGAGTTGTCTCTGATAATTCCATTCGTAGAGTGCCTTCGTCTCATCCAACCCTTCATAACACTGCAAGCGGATAAGAGGCGCTCCAAAAATATGACTTAAGACTTTGGCTATTTCCGTCTTACCCACTCCAGCTGGTCCAGAGACCAGTAGTGGCTTGCCTAACTCGGTCGCTAAAAATGCCGTTAGCGCGATCCGATCATCTCTTTCGCTGATATAGCCGGCTGCTTCTAAAGCTTTTTCAAACTGATCTAACGTCATTTTATCAGACATCTAACTCCCCCTACTCTACTCGATACTCGATATTCGTTGTTCCACGAATAGCTCTCTCATAGACTGCTTCATAACTTTCCACAGCCCGTTCCACTGGAAAGGTTTCACGTGCCCAGGCTACAGCCTGATCGGAAAAGGTCTTGTACAATAGGTCATTGGTCAACAGCTTAAGCACGCCCTCACTCATCCCTTGGATATCCCCGACTTCGGCGAGAAAGCCTGTTTTTCCGTGTTGCACCACTTCAGGTAATCCTCCTACCCTACTGGCAACCACTGGAACCCCACAAGCCATCGCCTCCAAAGCCACGAGACCAAAACTTTCCTTTTCTGATGGGAGTATAAAAACATCGACCATTTGTAAGATTTCCTGAACACTTTCTTGCTTTCCTAGAAACTGTACCTTTTTCTCCAGCCCAAGCCTTAGAACCTCCCGCCCAACCCGCGCCATCTCCGGACCATCCCCGACGAGTAAGAGACAACTTGGAATGACTTTCTCCACCTGAGCAAATATTTTAACAACATCCACAACTCTTTTCACTTCCCGAAAATTCGAGATGTGGGCCAAAACCTTTTCTCCACAAGGGGTAAAATGTTCCCGACATCTTTCCATCAATCCCTCTTTAGGTAAGTAAATCTTAGGATCAATAAAATTCGGAATAACGCTGATACCTTTGTCTATAGTTCCGAAAGCATCCTCTGTTTCTCTAGCTAGCGCAGCTGAAACTGCCGTAACTTGGTCGCTTTCCCGCAGTGCCAACCGCGTTAACAGATTAAACTCTTCAAAAGCACCCACTAACGTTATATCCGTACCATGCAGTGTAGTCACTAGCGGTAACGGCCTGGTCATCATTTGTTTGGCCAAATAAGCACTAATACTGTGAGGAATCGCATAGTGGGCATGGATCACATCGAGTCCCACAAAATTGGCGACCTCGACAATTTTATTGGCAAGTAATAGTGTGTACGGCGGAAATTTAAACAACGGATAATTTACATCCGTTACTTCATGGAAAAACAACTTTTCATGGAATCGATGTAAACGAAACGGCCGAGCAGAAGAAATAAAATGAACTTCATGTCCTTTCTCGCCCAGAGCATATCCTAGCTCGGTCGCTACTACGCCGCTACCCCCATAGCTCGGATAACAAACCATCCCGATTTTCATTCCTAGCACCCTCTTTAAAATTATAGCATATTCCTTAGGTCGTGGAGACTCAAAGGCTCCCTTTGGTAAAATCCCTCAGCCCAAGGGGCTCCTATCTGACTCCCTGCGTATCGATCACGCCACTCTAGACGTTGAAGAAGTCCGTGCAAACGGGTAGGCACAGTGCCCTCTCCTACCTGAAACTGAGAGAGATAACAGCACAAGGCCTTTTGTTTGCGTACCCCGTCTTCTTCGTCCACCCTTAATAACAGGGGATTAGGCGACATTTCATGAATAAAGTATTCCCAAACTCGCTCAACAGCCCAAGTGTCTGTGGAGCCATACCTTCTCAGACGAGAATTTAACGCCGCAGCCCTGACGAGAATATTCGTTTGAACATGATCCAAGTGATCATCCCCATGCCAGGGGGTAAACACCACCCGAGGACGGTATTCCCGAATCATCCGAACAATCTCGGAAACTTGCTCCTCACACTCTCGCAATCCCCGGTCCGGTAATCCTAAACACACCCGTTCAGAAACACCCAACACCTCTGCAGAAGCTAACGCTTCCGCTCGTCGTTGAGCAGCGTTGCCATTACTACCCATTTCTCCCGCCGTTAAATCACAGATCAGGACCTTACGGCCCAAGCGAACTTCCTGGGCGATCATTCCACCAGCGCCGATTTCTGCATCGTCTGGATGGGCACCAAAGACGATAGCATCATAACTCCAACTCTTCATCAATTAACCCCCTTAAAAAACTTGGCTAACGATTAGCGCTGTAGCCAGGGCTTCCGAGGCTTATTGTTAGAGAGCAAGTTCATCAAACCCTATCGGCATTGCGTCTTGAATCGCCTCTCCGATGATTTTCTGTATATCATTGACCATGCGTGATACTTCAAACTCCGCTTCCAAATACTCGCGTGCCGTGGGATTTAAGCTCACCAAACTATATAAACGTTCTAACTCTTGTTGTTTCTCCTCGCTAATCTCAGTCTCCAACATTTGAGCATCGCGAATCTCCCATTGTCTCAATTGAAACTCACGAATCATTTTGTGATTATTGACATCACTCATGACCTTTTCTTTAGATTTAAGAAACTGCTTGAATTGATCCGATTCTTTCAATGTTCGCGCCAATTCATGAGCCAAATCATTTGCAGCTATATTGTCCACCCTCTCAGTCCCCTATCTATATCTAATTATTGACTCATTATATAGAACTTTAAGACATGAAACAAATAATTTCTTCCCAATCACTCGCATACTCTAACGCATACAGGATGTGAACTTAGACGTTAACCTTCCTTACAATTATTAACAAGGCCTTCCAGCAAGTCGAAGGCTTGTAATCTGCTAAAAGACAATAAATCATCCCATTGCTCACGCGTAATATTCCAAGGGCAATGAACAGCCATCCGACTGGCAAACCCTAAAGGAGTTCCACCATACATTTTCTCCAGGCGTCGTTGAGCTAAGCTTGCCAACCCGGGCGAATGAGAATTACACATAATTGGTTCTAGACATAGTACTGCCTTCCCGTCGTAAGTCACAAGCAAGCTAAATTTGGCAAGCTGTTTTATCGCCACTTTCTTGCGAAGAATGGATTCTTTCAACAGAACAGGATCTGGTTGTATTACTCCACCTAGTTTCCTCCAGAAACTCTTTTCACTGGAACTAGCATTAGAGATGCAAACCCCCACCGCCCCCATTTGACGGGCAAAGCGGACCACAAAACGGGCAAAATCACACTCAACATTTCCCTTGAGCGATAATCCATCTAAAATGACGAGTCGCTCCGAGCCACTTAAAGTAAGTTCTCCAATACCCGCTTCCCCTAATTGAACTATATTATATCCCGGCAACATCCTAATCATGGGATTTAAGCCAGTGCCTCTTTCTGTCAAAAAGGTCCCTAGGGCTAGCGTCCAATCCTCTAGGCCGTCTTCATTCCACTCTACTCGTGGGGAAAGCTCAATTTCAATCCAAGGCATTTACACATCTCCTTCACAAACCAGCTTACACATATATCTTTAGTGTTTCACCGAAATGTGAAGTCTATTCCCTAATGGTATAGGGATAAAGAAACCTAGCCCAGTTTGTAGCTTATTTTATCCATATTCGCGAACCCGACTACGGAATGAACCCCAATCTGACGGAGCAGCTGACTCGCCTCCTCAATATCCCGACCGACTACCTTAGCACAGTGGGCATCTGACCCTAAGGTAAACTCAATCCCCCGTCGCATTATTTCCTCGACTAGACGCCTCTCTGGGTAAAATTCTGCGACGGGCTTATACCGACCGTTCGTATTCACTTCTAGGACTAAGCCCTGTTCAGCAACAATCGTTAATGCTTCATCTGCATGCGTTAAAATATCCTTCCCCGGCCTCACTCCAAAAAGTTTAATCAGGTCAAGATGCCCAATTGTTGTGAATAGCCCACTTTTAGCTGCTAACGTCACAACTTCAAAATACCGAGCGTATATTTCATCTGCATCTTTCTGATGATGCGTAGGTTCCTCTTGGGGATAATCAAAAATCCAGCCGTCAAACTCGTGAACGGACCCTATCACAAAATCAAACGGAAACTGTTCGAGTAGTTGTTTGATTCTTCCTTCTTCATGAGGACGATATTCGGCCTCCAATCCGATACGTACAGCTAAGTGAGGAAAGTCTTGTGCCACTTCTCGAATCATTGGGAAGTTCATTTGCTCCCAGAAATAATCATGATCGGCAAACCCAATTTCTCTTAAGCCACGGCGAGACGCTTCCTTCAAATACTCCCGAATGATTTCTCTATTTACCTCTCGTGGATCATCGTGCCCGATAAGATGAACATGCATATCTAACATCTCTAAATAATTCCTCCCCAGTCTCTAAAGAGTTTGTACTCCTGTCTTGATCAGGAGACGTGTTAAGGGGACGGTCCTTTTAACACACATTCAGCTAATTCTCAAAAGCGTATCCAAAGGCCCCTCCCTTCCCGTCTCCCTACTACACACTTAAAGAGTTTGTACTCCAGTCCTGATCATGAGATAAGGATGTATGTCAAGATTAGATTGGGCTGTCTTTGTCGTCGGTGCCGCCAAATCGGCCAAGAAATTACCCGTTAGTTTCACATCCGTTTTCCCGACGATCTGACCCTTTATAATACGCAAGCTGTGAGGCGCACTGATAGAGTACGACCCCGAAACTGCCTCCTGAGTATGTAAGCCAAGCACGGATAACACCAACACGCCATCCTCTACGGTCTGTAAAGCCTCTGCCCAAGGAACCTCTGCCGTATGGGTAAGATAAAGCCCTGCCGTCCCTTGAGGAATGGCCGTCGGTTTTGCACCCCATCGCACAGAGTCTTTAACCCGGAGAAAGGGAGTCTGAAGTTTTCCGTCCCGAACCAACACTGTACGTTCTGCTGGCACTCCCTCAGGTGTAACCAAATACGACCCCAATTCGAGCGGACGTAGTGGGTCAACGATCAACGAAAAGTGTGGATGAAATATAAGTTGATTCTCAAGAAAACTATCCTTTGGAAATGCACCCTGTCCCTCAATCACTCGGTCTGCTGAAAAATTAGGCAGTATGAATTGACCTAGCATACTCTCCGTCATAGAAGGGGCCAGAATCACTTGCGTCTGGGGTCCGACAGGGGGAGCAACTATATGCATCGCCTCATACAGCTTCACCGTCCGCGACCATAATTCCTCCTGTTCCACTGGTCGAGATAGCCGGCGCTTAGCAAACCCGCCTCCAATCAAGCTGTCAAAGGAAAACCACTCTACATATTGAGATTGTTGATATGTAACAGCAAGGCCTTTCGAAGTGCGAACATGACGGTAACCCCAAGCCGCTTGTATACTACCCTGCATCTCGGCCTTCGAGGGTTTGTCTGTTAGCCAACGTCTCGCTTGATCAAATAAGATCTGATCATCACCAGCTCCAGCAAAAATAGTTTGGATCGCCCGGTCCTCAACTGCTACAATCGGCAACGATCCTGGAGAGGGGATATGCGTAGCATCCGGGTCGTCATAAGAAGCCTGTTTCCATTGTTCTAATTCTTGTTGCCAATGCGCCTGATCGTCATGCCCCCCCAACTGAACCATAGCCTGACTGCATTTTCCATCCGCCCAAACCAAAAAAACTTCACCACTCTCGCCCTGACGATAACTTGGTGGCGTATAGACACTCCCAGGAGAATTATCTTTGATACCTAAAGACACCACTTCCGATTCATGAACCAAAATGCGCCAATCTGCTAAGCGTAGTTCCTCTTTCTTTGGAGCATGCTGAGCCTGATAGAGAAGATCCTCTAATTGTGCAACGAGTTTCATGCGTGTTCCCCTCCCAAACTAACCTGTTGGTCGGCATCCATGAGCAGGTAACGATGGCTACCTCCGCTCGAGGCAACAGATTGTCCACCTTTTCCGCAGGTTCCAATCGCGTCATAGCACCCTTCACCAAGCCCCCCGCGAATCGCTTCCAAGGCCGACAGAATTTTCCCGCTAAAAATCGAGGGTTGATAAATTGGCAGCTTGGGGTCAGCCACATCAATAATTCCGTCACATTGAAAAACAAAGTCTCCCGTTTTGGGATTGACCTGGCCTCCACGATACCCCAAGAGAAGTAAGTTCTTCTCTCCCTCAATCAACTCGCCATGTTGTAGGAGTGTGTCTCGCACGGCTTTTACCTCATCCATCAAATGCTTAACTGGTGTTAACGGAAGCATGCGGTCAACTAACAACCGAATATTACTCATTCTGGGCAGTGGGACATGTCCATAACTCTCTGCCCTACCCGCTCCAGTTACGGGCATACCCGCTTCTTCAGCTGAGAAAATATCCCCGAGCCCAGCTTCCAACACCCCGTCCCGTACAATCGTCACAGTTTGTCTGACGAGTCCATTGGCTGAATAAGGTTGATACGCCCAATCCCCAGGGAGCGGACCATCAATAATACTGACCCCAGGTCTAGCTACCCTTAGACCCTTCCGAAGTTTTCCACCTTCACCCAGTACAGACTCCTTCATATGATCTGACTCCACGGCGTGCCCAAAGGCCTCGTGTGCCAAACCCTTTGCTAACCCAAAATCGATAATCAGAGGATAATGACCGCTCGGCAGCTGGGGCGCACCACATACCACTCTAGCAAATTCAGCCCTGTCCAAAGCCTTTCCTTCAAGAAAATGATCTTCTAATTCCTCAAAGAGCACGCTTGCGTCTATCCCACTGCGGTGAACCAGAGTACTCTGAGCCTTGCCCTGCTCCCGCACCGTCCCTTGATGCATCAGCACCGCTCTAGGGATGACAAACGACACGTTAGTCCCATCCGTACGCCCGATACACCAGATCTCTTCCACCTGACGATAACTTGTTTGCCAAACTGCGTCAGGAAAAACGCCTCGCAGACGGGTGTGCAAGGCCATCACCATTTCCTCAAGTTGAACTAACGGAATTTCTCCGAAAACCTTCTTGGCAGGATTTTTCTCCTCAGCTAGAACCTGAGGTGCCTCCCAAATTCTTCGGTTTAGCTTCGTACCGATTACTTCATTTCTACGGGCTAACTGAATAGCCTTTTCAACCAGTTTCCGACCGACCCCTTCTGCTAAAACGTCTGACGTAGCAAAGCCCGATGCCCCGTCCTTCGTAAACGCCTGAACTCCAAAGCCGCTATCCTCTCCAGTTGATACCCGTTCAAACTGTCCATTACTTAAACGCATGCTCCATTCCCTGCGCGACTGTGCCCGAACAATGACATACCCATCAAACTCCCTCGTCTCTGCCAGCACAGATAGAACTAACACCTTAATTTCCTTCTGTTCCACAATTACCCTCCTTGCAAGTCACCTTTCAACCATCAATAGGGATATTATACCACGGAAGAAAAAACCTATCACGGAAAAGCTCACAAGCGTCTAAAGACACCTCTGTCTTCCAATATGAATGAGAGGGCGACCGATTTACTCAGCGACATCAAAAAATATATCCCGGGGCCAGTATAATTGATACAGCCTCGGGACACAATTTAATTAGACTCACATATTTTCTTTTTTTTATCCCCACTCCTCTCTTTTACTTCACTTGCGACGAAAGACTTCGTCGCAAGCTTTTTTTTTTGCCTTATTCCACTCGTTTGACCATCAGCTTACGTTCCTCCGCAAAACCGAACTGTTCATAAAGATGAAGTGCTCTCACATTATGACTGCTGACAGCAAGGCCTAGGTATGGAATCCCTTTTTCACTACAGTGATCTTCAGCCGCTTTCAGCAACTCCCTGCCCACACCTTTTCCCCTCCACGCTGGAAGGACCGCGAAATCCATGATCCACCCTTGCGAAACACCCGTTAACTCTTCCCTAGCAGAAGTCTGTAAAACCAAATAACCGATCAATTCAGTCTTTCCAATTTCCGAACCAGACTCACCTTCAGCACAATCCTCTGCAATAAATACGACGGAGCCAGACTGCTGAATCCAAGTCCAAAACCCTCTGAGTATACTTTCTCGGTATTTCATCGTCTCCTCCATTGGCTGTTCACGCCATGGAGAAATGCTATGAGGAATCCCTTGTTTTCCAAGAGCATACATAAAAGGCCAATCACGAACATTTCCAAAACGAACTCGCATAAATACCACCTCTTAGAGTAACTTATGCAAATATCCCCTGTCAGATTTTCAGGTCAATAAAATATATTTTGGACACTGACTTAAGTGTCCTTTAGTTTTATGTATTTTAAGACTCTATCCTCAGTACAGTAATTTTTACCTCTAGTTCTTGCCGATATACTAGCTCAATACAATTAACTAGTACGGCTTAACGCCAAGCTAATACTAATGGAACGCAATAGTCTCAAGTTCAGACAGAAGAACCGTCCCCTTGTCTCCGTCCTTGTCTCACTTTCTTGGAAAGGAGCTGTCCCGACTGTATTTACTAACCCTCGTTCTTGGCCTCTGTCTTCTACTTTGGGGGATGCACATTTTGCGTCACGGTCTTCAGTCGTTTGCAGGCCTCAGACTCCACCAAGTACTCTATAGGATGACCGCAACTCCATGGCGTGGCTTCTGGAGTGGTACAGTTTCAACCGCCCTGCTCCAATCAAGCACTGCTCTGACAGTCATGGCCGTTTCTTTTGTCGATGCAGAGCTACTCCCCTTTGAAAATGCTCTAGCGCTGATCTTAGGGAGTAATATTGGAAGCACGCTAACTAATCAGCTACTCGCTTTTCCCTTAGACCGCATAACTCCCTACCTAATGATTCTCGGCGCCTTAGGATACCTTTTTATACCGACACGATGGCGTTTTCTTACTCTATCCATCTTTGGTCTTGGCGTTCTCTTTTTCTCATTAAGTTTACTCGAAGCAGGAATGGCTCCGCTCGCAGATCGTCCAGCAATCCAACTCTTTCTCCAACAACTAGGCGACAACCATCTCCAAGGGGTTCTAGCCGGCACAGTGCTCTCTGCCCTACTTCATTCCTCTAGCGCCACGACAGGCATTGTCATGCTCCTCACCGAGGACGGGTGGATTACCCTCCCTACCGCACTCGCCTTCATCTTTGGCGCCAACATTGGAACATGTTTTACAGCAGTATTGGCAGCCCTAGCCACTTCGCGTGCCGCTCAACGAGTAGCCTTATTTCATGTTTTGTTAAATGTATTTGGAGTTCTAATCTTCTTACCCTTTGTAGGACCACTGGCTTCTGGACTCACCCTGATGGGAGGAAGCCTCTCTAGGCAGGTAGCCAACGCCCACACCCTCTTTAATCTACTCTCCTCAGTTTTGGCCTTCCCCCTCTTACCGTGGGCAACTCGCTTCCTTAAAAGAGTTCTCCCGTAAGTAGGCTAAAACGACCGTCCATAAATCTTGTAAATCTTACAGAGACAAGACGGTGCACATGAAATGTGCCGTCTCTCAAACACGCCGCCAAACCCGAAATGACACACAAGAACCGTCCCCTTGCTTCACTTGCTTCGCCGTAACTCTTGCAAAGACAAGACGGCGCACATGAAATGTGCCGTCTCCCAAAGCGGGTTCCCTTCTCGCCGTTCCCCGTTCCCCGTTCCAAGCCCGGGACGCAGTGTGACACAGCGCGACGTCTTTACGTAAGCAGACTAGCAAACTTCCGTGTAAGCGACCCCAGACACGGGGCTGAGCACAGGACGTGCGAAGCCGCCAACTGAGCCAAGGATGGCGAATTGGCGGGAACCCCGCTCCCCAGATCA
>MCHG01000332.1_pt1 | contig 16424 bp, 19 predicted proteins | sample 787351 | NCBI WGS metagenome assembly MCHG01 (sample SAMN05430296, study PRJNA330682) | permafrost metagenome | biome: Cold desert; feature: permafrost; material: soil; isolation source: enrichment culture inoculated with soil incubated with H2/CO2 at 20 degrees... ... | reverse complement strand
GTATGCAAAGTAGGTGCTGTTCTCTATTCTATGTTCCTGCCTTTTATGTTAACAATGATACTTTTCTTATTTTTTTATATTTTATTTTTGTTTTATTTCTTTTGTTCAGTATACCCTTATTACTTAATCCCAAGAAAACACTTTAGTCTATATAGTCGTATAATACTTTAGTACATATGATGTTTTTGAATTTTAATCCTGTGGCATTTATACACTCTATTACTGCATCAGGTGAATGTTTTTCATATATTATCTTCAATGTATTTTCTAATTCATGGTCATTTCCTATTTTTAGACCTGGCCACTTATTACTTGCACTTTCTAAAAGCTTCCTTTGCGCTAAATTTCGCAATATTCTTTACACAGCGTTAAATCTGTATTAAGCAATACCACTGTTCCACTATTATTTCACGTCGTGTTGTTCTGTCAGATTTACCTAGTTGTATCTCTGCCTTCTTTAATACTTCTATGTTATATCTATTTCTTTCATTTAAGAGTTTATTTTTTTGCGTTTTTGATTATTATCATCATAATAATGATCCATTTTATTTTTCTCCTATAGCGTTTTTGTGGTGACTACACTATATCAGAATTATTCTTAAGAATAATTCCCTTTTTATTTTATTATTTCGGACAGCTTATTTTACAATCTTGCTATTTTAATATCCTAAAATTTCAACTTGTCACAAATTAAGAAGGCTGCAGTAATAATCATATTATAGTTACCTTAATAATGTAAAATATTATAAGATGCAAAGGATATGCAGCATAAAAGGATAGCTGGATAATTTTATATTTTGGACCAAGTTCTTTATTATATAAATAAATAGGTATGAGAGCCAATAAAGAAAATTGTTGAACCCAATATGATGTTAAGTTTACTACAAACATTACAAATCCAATGATTTTAAATCTTTTCAACTTGTCAAAGTTTCTGGTTTTATAAAAAGCTACGATATAAACAATTCCAATAGCATTGTAATCAACAGATAATAATATTGCTGTTAAACAAGCTACTATTATAATAGCTGTCTTGTGGAAGTTATATTTACCATCTTTATTATCTAATAAATAAATGGTAATAAATCCAATGAACAATGTAAAAAATATGTTTTGATGAACAAATCCAATATTATTATAAAAAGCTAAATCAAATGGCACTTCTGATATTAATGCAAAAATAAATAGTCTTTTGGCATATTTTTTTATATCACTTGTATGGAAGTAACCTTCAACAAGCAAGAAACAATAAATTGGAAATGCAAGACGACCAATAATTCTGAATGCTAAAACATCATTTTGAAATATTGCACCGTAATGATCAATTATCATTGTGGTAAGTGCTATTAATTTTAATATAAATACATTCATTTGTTTATTTTCTCCTGTTATTATTCTATATAATTATATATTAAAACTGATAGCATACAAGTATTTTCGTGTCAATATGTAAAATGTTTCGATTTATATTGCGATTTACAACCCGTTAAGTACAATTTTGATGATTTGTAATTCTGAGCGTTGGCGAAGAATCTTATGGCTTGAACAGCTGGGGGATTATAACTTTGTTTGAAATGACAAAAAAAGTTTTTGCGCTATAATCATATTGTATAATGGCATTAAATTATGTTTGAGTTTTTATCTAGTTAAAAAATAATATCTAAAAATAGGTGTATAATCTTTAATGCAAACTTTTATAGCATGGTATGTTCTATAAATATCTTAATTCCAATAAGAATTAAAATAGAACCACCAAAGATCTCAGCTTTTTGTTTAAACATTTGTCCAAAAGTCTTTCCTAGGTATGAACCAGCTAATGAAGAAATAAAGGTTATAGTTCCTATAGAAAGTGCCGCATTGAATATATTGACCTTCATAAAAGATAAGCTAATTCCAACTGCTAATGCATCAATGCTTGTAGCAATTGATTGCAAAAATAATGTTTTAAATGAAAGAATTTTTTCAGTTATTAGGCATGCTTCAGGACATTTAAGTTCTTTTAATGCCTCAAATATCATTTTGCCACCAATTATACCTAATAATATAAGCGCGATCCAATGATCTAAGAAAGAAATCAAATAACTAAATGTTTGACCAACTATATATCCTAAAACAGGCATAAGTGCTTGAAAAAATCCAAAGGCAAGTGCAGTGTATATGATTTGTTTTTTTTGAATATTTGAAAAACACATTCCATTAGAAATTGAAACGGCACATGCATCCATTGATAAGCCAAGCGATGTGAAAAATAAAGTCATTACTCCCATTAAATTACTCCAATATTTTAATTATAAATAATATTTCTAAATCATTTTATTTATCCTAGCTATAATATCATAAATTTATGCCTGTATCAATATTAATAATATTAACACTGATTAGTATTATTTTATTTATAACGCTATCTATATTAATATATAAATTTAACAGGAAACGAAAACTTGAAGATAAAAGATTTACTCTATATTGGCAATAAAGCTGTCGTAGGATATGTGGTAGAAATATATTAATATTTTTATTTCCCAAAAAATATAAATATAAATGAATATCAAATTATATTTGCATAAAGTCAGATACTAAAGTAATATATGATATAATAAGTGCTAAAAACATTACATGAGAGGTTCTTATGATTATAGAATTTGAAGGAAATTTACCATTTATAAATGAAAAAACATTTATAGCAGAAGGCGCTCAGTTGGTGGGTAATGTAATTATGGAAGAATACAGCAGCGTATGGCACAATGTAGTTGCAAGGGCTGATATTAATACTATAAAGATAGGAAAATACACTAATATCCAGGATAATGCAGTGCTTCATGTTGATGACAACAACCCAACAAGTATAGGTGATTTTGTAACCGTTGGACATAGTGCAATATTACACGGTTGTGAGGTAGAGGATCATTGTTTAATAGGCATGGGCTCAATAGTTTTAAATGGGGCAGTAATAGGAAGAGGAAGTATAATAGCAGCAGGTGCTGTAGTTAAAGAAAATGATGTAATACCTCCGTTTTCATTAGTTGTAGGTATTCCAGGAAAGGTTGTCAAACAGCTTTCTGAAGATACTGGAAGAATGCATGCGCAGGCAGTAAAATATAAAACATTATGGTCTAAAAGATACGGATACATGCCTGATGCAGGCGGAGAGGAATATAATGGAGAGCAAATTGTATAATACAAAAAAGGCAGTTATCCCAGCTGCCTATGTATGCCCTAACCCCATTTTTCAGAGTGTATTTTCTGAAAAATGGCGGTAGGTCAACCGCAACGAACTCCCAAATTATGCGAGCCACAGCGAGCAAATAATTTGCCGAGTGAGACTGCGATCATTAAAACAAGAGACTATTTCTTGAGGTTTATGCTAACATTTGTAATATTGTTGCTTTTGGTCTAACACCTACTAACGTCTTTATAATCTTTCCATTTTTCATCACTGCTAATGTAGGTATGCTCATTACGTTGAAAGCTGATGCTAATTCTGGCTGTTCATCTATATTAACCTTTCCAACCTTTATATCAGATACTTCCTTTGCAATTTCATCCACAATAGGTGAAATCATTTTGCATGGCATACACCATGATGCCCAAAAGTCTAACAATACTGGTTTTTCTGATTTTATAACTTCATCTTCAAAATTTGATTTTGTAATTTTTATAGTATCCATATTTAAGCTCCTTATATTCATTATTATTATGTTTTTATTATATCATTTTTAAATATATAAACAGTGATTAAGTCACTAAATAAATATTTATTATTTTTCATTTATTGGTAATACTATCAATGTATTTAATCAATTTACGGAGGACTATATGAAGGAGTTATTTTTGAAAACAGAAGATGGATTGCAGAAAATAGATGAAAATCTAATTGAAAAATACAATTTGGTTGAGGGCAAAATATCGCCATTTAGCAGATATTGGGTTGTTGATAAAAATGGAAGCAAGGGAATTAACAATCCTGATGATGACACTTCTAGTCCTGGATTAGACGAAATGCCAGCAGGAGAAGGGCTTGAAGATGATGAGATAGTAGAATTTTCTGAAACTGGAGCTATTCTTTCACAGTCAGAAATAATAGATTTTTCTCAGGGTACGGATAACTAAATATAGAGATAAATAAAATTTTTGAATTGTCAGGGGCGCTTAGCGCTCTTTTTTATTAAAAAATTATAATTTTCAATTATTCATATTGACAAATGAGTAGCTATTCAACTATAATTAATTTATCAGTTGAACAACCACTCAACTATAAGAAGGTGAAAAATTGGTAAAAGAAGATATATTATGTGATTGTGATGTTATCCATGCAGATGTAGTGAATGAAGTAAAACAAAGAATGCCTAAACAAGATATATTATGGGATTTGTCTGATTTTTTTAAAGTATTAGGTGATTCTACTCGTGTAAGAATAATATGGGCACTTGATGAACATGAAATGTGTGTATGTGATATAGCAGTATTATTAAATATGACAAAGTCAGCCATATCTCATCAGCTAAAAACATTGAAGCAAGCAAATTTAGTTAAATTCAGAAGAGAAGGCAAGGTTGTTTTTTATTCTCTTATGGATGAACATGTAAAAGATATTTTTGAAAAAGGTATGGAACATATAAAGGAAAAATATATACAGGAATAATTTCGATTACGTCTTGGAGGACATGATAATGAAAAAGAAATTTATACTTGAAGGTTTAAACTGCGCAAATTGTGCCGCTAAAATTGAAAGAGAAATTAGCATTCTTGATGGTGTTGAAAGCGCTTCAATTAATTTAATAACTACCAAGCTATTAATTGAAGGTAAGGATGAAAATATGCTGGAAATTATTAGATTAGCTGAAAGCATAGTTGGTAAATATGAACCCGATGTAATATTTAAAAGTGCATAATAGGAGTTGCAAATGAAAAAAATTACTACTAGACTTATAATTAGCGCGATATTGTTTGTTTTGGCATTAATAATAAATATAAAATCTTTAAGTTTAGCGTTATTTATAGCAAGCTTCGTATTTGCTGGAGGAGATGTTGTAAGAAGAGCTATTAGAAATATTATAAGAGGTAATGTATTCGATGAAAACTTTCTAATGTCTATAGCATCTATTGGTGCGTTTTTAATAGGTGAAGCTCCAGAAGGCGTTGCGGTAATGCTTTTTTATCAAATCGGAGAAGCTTTCCAAGATTATGCTGTTGGACAGTCAAGGAAATCTATTACTAGCTTAATGGACATTAGACCTGATTATGCAAATGTAAAAATTGGTGATGATCTAATTAAATCAGATCCTGATGAAGTAAAGGTTGGAGATATAATAGTTGTAAAAGCAGGGGAAAGAGTTCCTTTAGATGCAATTGTTATTGAGGGAACATCTATGGTTGATACTTCCGCTCTTACAGGCGAATCAATTCCACGAGAAATAACTGTTGGAAGCGAACTTCTAAGTGGGTGTATTAATATAAATGGTGTTATCACTGCAGAGGTTACTAAGGAATACGGAGATTCAACAGTCAATAAAATACTTGACTTAGTTGAAAATGCAAGCAGCAAAAAATCTACATCAGAAAAATTTATTACAAAATTTGCAAGATATTACACACCTGTAGTTGTCATAATAGCAGCAATGCTTGCAGTTATACCTCCTTTTATAATTAAAGATGCAACATTTAATGTATGGATTTATAGAGCATTAGCATTTTTAGTCGTGTCATGTCCTTGTGCACTGGTAATTTCAGTTCCATTAAGCTTTTTCGGAGGCATAGGAGGGGCATCTAAAAGGGGAATACTGGTAAAGGGAAGTAACTATTTAGAAGCATTGGCTCAAACTGAAATTGTAGTATTTGATAAAACTGGTACGTTGACCAAGGGCGTTTTTAATGTACAAGAAATACATGCAATTGGTATTTCTGAACAGGAACTTTTAAAACTGACTGCTTATGTAGAAAGCTATTCAAATCATCCGATTTCTGTATCCTTAAAACGTGCCTTTAATGATGAAATAGATAATAGCAAAATTTCAAATGTTGAAGAAATAGTCGGACAAGGAGTTTCAGCAACAGTTGAAGGTAAAAAAGTATTAGCTGGAAATTTAAAGCTGATGAAAGAAAATAATATTTCATATTATGAAGGTGAGCTTGTAGGTACTGTAGTTCATGTGGCAGTTGACAACATTTATGTTGGATATATTTTAATTGCTGATGAAATTAAAGAAGATGCGGTTATAACTATTGAAAGCTTAAAAAAAGCAAACATAAAGCAAATTGTGATGCTTACAGGAGATACTAAAGCAGTAGGTGAAATGGTTGCTAAAAAGTTAGGGATAGATAGAGTTTATACAGAGCTTTTACCTGGAGACAAGGTAAATAAGGTAGAAGAACTAATTGCACAAAAGTCAGCAAAAGGTAAGTTAGCTTTTGTAGGTGATGGGATTAATGATGCGCCAGTATTGGCTAGAGCAGATATAGGAATTGCAATGGGCGGATTAGGTTCAGATGCAGCAATAGAAGCTGCTGACATAGTCATTATGACAGATGAACCTTCAAAGATAGCAACTGCAATGCGAATTTCACAACAAACTTTAAAAATAGCATATCAAAATATATTTTTTGCTATTGCCGTAAAGGTTGTTATACTTATTTTAAGTGCTTTTGGATATGCTTCAATGTGGGCTGCTGTGTTTGCGGATGTGGGAGTTACCGTAATTGCTATATTAAACTCTTTTAGAGCGTTAAATGTTAAAAATATTCAATGACATTAAAAGAAAATAAAATTATTTTGTAGTGATTAATAATTATGTTATAATAATACTAAATAAAAACCTATGTAAAAAAACGGGAGGATTAAATGGAGTTAAAAAACTTTAAGGAATTAATTGCAAAGGTTCAAAATAATGATTCGAAAAAAAGAGTAGCAGTTGCTGCAGCTCATGATGAGCATACTTTAGAAGCTGTATTTAGAGCTAAGAATGACAAATTGGTTGAACCTATCTTAATAGGGGATAAAATAAAAATTATAGAAATACTTCAAAAACTTTCAATTGAATTTGACGAAGATAATATTATAAATACAGATAGCGACACAGAAGCTGCAGAAAAGACGGTTGCACTTATAAATGAGGGCAAGGCAGACTTTATTATGAAAGGTAAGCTGCAAACTGCAGATTTGTTGAAGGCTGTTGTAAACAAAGAAAAAGGCCTTAGAACAGGGAATGTAATATCTCATGTTACTATTTTAGAAATACCTGCATATCATAAGCTTGTAGCAGTAACTGATGGCGGTATGATGATGTATCCAAATGTTGAAGAAAAAAAACAAATAATTGAAAATGTTGTTGATGTATTTTTGTCTTTGGGATATGAATGTCCAAAGGTTGCTGTTTTGGCAGCTGTTGAAACTGTAAATCCTAAAATGCCTGAAACAGTTGATGCAGATATATTGAAAAAAATGAATCAAAATAACGAAATCAAAAATTGTATAATTGAGGGCCCTATTTCTGTTGATTTAACATTTAATAAAGAGTCAGCGAAAATTAAAGGGTATGAAAGTCCTATAACTGGTGAAGTAGATATTTTAATAGCACCAAATATCACAACAGGAAATATTATGAGCAAAGCCATTTTAGAATTTGCAAATGGAACTATGGCAGGAATGATAGTTGGAGCAAAGGTTCCTATAGTTTTAACATCTAGGGGAGCTACAGCTGAAGAAAAATATTTGTCATTAGTTTTGTCGGCTTCAGCTGTAAAATAGCATATTAAAAGTCATTCTTATGTTTTTAAGGATGGCTTTTTTATTTGATTTTATAATTAATTCACATAAATGATAGCCTCTTTAATATAAATTATAATAACATATATATGAAATATATTGGAGGGATACATGTGAATGAGGATAGTGATAAAATAAGGGAGAAAGTAAAAAATCTCAAAGATACATATAATTTTAGAGGGCCGCTTCATTTTACTGATTTTTCAAATTTACAATCTATTATAAATATAGGTTATTTATGTAGTAGAGACTTGTGCTATGCAAACAACATAGAATTTTACGACATAGCTGATGAAGAGACTATTAATAACATACCTAGCAGAGTCAAAGGCTGTACTCGTCTTTATTATGTGGCTAAAAACAACTATGAAGCAACGAAAAAATTAAATATTCCAGTGTATCTTCTATTTAATGAAGAAATATTATATTTGGATTTAGCTATCTATACAGACGGTAATGCAGATTTGCACGATACTAATTATGGGATAAATTCTGATTTTTTTAATTATAATATCGATTGGGATATTGTTTTTAGTGATATAAGTACTTCAGAACGCTTAAATGGAAATTCAAGAGATATATTGTGCAGAAAAAAACAATCAGAGCTTTTAATTGATGAACCGATTCCATTTAATCAATTTAAAAATATAATATTTAGATGCAATACAGATTATAAAAGAGCATGCAATCTTTTTGGCAAAAACAAGATGTTTCTTGTTGAACCAGCTATGTTTATAAATCATAAAAATTACGTATTAGATTACAACATAGTATATAACAGCTTAATAGACAGTAATGTATTTATATTTCATTTTAGAACAAAAGAGCCAGTTAAAAATGATGCCGAACATGAGTATAAGTTGTATGATTTAAACAATAAACTAATTCGCGTTGCAAAGGTGAAGTTCTTTGAAACTGAGGGTATAGATTTTAATGTTGAAGTAGCAAATTTGCCATACATTCCAGTTAAATTTAAGTTTTGGTTTTATGGTAACTTGTGTATTGAAGAAACAATTGGGTAATCAAATTGTTAAAATGAATATGCAATTATATAATGGCAGTACCAAATATTATAAAATAGAGGTGCTGTCTATTATTGTATTTATTTCTTGATGTTTTTAGCAATAAATTATATTATAAATAGTAGCAAGGTAGACGACTTAAGATACGGAGGCAATATGCTTAATATAAAATACTATTTTATTACAATTAGTGAAAAAAGAATTCAAATAAAAAATGCATTATTTGAAAAATCTACTAATATAAAGACGGAAAATTTTGATAAGATATCCGATAAGGATTTATATATATTGTTTGAATTGTATGATGAGATTTTTTTAAAAAAATGGTTCAAACAAAATTTCGAGGGTAAAATAAAACTTATATTATCAAGACAATTAAAAAGTGCTGCTGGAAATACAAGGACTAAGAAAAATATAGCGCAAATACAAAATGAAGATTTAGAGTTTGAAGTTAAAATTTCATTAAATCATTTAGTAAATTTTGATAAAATCAATAGATGCAAATATGTTGGAGGTATTGAAGTTTTCAGCAAATTAGACAGCATGATGCTAGTTTTTGAGCATGAGCTATGCCATGTTATAGAATTTATAATATTCAAGAAATCAAGCTGCAAGAAAAAACCGTTTAAAGAATTAATTTATAATTTATTTGGGCAGACTGAATCAACACATAAATTAGTAAGCGCTAACGAAATAAATGTTCGAGAATTTGGATTAAGGCTTGGAGACAAAGTAAAGTTCCAGTATAATGATAAATGTATAAATGGATTTATTCAAAGAATTAATAAAAGGGCAACTGTAATGAGCCTTGATAAACAAGGTAGTTACATAGATAAATTAGGCAAAACATATAAAAAGTTTTACGTACCACTTGAAAGCTTAATAAAAATTTGAAAGGGGAATTAATTTGAACTTATTTATAACTGCGATAACTCCTGGTATTGCTTTTGGATTAATTATTTATTTTCTTGATAGGCATGATAAAGAACCTATAAGAATGCTTATCAAGGTGTTTTTTATGGGTGTGATAGCTGTAATTCCAACAATTATAGTGGAAAATCTTTTATTGAGCTTCAATATATTCGGAGGAATATTAGGGGCAGGATTCACAGCATTTATAGTTGCTGGTTTAGTTGAAGAATATATGAAAAGGCGAGTTGTAATAAAAAATGTTTATTTTAATCCTGTTTTTGATGAAAAGCTTGACGGCATAGTTTATTGTGTAATGTCTGCTTTAGGATTTGCAACAATAGAAAATGTAATGTATGTTGTGTTCAGATTTGCGGATGTAGAATCCATAGGGATTTATAGAGGATTATTGTCTGTTCCTGCACATATGCTGTTTGCTATAACAATGGGATATTATTTATCATTAGCTAAGTTTGCAGAAACACCAGAACAAAGCAGAAGTTTTTATAAAAAATCTTTAACGGTTCCAGTAATATTGCATGGTATTTTTGATTTTATTCTTATGTCTGGGAATGAATTTTTAATGTTGTTGTTTATACCTTTTGTTATTTATCTTTGGATAACGAATTTAAAGAAGTTAAATATTTTCTATAATGATTCTAAAAATGGTGGAAATAAAAAATTCTAATAACGAATACCTATAATCTGTCATCCTGAGCGATAGCGAAGGATCTCATCTTTTAAAGAAGAGATCCTTCGAGCTACGCTCTCAGAATGACAAGCTACAGTAGATTACTTTTTTTTATTACTTATTTTTAGCATTTCCATTACAATTTTTTCGCTAGTTAGAGGTAATCTTCTAATGTTAACCTTAGTTGCATTGTAGACTGCATTTGCAATTGCAGGGGCAGGAGTATTTATAACAAGTTCACCAATTGATTTAGCACCAAATGGTCCAGTAGGCTCATAGCTTGATTCAAAATCAATTCTAATTGTACCTACATCAAGACGTGATGGTATTTTATACTGCATGAATGAATCATTTAACATTCTTCCATTTTCATCATATGTGATATCTTCATATAAAGTCATTCCAATTGCCTGTACAATACCGCCTTCTGCTTGTACTCTAGCAAGGTTTGGATTTATTACTGTTCCACAGTCTATAACTCCAACATAATCAATGATTTCAACTTTGCCTGTTAATTTATCAACTTCAATTTCTACTAATCCTGCCATGAAAGGAGGTGGAGAAGTAGGAGAGCAGTGAGATTCGCATGCAGAAAGCAAATTATTTGAACCAATTAAGGTATTATTACCTATATCTACAAGAGACATGCTTTTATTTGATTTAGAGCAAAATACTTGCTTTCCATCGAATTCACAATCTTCTGTTGCGCTACCAATTAGCCTTGCACCTTCAGTTAATATCTTATTTCTTAAAACTTCACAGGTTTTAACTACAGCCATACCAGTTACATACGTTGTGCTTGAAGCATAAGATCCAGTGTCATATGGAGATAAATCCGTATCAACACCGTGAACAACTATATTGTCGTATTCAGTATCTAGACAGTCTGCTGCCATTTGAGCAAGAATAGTATCGCAGCCTGTACCCATATCTGTTGCACCAATCATCAATGTGTAGAATCCATCATCATTTAATCTTATTTCAACAGCACCTACGTCTACAAATGAAATTCCTGAGCCTTGCATTGCTACAGCACATCCTACAGAACGAACCTTGTTGTTCCCTAAATCTATTGCAGGATATTTTTCATCCCATTTAATCATTTCTTTAGCTTTTTCTAAACATTTGTCCAATTTACAGCTTTTTAATTCTTCGTCATAATAAGTAGGGAGTATCATTCCTATATTTTTTTCAGTAAGCATATTGTTTAATCTTAAGACTGTGGGATCCATATTTAGCTTGGCTGCTAGTTCGTTTATAGCTGATTCTAGTGCAAAGAATCCTTGAGTTGCGCCGTAGCCTCTAAAAGCTCCACCGCACATCGTGTTTGAGTAAACAACATCATTATCAAACTTATATGCATTAGCATGGTATATAGACATTGCTTTATGCCCGGACAATCCAACAGTTGTTGGACCATGGTCACCATAGGCTCCAGCATTCCATAAAGTATACATATGGATTGCTTTTATTATTCCATTTTCATCAGCGCCAAGTCTTACTTTTATTTCTGCTTCATGGCGAGGGCTACCGTTAGTGAAGCTTTCCTTTCGAGAATAAATCATTTTAGCGGGCTTTCCTGTCTTCCATGTAACTATGGCAGGAAACAATTCGCTGACGATTGTTTGTTTAGCACCAAAGCCACCGCCTATTCTCGGTTTTATAACGCGAATTTCAGACTTGGGAATTTCCAGGGCATTTGCTAGGATACGTCTTACGTGGAACGGTACCTGAGTAGAGCATACAATATTTAATCTTCCATAAGCATCAATGCTTGCGTGTGTTCTAAATGTTTCCATCATAGTTTGATTATTTGCTCTTGTATTGTATGTTTGTTCAATAACATGGACACATTTCTTTAATTCTGCATCAACATTTCCAACTTCCATGGTTTCACAAGAGCATATATTTCTTATGTTATCAGCGCCAACTTCACAAAGAGCTTTAAAATCTTCTTCAGGATGAACTAAAATTTTATTGTCCTTGGCTTCTCTGAAATCAAGAATTGGTTCTAATACTTCGTATTTTACTTTTATTAGCCTCAATGCCTTATCAATTGACACTTCATCCCAGCCTGCAACTATAGCAACAGGATCACCAACACACCTTATTCTTTGATCTAGTATTAGTCTATCATATGGACTAGGTTCAGGATATGTTTGACCAGCAGTAGTAAATCTAGATGTAGGGACATCCTCATATGTTAAAATACATTCAATACCAGGGACATTTTTAGCTTTATCAGTGTTTATTTCTTCAATTAATGCATGTGCATGAGGGCTCCTAAGCAGTTTAACTATTAAACTGCTACCTTGAGTAACATCGTCTGTATAGACTGGTTTGCCTGTTACTAAAGACATAGCATCTTTTTTTCTGACACCTTTATTAACAAACTTCATGAGCGCCCTCCTTATTGTTTTTTAACTTAAGGTATTTCTTTATAGCTCGCAGCTGTCCCATGTAACCAGTGCAGCGACATAGGTTTCCTTCTAAATATTTTTTTATTTCTTCCTCAGTTGGGTTATTAAGTTCTTTAACCATTGCCAATACATTTATAATAAATCCAGGGCTACAGAAACCGCATTGTTCAGCACCTTCATCAGCAAGGAAGCCTCCGAAATCTTTGGCTTCTTCCTGCAATCCTTCAATTGTTGTAACATGAAGTCCATTAGCACGAAGAGCCAGCGTTGAACAGGACAGTATGGGTTTTTCTTCTAACATAACTGTGCAAAGTCCACAATTAGAGGTTTCGCATCCGCGTTTTACGCTTAATTGACCCTTTGCTCTTAAAAAATCAATAAGCAAAGTATCTGGTGCTATATCATCTAAAACTTCTTTGTTATTTATCCATAATTTAATTTGCATGATTTCCTCCAATCAATAATTCTTCAATATTTCGTTTTGCTAGGACACCTGCAATTATTTGTCTATATTCTTTGCTACCGCGGATGTTTGATCCAAAGATTGTGCTTTGAACAATCCTTTCAACTTCTTCATCAATTTTATCAGTAGAAGGATTACTTAAGCTAAATTTAGATAATTTTGCTTTCATTGGTCTTGCACCATGAACTACAAACCAATCGCTTCCTTTGTTAGCCACAGCACAGCTGAGTATAGCAAAATCAGTTGCACTATTTCGCTGACTTCTGTATGTTATTTTTCTATTATCCTTATTAATTATAATCTTCATTAATATATCATTGTCCAAGGGCATGTCTACATATTTTTCCAAAGAAACAATACCGCCTTTATATAATTCCACATACGTATCTAAAGCTAACAAAACAGTTAATATATCTGAAAAACCAAAACGTGAATAAATGCTACCACCTATTGTTGCTAGGTTTCGCATTTGAACTCCTACGATACTATCAACTGATTTTGAAAGAATATTATTGAAGCTTTTTTTTAGGGCTTCATTAGTTTCAATATCTCGAAGAGTACACATGCAACCAATTTTGAAACTTTGATCATTTTCTTCAATAGAGTTTAAACCTAGAGCTGAAAGGTCAATAGCTGTACCTATCCTTTTTCTCCCCATTTTTAGCCACAACATACCGGCTATTATTACATTGCGTTTATTTTTATTTAATTCATAAGCTTGCTCCAAGCTTTCAGCTACAACATATTTATCAATTGTAAACATATTATGCTCCTTCCGATAATTCTTTATATTTTATATTAGTTATTATTAATTTTAACATAATTATTTTAACTTATTTTACATTAAAATATCGTGTCAATCAAGACATATTTCTCAGTATCATTCGTATTAATACGAAATATCAATATATGAATAGCATAAGATTATTGAAAAATGGTTATTTATAAAATATTAAAAATTTTTATAATTAAAAAAACCACTCAAATTTTTGAGTGGTTTTATGACTAAATAGGATTTTTAAATATAATACTACTAATATTTTATAAATTTTGAACCTGGTACTCCACAGATGCAACATTTATCAGGTATTGATTTTTCAATATTTCCACATACAGGGCAGAGGTAATAAAATACTTCTTCTGTTTCATCAATATTTCCCATAGCTTCCTTGTATAATTTAGCATGAACCTTTTCAGCTTCCATTGCAAATGTAAAAGTATTTATTGCAGCTTTGTTTCCTTCTGCTTCAGCATCCTTTAAAAATCCAGGATACATGCTTTCATATTCATAAGTCTCACCAGCAAAAGCATCCTGTAAGTTTTCTAATGTCGATATAATTTTTCCAGCAACCTCTAAATGTTTTTGAGCATGTAAAGCTTCTGCATCTGATGCAGCCTTGAATAGTTTTGCTGCGTTGATCTTGCCGTCTTTTTCTGCTTTCTTTGAGTAAGCTAAGTACTTTCTGTTAGCCTGTGATTCTCCAGCGAAGCTATCCAGTAAATCTTGAAGTGTTTTGTCTTCCATTTAAATCCTCCATAATATATAATTTCAAATAGGTATTTGATTTTAAATTCTTGGCAAAATTACTTGCACCATAAAGTCACTATGTTACTTTATGGGTGGTAATCATATTATAATAACATTAATATTAATATATTGAAAGTATGAAATTAAAAACTTACTAATAACAAAAAAATAAAACCCGAATCCGGGTCTTATTTTTTTTTAATGCATAGAGAAATTATCTGAGTTATTGTCAGAAGGTGTTGAATCGAAATTTTTATTATTCATCATATTTTTGACAACGGGTGTCATTGCTACTGCGGCTGCAGCAGCTACTGCAGTCATTCCAATACCAAGCATAAGTTTTCTAGGTGTTCTTTTCATTTTCATTTTCATATTTTTCACCTCAGACATATTTTCTACAGATAATAAATTTATATACTGATTATAAATTTCCATATTACTTAAAAATGTTTATTTATAAAAAAATATTGTAATTTATAATATTAGTCTATTAATATTACATTAATTTTTATATAATAAAATTAAAAATATAAAGTGTTAAAATTTATCAAGTAATAAACTTAAAATCAAGAGGGTGAATTTATGCAAAAAACATTAGTGCTAATAAAACCAGATGCAATGGAAAGAAAATTGATGGGAGAAATTATATCTGTTTATGAAAGGTCCAATTTAAACATAATTGCACTTAAAATGTTAAGATCTTCAATTAAAATAGCAGAAGAACACTATTATGAACATAAGGAAAAACCATTTTTTAAGGACCTTATTGATTATCTAACAAGATCAAAAGTGTGCGCATTAATAATTGAAGGCGATAATGCTGTGGAAGAAGTTAGAAGATTAAACGGTTCAACAGACCCAAAAGATGCGAAACCGATTTCAATCAGAGGCAAGTATGCATTGTCAAAATCTGAAAATAGTGTTCATGCTTCAGATTCATTAGAAAGTGCAGAACGAGAAATAAAAATCTGGTTCCCAGAAATTTAATTAAGTCTTTAGATGAAAAGATAATGCATATATAATAAAACATCAATATTTAAGAAATCCTGAAAATATAAAATGGGGATAGAAATCCCCGTTTTCCATTATATTTAGTTTTCATTAGTTTTTTTGCTAGTCTTTTTTCTTTGTTTAACGGATTCATTTAGCAAGTATTCGATTTGCCCGTTTATGGAACGAAAATCATCTTCAGCCCAGTCTGCAAGTTCTTCCCAAAGTCTTGAGGATAACCTGAGAAGTACTTGCTTTTTATCTTTATTATTTTTTTCCATCTATATATCGTTAATAAAGTGAACCGGAATTTACTATGGGTTGAACATCTTTATTGCCGCATAATACAACCAATAGATTGCTTACCATAGCAGCCTTTCTTTCCTCATCAAGCTGTACAACATTGTTTTCGCTAAGTTTTGCTAAAGCCATTTCAACCATTCCAACGGCACCCTCAACAATCATTTGTCTTGCATCTATAATAGCAGAAGCTTGTTGTCTTTGAAGCATTGCAGCTGCTATTTCAGGAGCATAAGATAAATGAGTTATTCTTGCTTCCATAATTTCAAGCCCTGCAACATCTACTTTAGATTGAATTTCTTCTTGTATTCTTATAGCAATTTCTATACTACTTGCACG
>MCHG01000331.1_pt1 | contig 16457 bp, 13 predicted proteins | sample 787351 | NCBI WGS metagenome assembly MCHG01 (sample SAMN05430296, study PRJNA330682) | permafrost metagenome | biome: Cold desert; feature: permafrost; material: soil; isolation source: enrichment culture inoculated with soil incubated with H2/CO2 at 20 degrees... ... | reverse complement strand
CGCAATTATGGAGTATTATTTCAAAAGCACCATCATCAAAAATTGTCAAAAGATAATGTCGACCTGCCGAAAGTAGGATATAATGAATATTATTTTGAAATGTAAAAGGTAAAAAAGTGAGTGAGAGACAGATCGTCAGGAGAAGTTATTCCCTATTCATGGCGGAGTTAAGGTTCTAAATTAAAAAAAGTGAAAACCGTTTTTTAAAAGCCTCTCTTCTTTAAATGAAAATCTCCTAAAATGTCGGCATCTCGAATCTCAGTACTCTATGCGCCTTTGTAAAGCCCTCACTTCTTCGCTACAACTGTCACAGTCCCTTTCATAGAAGGATGGATCGAACAAATGTAATCATATACACCCGGCTCTGTAAAAGCAAACTCATAATTGTCTCCTTTTGCTAATGATCCAGACTCAAAAGTAGACCCTTTTATTATATGGGTAGCTGAATCCATGTTCGTCCATTTTACGGTATCGCCTGTTGATATTTCGACGGATACCGGGTTAAAGGCAAAACTCTGAATAGCAACATCGACGATCTTGCTTCCCCCTCCTGCAGTTTGAGGCGTTTCAGTTGGAGTTACAGATTTATTAACTGGAGTTGATGCAGGCGTTTCTGTTTTATTGGCTGGTTGTTCTTTATTACTACCCGTGCATCCTATTGCAAGGAATACACTCAATAAGACCATGAAAACAATGAATCCTTTTCTCATTCTCTCCCTCCATGAAAAATTAGGTTCTGTACATTTGATTTTTTGAATTTATAATAGTTCCTACTAGATTCTGAACATAGTTCTTTTCATGAGTTAATCTATGGTGCCAGACCTTTTGAAGGGCAAATCAATTATAAAAAAAATCACGTATATCCAATCTGAAAAATACGCTAAAAATAAAGAGTCGTTTTAAAGATTTCTTGCGTGAAATTGAGATTTTCGTCCTTAGTAAAACGTTCATAATCTCATTTAATTTTTATCACCCAATTAGGAAGAGTCTGAATCGTCATCAACAGTTTAAGTTAACCTTTGCTCGGAGTTATTTGATTACGCCTCCACTACCAGTATTGTTTACAATGGTCCTGGTTATAGTGCCTCTTTTACCTGCTATAGTGGTACTGGTCGCAGTAGTGTTGTTACCGACTATAGTGGTCCTGCTTGCAGACGTGTTATTACCTCCTATAGTAACGGTCCTGGCTGTTTCTGTGGATGGAGTCACTTCTCTAACTGGAGTTACTTTTTGAACCGAAGTTACTACTTCAACTGGAGTCACAGCTTTAACCGGAGTCACTGTTGCATTTGGAGTTTCACCTTTATTACCAGTACATCCTATTGCAAGGAATATACCGAACAATACTAACAAAACGATAAGTTCTTTTTTCATTACTTCCCCCCATATAATGTAAGTTGCCTATAATTATTATTTTAAATTATAATTATATGTTTCTATTAAATGCTAAACATAATTCTTTATGATTCAGTGAATAGTACCAGAAATTTTGTAAGATAAGTCCCTCAACCAATTCAAATCATTATTTATTTTCAGGTTTTATCTTTTCTAAATTACTAAAAACTTTTTAAAAACGGGCTGCAGGAAAGCGTATTTAGCTTTATTAATCAATGGAAAATAAGTTCATCTCATTGACAAGAAAACATGTATACAAACATGCATACTATACATGATATATCTATAAAAGTAAACTATACATGATATCTGTATAAAAGTAAAACCGTTTTTAAGGGCTCTCTCGTTTAGGTGAGATTTCCGGGCAATTCCGGTATCTCAAGTGTTGGTATTGCCATTTATACTCTTATCGATTTTGCTCCTTCAATATTGTACCTCTCTCACCATAAAAGATGCTGGTTATTGAAGTTCCTTTTCCTGTAAATTCGAACTCTTATTTCCCTTTTTCTAATTTTGAATAAAATACCCAACTTCAGCTTGCATTTAAGAGCCCTTTCAGTAATAATGGAATACAGGGTAAGAGTTCCTGACAAAGGTAGAGTCCTGAGTTACCGGTTCAGCGCTTTAGTAATCCCTTTTAGGAGTTACTTTGATTACCCCAGTGCTTCTTGTAGTGTTTATAGTGGTTTTAGTTGCTGTAGTGTTATTACCCCCTGCTATAGTGGTCTTAGTTGCATTAGTGTTGTTGCCTGCTATAGTGGCCCTGCTTGCAGTAGTGTTGCCACCTGCTATAGTGGTCTTAGTTGCAGTAGTTTTGTTACCTTCTATGACGGTCTTAGTTACTTCTTTAACTGGAGTTACTTTTTCGGCCGGAGTTACTTTTTCGGCCGGAGTTACTGTTTCAGTTGGAGTTGTAGGTTCATTGCTTGAGCATCCTATTGCGAGGAATACACCGAGCAATACTAACAGAATAATCAGTTCTTTTCTCATTACTTCCCCCCCATTTTAAATAATGTATGTTTATAATAGATGCTTTATAATTGATGCCCAAGTTTTATAATGATTACTACTAGATTCTGAACATTATTCCTTTTACTACTTTATCTGATTAGGCAGTCAGATTTCCTCCAGATACAGATATTTACAGCCAAATTCAGGGAATCGCTTCCTCTTCAGGTTTTACTCCTCCTTAAATTATAATACAGGGAATTTCAATATTCCTAAGTGACTCTTTTTGAGGGGAAAATCATGAAAATAAAATCCATTAATCCTTATACTGAAGAAGTAAACTGGATATATGATTCATATTCTATTGGGGAATGTAGGGACCAGATTGAAAATTCCAGGGCTGCTTTTTCAGGATGGAGCTCATTGTCTGTTGAGGAAAGGGCGAAGTATTTTAAAAATGTTGGAGAGGTGCTCCGGCAGAATACCGATATTTATGCCGAGATTATTACGAAGGAGATGGGGAAACCTATCAGGCAGTCGAGAAGCGAGGTTCAAAAATGTGCCTGGCTCTGTGACTATTACGTAGAAAATGCGGCTGGATTATTGAAAGATGAAGTTGTGGATATTGGGCTTGAGAAAAGTTATGTAACTTTTGAGCCTCTGGGAGTGATTTTCGGGATCATGCCCTGGAACTTCCCATTCTGGCAGGTTTTCAGGTTTGCAGTGCCTGCAATGTGTGCAGGGAATGTTTGTATAGTCAAGCATGCTTCAAATGTGCCGAGGTCCGCGCTGGAGATTGAGAAGGTCTTTCTGGAAGCTGGGCTCACTGAGAATGTTTTCAAGACTCTGTTAATTGACTCGAAAACTGCCATGGGAATTATTGCGGAAGACCTGGTGGATGGAGTTTCGCTTACTGGCAGCATAGCTGCAGGCTCGGAAATAGGGGAACTTGCAGGAGGAATTATCAAGCCTCTGGTACTGGAACTGGGAGGATCTGACCCTTTCATAGTGCTTGAAGATGCTGATATCGAGAGGGCTGCCCAGGTAGCCGTGGAGTCCCGTTTTCTCAATGCCGGGCAGAGCTGTATTGCTGCCAAGAGATTTATTGTTGTAGAAGATGTTATGCTGGATTTTATCGAGGCATTTGAACTTCATATGCAGGAACTGAAGATCGGGGATCCGATGGATGAGGAAACAGATATCGGGCCTCTTGCAAAGGAGGAATTCGTCGATATTCTTGAAAAGATTCTGAAAGATGCGAGAAAGAAAGGAGCAGAGCCCAAGGCTTACGGAGAAGAGCATGAAAAAGGCTTTTTCTTCAATCCGACTCTTATCACTGCAGCCAGTACTGATATGAAGGTCTGCAATACGGAGGTTTTTGGGCCTGTTGCGCCGATTATCACCGCAAAGGACGAGGATGAAGCAGTGGAAATTGCAAACTCCACAGAGTTTGGGCTTGGTGCCGAAATCTGGTCTGAGGATCTTGATAGAGCCGAAAGGCTGGCAAAAAGGATAAGATCAGGATTTGTAGCTATCAATGGAATGGTTAAGTCTGACCCAAGACTACCTTTTGGTGGGATCAAAAAGTCCGGAATCGGGAGGGAACTTTCTCATTACGGGCTCAAGGAATTCGTGAATATAAAGACTGTTGTGGTTAACAAATAAAGGCTACAGATAAAGGCTACAGAAAAGGTTACAGAACACCTAATGGAAACTTAATTAAAGCTGGATGGAAGCTCATTGAAATTTGGGAAACTTGATACGAGTTGAGTAGTTGAATAATAGTAAAATAATTAAATAACTGAGGTTTTGCCATTTTCTACAATATTCCTTATTTTCCAACAAAATTTGACAATAAAGTTTATTTTGCAAAAAAACATCTTAAAGCAACTTAAAATCAATTTAATGCCTCATTATGCCAATAATTCGAAATAAAGAGATTTTGAATGGTTTAAAATGGAAAATTAAACCACTGAAAGCTCGGAAAAGTAGAATTAAGGAAGCATGGGCACAGTTCTTCCGGCAGAGTTGCGGCTCTGCAGTGCGCTGTCCGTTTCACGCGCTTCGCTCGTTCAAGCGGACTAATTTACAAAAGTGATATTGAGAATATGTAAAAACACTGACGAAAGGAAGGATGGGCACAGTTCTTCCGCGCTTTCCGCGTTTTCCGCGGTTAATAAAGTGTCTTGATTGGTTTTTTCCGTGCCCTCCCTTGCTGGAGGTGCTTATAGAACCCTGAGTAATTTTAATGTAGATATTTCAGTTCAAAACCAAAATTATCTGCAAAATTATTCGTATATTGCGGAATCGAAGCACTAATCTCACTGAAATGCTGAACAAAAGGCTGAAAAAAGGCAGTAAGGAGATCCTGGAAATAACATCAGCCCAATAATATTGGACGACTAAGCTTATTAAAATTTTGGTAACTATGCAGCCTACAAAAAAATAGCTAAATGATATCGATTTTGGCGTAATAGATAATTTTGAAATAATTAGCTTGAAATACAATTAAGTTAAAAAGTAATGATATTATGGAGAAGTTAAATATGAATTTTAAAGATTGCATAAAATTTGCAAATGAAACACCTGTTTGCTATCTTGCAACAGTAGAGGGAGACCAACCACGGGTCCGGGCACTAGGGTTCTGGTTTGCCAACGAAAGCGGATTTTACTTCCAAATTGGATCTATGAGAGACATGTACGGGCAACTTCATGTAAACCCAAAAGTAGAGGTATGTTTCTGGCAACCAGATAAAGCAGCAGGGAAAATGATGAGAGTTGCAGGTGAAATAGAATTTGTAGATGATCCGGAGCTTAAAAAGAAAGTTTTGGAAGATAGACCATTTCTTAAAGATTTTGGTATGACATTTGATCATCCAGGGCTTATAATTTTCCGCATTGCTAAAGGTGAAGCATATTTCTGGACAATGGCAACCAATTTAGAGCCTAAAAAATTCATTAAATTCGGCGATTGAAATATTTGCCTGACAGGCTGTCTTAAAAACATTTTGAGTTCTAAATCGGGTAATATCCCATTTCAATATTTATTTCATTTCGACGAGAATCAATTAATTTTCATTGATCTGAGGTTTTGCCATTTTCCACAATATTTCTTATTTTTTAATAATACTTGATAATAAAGCTTATTTTGCGAAAAAATTTTCTTAAAACAACTTAAAAGCAATTTAATGTAGTATTATGCCAATAATTTTAAATGAAGAGAGTTTTAGTCATTTAAAAAAGAAAACTTAAACCATGGAAAGCACGGAAAACACAGAAATAAAGGAAACAAGGACACAGTTTTTCAGTGCTTTCCGTGGTTAAAAGAGTCTTGATTGAGTTATTCATGCCCTTCAGCTTTTTCATGTTATTAATAGAGAGTTTAAATGTAATATTTTGGTAAAATAAGCATTTATTATCTATTTTTTAGCTTCTAAAGCATTTTTGTCAATTTTGGCAAAACTTCATCTGATAAAAAGTTTTAGAGCTTTTCGAAGCTACCTGAATAGTTACAAATTTTGGAAACTTGATACGAGTTGAGTAGTTGAATAATAGTAAAATAATTAAATAACTATTAATAATTAAATGACTTTCAGGTTTTTTATGAAAGCCTCTGATCTTTTCGTTGCCCAGCTTGAAGAAGAAGGCGTAGAATACATTTTTGGACTGCCAGGAGAAGAAAACCTGGACTTTTTGGAGTCATTGCGGACTTCCAAAATCAAACTGATAGTTACAAGGCATGAACAGGCTGCAGCATTTATGGCAGCAACCTACGGAAGGCTGACAGGAAAAACAGGGGTTTGTTTTTCAACTCTGGGACCAGGAGCTACTAACCTTGTTACTGGCGTTGCCCAGGCACAGCTTATAGGAATTCCCTTTATATCCATATCCGGGCAGAAAGCCCTGACTGACAACTGGCAGGGCCGCTTCCAGCTTGTAGATGTCGTCAGGATGATGGAGCCTTTATGCAAAAAGGCCGTATCCATCACTGATCCGGGAATGATTCCTACAGTAATTCGAAACGCCTTCAAACATGCGGAAGCTGAAAGGCCGGGGGCTGTGCACATAGAACTTCCTGAAGACGTGGCTGAAGACGAAACCGACGCAGTAGTGCAAAAACGAAGCAAAATCAAGCTTCCTCTCGCTGATCCAGAGGCTGTAAAAGAAGCTGCAGCTATGATTTGTGAGGCTAAAAATCCTCTGATAATTGTTTCTTCAGGAGCTAACCGGGAAGAGATTACTAAAGAACTAGGGGATTTTGCCAGAAAAACAGGCATCTACCTGGTACATACCCAGATGGGTAAAGGTGTTGTTCCGGATGACTGTGTTTACAGCCTTTTTGCCACCGGAATCCATGCCAGGGACTACGTAAACTGTGGAATTGATGGAGCGGACCTTATTATCACGGTGGGCTACAACATCGCGGAATACCCTCCCTTTCTGTGGAACGGGAAACTGGATAAGAAGATCATAAACATCGATTTCGTGGAATCCGTGCCTGACAGGTACTTTAATCCAACAATAGAAGTCATTGGAGATGTTGCCTCTTCAATCAGGGAACTTGCTGCAAGCATTCCGGGAAAACGGGAATTTCCTTTCTTTGAAAGAACCAGAAATTTCATTGAGGACAAAATAAATACCACTCCCATGAGAAAACACCCTCCTCTTCCACAGTCAATAGTACAGAGTGTCAGGAAAGCGCTTGGAAGAGAAGATATAATTACCCTGGACAACGGGATCTATAAGCTCTGGTTTTCCCGCCTTTACAAGACCTATGCCCCAAACACCATAATCCTTGACAATGCCCTTGCAGCTATGGGAGGAGGGCTCCCTGCAGGGATTACTGCAAAACTTCTTAATCCGGAACGCCGCGTGCTTGCAATCTGCGGGGATGGGGGTTTTATGATAAACTGCCAGGAGCTCGAGACCGCAATCCGGTATGGTATCCCTGTAGTTGTTCTTATTCTAAACGACAATGCCTTTGGCTTTATTAAATGGGGGCAGAAAAAGATGAATTTCGAGGATTTCGGGCTAGACTATGGAAACCCCGATTTTTCTCTCTTTGCTGAGAGTTTCGGGGCTGCAGGCTTCAAGATCAGAGAAGGAGATGACCTTGCAGAAGTTCTGGAGAGAGCTTTTTCCCTGAATAAAGTAACGGTTATAGAATGTCCTATAGACTATTCAGTAAATTACGAGACTTTTTCGATAGAACTAAGAAATCTTACATGTAAATTCTAATACTCAAATTTCTAATACCCAAATTTTTTGGGTTTTCAGGTTAATTTTACGCAAATTTTTTGTTGAAATCAAACATGGGGGGAGATAATTGGGGGACGAAGGAAAAGAAACAGGGTATCATATCCATTCACACGATGTGGTAATAGTGGGAGGGGGACTGACCGGGCTTCGTGCAGCAATTGAAACTGTAGATCATGGGCTTGATACAGCAATAATATCCAAGGTGCATCCTCTCCGCTCCCATTCCGTTTCAGCCCAGGGAGGGATAAATGCAGCCCTTGGAAATGCTGTGCCCGGGGATTCCTGGGAAGACCATGCATTTGATACGATCAAGGGTTCGGACTACCTGGCTGACCAGGATGCAGTGGAAATCATGTGCAAAAACGCACCTGCTACAATAATAGAACTTGAACATTTCGGGACAGTCTTTTCCCGGCTTCCGGACGGCAGGATCGCCCAGCGGCCTTTTGGAGGGGGGATGTTTCCAAGAACCTGCTATGCTGCAGACCGTACAGGACATAACATTCTGCATACTCTTTATGAACAGCTTGTAGGCAGGGAGAAAAATGAAAAAGGAAAGGGCGGCAGGCTTACCTTTTATGATGAATTCTTTGTAAGCTCCCTGGTAAAAGTAGGAGACGATTCGTTTGAAAAAGGCGCGGGGAAAGCGAAAAGGTGTGCCGGCTGTACTGCAATAAATATCGCTGACAGCAGCCTGCATGGTTTTACATGCTATTCTCTGCTTCTTGCTACCGGGGGTTTTGGGAGACTTTTTGCCCGCTCAACAAATTCCCTGATTAATACCGGAGATGGAGCTTCTCTGGCGCTTAGAGCAGGCGTGCCTTTAAAGGATATGGAATTCGTGCAGTTTCACCCAACTACCCTTTACGATACAAATATCCTTGTCACCGAAGGAGCTAGAGGAGAAGGAGGCTACCTTCTGAACAGCAGGAACGAGCGTTTCATGGAGAAATATGCCCCAAAATCTATGGAACTTGCCCCAAGGGATATCGTTGCCAGGGCCACTCAGCAGGAGATTGATGAAGGAAGGGGTTTTGAAGGCGGTTACGTGCTCCTTGATCTCAGGCATTTGAAAAAGGAGAAAATCGCAGAACGTCTGCCAGGGATAAGGCTGATTTCCATGGATTTTGCAGGAGTGGATCCTGTTGAATCTCCGATTCCTGTGCAGCCTGGCCAGCACTATTCAATGGGAGGGGTAGTTGCAGGAAATGACCTTGCAACTGAACTTCCAGGCTTATATGCAGCAGGGGAATGTTCCTGCGTCAGCGTGCATGGGGCAAACCGACTCGGAGGAAACTCTCTGCTTGAGACTGTAGTTTTCGGAAAGCTTGCTGGGCAGGAAATTGAAAAGAATTTTCCATCTTCGGGGAGCTGGGATAAAAAGGGGGTTGAAAAGGCTGTCCTTGAACGCCTTTCAGCGGAAGATTCACGGATAAAAGCACTGCTTGCCAAGAAATCCGGGGTGAAGATGCACAGCCTCAGGGATGAACTGAAAAAAACTATGTTTGAGTACTTCGGAGTCTTTCGGGAAGGAAGTAAGATGGAAAAAGGACTGAAAAAGCTCCTTGAACTCAAAGCCACTTACCCTGAAGTCCATATTAACAACAAGTCCCCTCTATTCAACCATGCACTTATCTACACCCTCGAACTCGAGGGCCTATTTGATATTGCAGAAGCAGTTGCAAGGGGCGCTATTGCCAGGCAAGAGAGCCGGGGGTCACATTCAAGGGTTGATTATCCGGAAAGGGATGATGAAAGGTTTCTCTATCATACAATCTACAGGCTGAAAGATGGAAAACCTGTGCTTGAATCTCTGTCCGTAAGGCTTGGGAAATTCCCGATAAAGGAGCGTGTATACTGATGAAACTGAAGGTATTCCGCTTTGATAAGGAAACCGGGGAGTCACGCTACGACACCTTTGAAATCGAAACCTCAACAGGGATGACAGTCCTTTCCGCGCTGTTCAAAATTCAGGAAGAGTTCGATGATTCTCTTGCTTTCCGCTATTCCTGCAGGGGGGCAGTCTGCGGGAGTTGTGCAATGCTGATTAATAGGATACCTGGGCTTGCCTGCCGGATCCGGATCGAACCCCTTCTTAGATGTGAAGGGAAGATAAAGCTGAGGCCTTTTTCGGGAATGGAAGAGACCGTTTCCTGGGATCCCGAAAATGAGGTACTCGTAGAACCCCTTCCTTCCCTGCCGAAAGTAAAGGACCTAATTGTGGATATGGACAAATTCTTCGAGTTCTACAGGGAAGTCGAGCCGACCTTTAAACCGGCTTCCAACCCTCCTGAAAAAGAACGGCTTATGATGCCTGATGCGGTAAATGAGCTTGAGAAGTATACAAACTGCATACTCTGCGCTGCCTGTGTGGGTTCCTGCCCGGTCTCGGGAAAAGATGGAGATTTTTTGGGCCCAGCTGCTCTTGCAAAGCTATACCGATTCCATATTGATCCGCGTGAGGCAGATGATGAGTCGAGACTCATGCTTGCCAACAGTAAACGCGGCTGGTGGGGCTGTGAGTTTCACGCAAACTGCAAGGCTGTCTGTCCGAAAGGTGTCCCGCCTATTGAGGGAATAGGGAAGGCTAGAAAGGAAATCAAAGAACGTGGAAAGGAAACGAGTAAATAATCCTGAAGCTTTTGAATAAGAATTTTTTGAGGTGAGTCTATTACTCTGAAAACCCGAATCGAGAAGGATTCTCTAGGAGAAATGGAAGTCCCGGAAAATGCCTATTATGGCATTCAGACCCAGCGGGCTATCTGCAATTTTCCGGTCAGCGGGCACATGGCAAGGCCGGAATTCGTCAGGGCATACGTCCTGGTAAAAAAGGCAGCAACTCTTGCTAATATGGAGCTTGGAGGTCTTGATAGGGAGAGAGGGAATGCCATCGCGTCAGCGGCCGAGGAGGTCCTTAACGACCTCAACGGACGGTATTTGGCCCAGTTTCCTGTGGACGTGTTTCAGGCAGGTGCAGGTACTTCCTTTAATATGAACATTAATGAGGTTCTGGCTAACCGCGCTCTCGAAATACTGGGACGGAAAAGAGGAGATTACACTTTCCTGAGCCCTAACGACCACGTGAATCAGGCTCAGTCAACTAATGATACTTTTCCAACCGCCTCCTACATAGCCATCATTTTTGCAGCTGACAGGCTTCTTGATGTGCTTTCTGCTCTTGCTAGCGCTTTTCGGGCAAAAGCAGAGAAATTTTCGAGAATCCCGAAGTCAGGCCGGACACATCTTATGGATGCTGTACCTGTTACGCTTGGTGACGAATTCGGAGCTTATTCAGCTGCGCTGTTGAGGGCTTCGCGCAGGATAAAAGAACGAAGAGATGATCTTCTCGAGCTTCCATTAGGAGGCACTGCAACCGGAACAGGCGCAAATACGTCTCCTGGTTATCGGGAACTTGTAATCTCAATACTTTCCGACCTTTGCAAATTGCCTTTCAAAAGGGCAGCTGACAGCTTCGAGGCTTTGCAGAGCCGATCCCAGCTTGCAGCCTTTTCAGGGGCTCTTCGGGAACTTGCACTTGAACTTATAAGGATAGCTAACGATCTCAGGCTCCTTAATGCAGGCCCTATCACCGGAATTTCCGAAATTGAACTCCCAGCTGTGCAGCCTGGATCATCCATAATGCCAGGAAAATATAATCCTGTAATGGCCGAATGCCTTGATATGATAGGCTTCCAGATTGTGGGGAACGATACAGCAGTCGCTCTTGCAGCCCAGGCAGGGCAGCTCGAGCTAAATGTTATGACCCCTGTAATGACCTCCAATATTCTTGTATCTATTTCCCTGCTAACTAATTATCTGCCAGTTTTTCAGGAACGTTGTATAGAAGGGATTAAGGCTCATGAAGACAGGTGCAGAGCTTACCTTGAGCTAAATCCCAGCCTGGTAACTTTCCTGGCCCCAAAGATCGGGTATCTTAAGGCTGCAGAGATCGTAAAAGAGGTGCTGGATAAGAAGATACCTGTTAAGGATGTCGTAGTAATGAAAGGAATTTTAAGCAAAGAGGAAGCTGATGAATTACTCAAAATTGAAAAATTATTATAACTTTCTTAATTTCAGAGTAATTGCTGTTTTGTGCCTTCAAAAGTACTAATAATGAAATAATTGGGAAAATAGGATAATAATGAAATAATTGAGAAAATAGATCGTTGAGTAAGTTGAGTAAGTTGAGTATAGAAAAGTCGAAAGTTAAAAAGTCGCATTTAAACGTAAGAAAGTCAGTAGTGAGACATTTTTCCCACATTTAGTCGTAGGTTGCTTGTGGGATTTTTAATTAAAAGTTTTTATTTATATTGTCTCGGTCATTTTCAATCTGAATGTCAGGCTTTTTAATTTATAAATTTTTAATTTCCGCTTCTTAAGTATGTGTTTTATTATTGCGATTACTCAAATTGCGATTACTCAAATTGCGATTACTCAAAACCACTGGCTAAAAGTGAGGCTACAGGTTAAGGTAGTGATATGAAAAGCAAATAAAGTTTTAAGGTATCTTAATCAAGGTACCCTTTCCTTTCAAGCCATTCGACCTGGGGTCTTGTGTATTTCCAGGCAACATCGGCTTTTGAGTCCTGAACTTCCCACGGATTGGCTATGACAACATCGCCTTCTCGGATCCACATTCTCTTTTTCTTGGAACCCGGAATCCGACCCATTCGGACTACTCCATCCATGCACTGCAGTGTAACTCTTTTTGCGCCAAGTAAACATGCTACTGTTGCCAGGACTTCGTTTCTGTCCTTACGGGGAGTTCGCACCCTTGTTATTTCTTGGGGGCCGCCTCCTGAGCTGACGGGTTTATTGGATCCTGCTTGTCTTTTTCTAATAGTGCTTCTATAATTAGCCAGATTAATTCCTCCTATGCTGATTTATATCTCGATAATTTCAATGCTGAATTGCTGATTCTCAATTCCGGTTGTTTTTTCCTTTTTCTTTGGGTGCCATCAAAGACATTTGTTTTTTTGAACAGTTTTAATTAAATTAGTATGTTTTTGATTTCTGGATGCATCCGCAGAAACAATAAGCGAAAAACAAAGAGAAAGAGAACAAAAAATAAATAGTGAAAATGAATTGGGTGTTAATCCAAGCTAAATCAAGAAATTAACACTCAAAACAGATTATCATTAGAATTTCCTGTGGTTAGGAAGACATTCCCTGCAGTAAACCGGCCGTCCTTCAGTTGGTTTGAACGGAACTTCGGTCTCAACACCACAGTCAGAACAGGTTACTTTGGTCATTTCCCTGGGGCCGCTGTTGCCGCCTCCGAAACCACCGCCACCACCACGGTTGCTGTCTCTGTTGCCACCACGGAATGAATTTCCTCTGTCATTAAAAGCCATCTTTGTTTCACCTCCGCTTATAGCGGGTATTTATAGAGTAAAAACAAGATTGTATAAAATTTATTGATTAAAAACAAAAATTTGGTTTTTAATAACAGATTATACGTCTCTTAATTTTCAACTACTCTTACATAGCATTTTTATTATATAAATCTTCCTATGAAAAAACAGAGTAGTAAGGATAAATCTTTTCAAGCAAACAAGTATAGGATTTCATAAACCCCTATATTTAGTCATATACTTATAAATGATATATAAGTGACTCGTGGAAATCAGAGGTTTATCGAAATCCTTTGTAGCGGGTACGGGAAATTATCTTCTTGATTCAAAACAATTACAAAGAAAACTCAAATTCTTGATTCAATGCCCATTCCGACCCCCGGCTATTATGGTAAAACAATGCACGACTTAGGTCATATTGTTAACATTAGATCAGCAAAATGATCTATTGTACAGCAAATTGACACACGAATACAAGGTTCCGGATGTAAGATCCAATGAAAGTACAACAATATCATAATCATGAGCCTACCCAAAAATACGTTTTATTCAAAATCATTAGGAGTTTTCAGGATCATTTTCCATGATCAGATATTCGATTGACTGTTCAAAATACGAGATTCAAAAAATCAAATTTTAAGTTTCGGGATAGGCTCTTTAAGAAAATATAAAATCAGATCTGCCGACTCTGTTCCAAAATCTAGTGATTTTTGCATTTCTTAATTGAAAATCTAAATTCATAAGAAGAATTCAGTCTCCAATCAAAATTAACATTCGTTATCTAAAGACTTCAAGTCAGAAGTATAATCGCAAGGATTGTAACCAATTACAAAATCTAGTGTCTGAGCAACTTAATTATGCGACACTTTATTTATAAAAACGATAACTAAAGAGGTATCCGCATATAATTTGTGTTGCAGATTCAATTCGTCATGACACTAGTGATTTTTAATTTTACGTTCATCATTGGATTTTGATACTGAGTCGATCTGCATTTGTATCAATTAAGAGCCTATCTGAAAAGTCAACAACTGCATGGCTTAAGAGTTGAATAGGTTTTAACATCCGCTTATCCTCTATAGCATATCGTCATTTGCAATAGTCACAGTAGATCCCAACACTTTTCGATAGAGATCTGGTTAAAGAGGTATAAGTTTATTAAAAAACTGGTAAATGAACCTTTATTTACTAATAACAATAGGAGTTACTAAATGGAAGACTTTAAAAATTATTTTAAGAAAGACATGTTCATTGTAAATGTAGGAATAGAATTGCTGGAAATCTCTCCTGGATATGCAAAAGCCAAGCTGGAAGTAGAAGAAAAGCACCTTAACGCTTTGAAAACAGTTCAAGGAGGTGTGTTATTTACCCTCGCAGATATTGCTTTTGCTGCAGCAATAAATGCACACGGAAATTCTGCAGTTCTTATCAATGCAAATATGTCTTTCGTAAAAGCTGCTACTAAAGGTACTCTGATAGCTGAAGCTAAAGAAACGTCGATAAATCCCAAAATTGCCACATATAATGTAAATATAACTGATGATGAAGGGGACATTGTAGCAATATTTCAGGGAATGGGTTACAGGAAAAAAACTCCGAATGATTTTTCCTGATTAGGTTTAAGTCTGGCTAAAAGTGAAGATATGATGTATCCTTTTAGCATGCGCATGGATAACGTCAGATAGCAGGACTTTTCGGATAGGCTTTAAAATGAAAATTTCATAAAACTAATATTTGTATAAAAAGAGAATGCTTAGACCCCAATAAGATACAGAAAGGTAGACAGCGAGGAAGCTAAGAGTAAGACGTTTTCCCCACGTTAATCCAACCAGGTTATTGATGGGGCTTCTAATCTAGATTGATTATAAAAACTCCAGTTTTATCTTCTCGGTTCTTTTCAATTATACTTCAGACTTATAATTTGTAGTTAACTTGGAGTTCTTAAATTTGTGGTTCTATTTGTGGTTCTAATACTATAATTATTCAAAACCACTGGTTAATTGAGGCTACAGTTTAAAGCAGTGCTATGCAAAGCAAGCAAGGTCTATTATGAGGTATCTTAATTAAGGTATCCTTTTCTTTCAAGCCATTCAATCTGGGGTCTTGTGTATTTCCAGGTGACATCGGCTTTTGAATCCTGAACTTCCCAGGGGTTGGCTATGACAACATCGCCTTCGCGAATCCACATTCTCTTTTTCTTGGAACCGGGAATCCGACCCATTCGGATCACTCCGTCCATGCACTGCAGAGTGACTCTTTTTGAGCCAAGTAAACATGCTACTGTTGCCAGGACTTCGTTTCTGTCCTTACGGGGGGTTCGCACCCTTGTTATTTCTTGGGGGCCTTCTCCTTGGCCGACGGGTTTATTGGATCCTGCTTGTCTTTTTCTAATAGTACTTCTGTAATTAGCCAGATTAGTTCCTCCTATGCTGATCTATATCTCGATAATTTCAATGAATTGCTGTTGTTGATTCCGATTTTCAATTCCGGTTGTCTTTTCCTTTTTTTGGGTGCCATCAAAGACATTTGCTGTTTTCAGACAGTTTTAATTAAATTGATATGTGTTGATTTCCGCAGAATCAATATGCGAAAAACAAAGAGAAAGAGAAGAAAAAACAAATAGTGAAACTGAATTGAGTGTTAATTCGTACTATATCAAGAAATTAACACTCAACACAGATCATCATTAGAATTTCCTGTGGTTAGGAAGACATTCCCTGCAGTAAACCGGCCGTCCTTCAGTTGGTTTGAACGGAACTTCGGTCTCAACACCACAGTCAGAACAGGTTACTTTGGTCATTTCCCTGGGGCCGCTGTTGCCGCCTCCGAAACCACCGCCACCACCACGGTTGCTGTCTCTGTTGCCACCACGGAATGAATTTCCTCTGTCATTAAAAGCCATCTTTGTTTCACCTCCGCTTATAACGGGTATTTTTAGAGTAAAAACAAGATTGTATAAAATTGATTGATTAAAAACAAAAATTTGGTTTTTAATAACAGATTATACGTCTCTTAATTTTCAACTACGCGTACATAGAGTTTTAATTATATAACATTTCCTATGAAAAAACATAGCAATGAGGGTGAACCTTCTCTAGCAAACAAATATAATAAGTGAGGGCGAATTTATTTCTTGGTTTAAAATGGTTGCAACGAAATCTCAAATTCTTGATTCAATGTACAATATATATTCCGATGCCTGCCATAAGGGAGAAGCTGGTGTCTTTATAGATCACTTTGTTAACTTTTAATTAGCAAAATGATCATATACAGTGAATTGGTACAAGTGTGCCAGAATCCGGAGCGGATTCGATGAAAGTGTAGCATAGAAAGTGTAACAGTAATATCATTCAATAAAAGAATACTATAAAAAGAAGTAGTCCGTTTGACTTGTTCAAGAAAGCAAAACGGACATAATCAGCTAAGAGGCTGTCTTAAAATTCATTTTTCTCATTTCTTAAAGATTTGATCCGACCCAGTCGTCTAATCATAATATGTATC
>MCHG01000330.1_pt1 | contig 16486 bp, 14 predicted proteins | sample 787351 | NCBI WGS metagenome assembly MCHG01 (sample SAMN05430296, study PRJNA330682) | permafrost metagenome | biome: Cold desert; feature: permafrost; material: soil; isolation source: enrichment culture inoculated with soil incubated with H2/CO2 at 20 degrees... ... | reverse complement strand
AGACGTGCAATTCAAAAATATGTTGAAGATGAAATTTCTGAAGCGTACTTGAAACACTTATTAAAAATTCAGGTCTAAAGGCTTGCTTTAAGGCATCTTTAGCCTTTGCTTCCATTGCTTCATATTCTTTGTTTTCAAAACCAATCTTATTACCCTTAATGTTAGTGCCTGCATTTGAAGTCATAATAATTACTGTGTTTTCAAAATTTACAGTTCTACCTTGATTATCAGTAAGTCTTCCATCTTCTAAAATTTGAAGCAATATGTTAAAAACATCTTCATGAGCTTTTTCAATTTCATCAAGTAAAATTACCGAATATGGTTTTCTTCTTATTTTTTCTGTTAAAAAGCCTGCTTGATCAAACCCAACATATCCTGGAGGGGCACCAATTAATTTCGAAACAGTATGTTTTTCCATATATTCAGACATGTCTAATCTGATCATAGCTTCTTCATTTTCAAATAGCTCAAATGCCAATGTTTTTGCAAGCTCAGTCTTACCAACACCTGTAGGCCCGACAAAAATGAATGACGATGGTTTTTTCTTTTTCTTAAAGCCTGAACGATTTCTTCTTATTGCTCTTGCAAGGCTTGTTACTGCAGGATGCTGTCCAATAACTCTTTTATGAAGACTATCCTCAAGATGAATTAATTTTTCAGCTTCAGCTTCTGTTATCCTTTGTACAGGAATTTTAGTCCATGCTTCAATAACATACGCTATATCTTCAATTGTAAGATGGATATTTTCGCATTCATTTGACAATACTTTTATTTTGTTTTCAATTCTTAATTCACTAACCTTTAATTCTGCAGCTTTTTCATAATCATCATTTTCAGCTGCTTCTTCTTTTTCATCTTTGATATTAGACAATTCAGTTTTCAATTCTTCAAGCTCAACTAAGCCGCTATTTTTTAAATTAGCTCTTGAACCAGCTTCATCAATAACATCAATAGCCTTGTCAGGAAGGAATCTGTCAGTAATGTATCTTTCTGACATCAATACAGCTTGCTCAATAACCTCATCTGAAATTTTTACATTGTGATATGATTCATAATAATCTTTGATGCCCTTAACGATTTGAATTGTATCTTCAATAGAAGGCTCATCTACAATAACAGGCTGGAATCTTCTTTCAAGAGCAGTATCTTTCTCTATATGTTTTCTGTATTCATCTAAAGTAGTTGCACCAATTACTTGCACTTCTCCTCTTGCTAAAGCAGGTTTTAAGATGTTGGCTGCATTCATGGCTCCGCCTTCTGCTTCACCTGCACCTACAATATTATGAACCTCGTCAATAACTATAATTATATTACCAGCTTTTTTAGCTTCGTCAATTATTGCCTTCATACGCGACTCAAACTGACCCCTAAATTGAGTTCCTGCAACTACTGCAGTAAGATCTAGCAAGTATATTTCTGTATTGAATAGCTTAACAGGGACGCTGTGCTCAGCAATTTTAACAGCAAGACCTTCCGCAATTGCAGTCTTTCCTACACCAGGCTCACCAATTAAAATAGGGTTGTTTTTAGAACGCCTATTTAGTATTTGAATAACCCTATCAATTTCTTTATCTCTGCCTATGATTCTGTCTAATTCACCGTATCTTGCTTGTTCGGTTAAATTAGTACCATAAGTATCAAGATATTTTAATTTTTTACGTTTAACCTTTTCTTTTACCTTTGTTCCTGAACCACTTCCACTGCTTGGCATATCAGATTCTTCTTGTGCTTCTTCAGTTGGTTGGAAACTATTGCTTGAACCTGTAATACCTGTAAATGCAGAATTCATTAAATTCATAAGTGAATTCATGTTTTCATTGTCATCAGCTCCACCATTTTGAGCTAATTTTTCTAAATCCATGTCACCCATGATTTCTGTAAGCTGACTATTAATGTTTTCAAAATCCTCTGGTTTCATGCCGCTTTGTCTCATTATTTGATCCATTGGCGCAAGTCCTTGTTTTTTTGCACATGGAATACATAATCCCATTGTCTGCATTTTACCTTCAACTATCTTATTAACATATATTACTGCTACATTTTTTTTGCACATTGAACATAACATATTTTTTCATCTCCTATATTTGCGATACAATTCTATATTTAACTATAATTAATAAATTTATTTCAGTAATTATTATATTTTATTAAATTCAGTTCCAAAATAGTATACGAAGTTTATTATAATACATTTTTCTTAAGATTGCATTAAAAATTTATTAGTAATAAAAATACTACCAGCTCTAATTCACCTTTTAAAACTTTAAGTTAATATTGTTTGCATAATAAACACACATGTATTAATTATGTTGACATGTATTTATTTTTATGTTATTGTAATAAAGTTATTACGTAAAAACGGAGGGACAAATGTTAAAAGTTGCGAAATTTGGAGGCTCTTCAATGGCTGATTCAGGTCAGTTCAAAAAAGTGCATGATATAATAAATAGTGATGAAGAAAGAAAATATATAGTAGTTTCTGCTCCAGGGAAAAGATTCAAGGAAGATAATAAAATAACGGACTTATTGTATTTAACACATGCACACACAAAGTTTACAGTTTCATACACACATGTTTTTACAATTATTGAGGAAAGATTCAATACAATTAAGGATGAATTAAATTTAAATATAAATCTAGAGCATGAATTTAAAATAATTAAACAAAGACTAGATGAAAAATGTGAGGAAGATTATATTGTCAGCAGAGGGGAATATCTTAGCGCATTGTTATTGGCAGATTATCTTAAGTGTGATTTTATTGATGCAAAGGATGTTATATTCTTTAACTATGATGGAACTTTAGATAATGCTAAAACTCATGAAAAATTAATAGAAAAACTCAGCAAATCAAAAAAGGCAATAATTCCTGGATTTTATGGTTCATACCCAGATGGAAGCATAAAGACATTTTCAAGGGGGGGGTCTGATGTAACAGGTTCAATAATTGCGTCAGTAGTAAATGCTGATATATATGAAAACTGGACTGATGTATCAGGATTTCTTATGGCTGACCCAAGGATTGTAAATAATCCAAGACAAATTAAAAATATAACATTTCAGGAACTTAGAGAGCTTTCGTATATGGGAGCTTCAGTATTGCATGAAGAGGCAGTATTCCCTGTTATGCAAGCAGGTATACCTATTAATATAAGAAATACTAATGAACCTGATAATCCAGGGACACTAATTGTTAGTGATGAAGAGAAATTCAAAAGTAATGGAAATGATAGTATAATCACAGGCATTGCCGGCAAAAAGAACTTTGCGGTATTTTATATTCATAAGGAACATATGGCTAATGAAATTGGCGTAATTAGAAGAGCCTTAGAAGTATTTGAAGATAGAGGATTAAGTATCGACCATATACCATCAGGTATCGACAGCTTTTCAATAATACTTCCAGCAGAAAGCGTAGAAAAAATAACTCATGAAATAGTCGATGAAATAAAAAAGAAATGCAATGCTGACTCAGTGACAGTTATTAAAAATTTAAGTCTCATAACAACTGTAGGAGTTAAAATGGCCTATAAGCCAGGAATTTCAGCTAGATTGTTTGCTGCATTAGGAGAAAACAATATCAATATTCGAATGATTGATCAAGGTTCAAGCGAAATCAATATTATTGTTGGTGTTAAAGACAATGATTTTGAAGATGCCATGAGGGCTATATATGCAGCATTTGTACAGTAAAACAAAAAGGGCGTATGCCCTTTAATTTTTTATGTTGTCATTATCACGTTGTTACTTTAAATAACCACCAACTATTGACTTTACATCATTTACAGTTATGTAAGCATTTGGAGTGGTTTGTTTAATTAATTTTACTGCTGCAGGTATTCTCTTTCTTTTTAACTGAATGAACAAAAGACATTTCTTGCTGTCATCCTTACCACTTCCATCAATTATGGTAACACCATAGTCCTGTTCTCTAAGAATTTCAGCTAGCATTACTCCAGTATCCTCATTTACTACCACTTGTATTGAAGCAAGACCAACTGCTATTTTTGATTCTATTGTTACCCCAATATAATTCCCCAATGCAAAGGCTATTGCATAAACAAATACCTTTATAGGATCTTCAGTTATATTGTTTAAAACAGAGCTTACTACAACAAGCCATATCATTATTTCGACAAAACCTAAAAGTGCACCCTTTACTCTTTCACCTTTGTTTATTATAACCATTCTTATAGTTGATATAGAAACCTCTATTATTTTTGCGCAAAATATAGTAATATATAACGTCGGACCAGTTAAGTTAAATAAAAAATCCATTGTACGCCCCCTTATTGTTTATTAGTTTCATTGTACTTTGTTTATATAACTTATGCAAGTTATGATATAGATTATTATTGTTAATTAACATAAAATAATGTAGAATTTAAGCAAGTGAAATAAAAGGAGATATTATGAGATTACGATATATTCCTGGTCAGTACCAATATTTGAAGGATTGTGAAAAGGCAATAACTGAGCCAGAAAAAAATAAAAATAAATTAAATGAAGCATTTAACAACAATAACCCAATACATGTGGAACTCGGATGTGGTAAAGGTAAATTCATGAGAGAAACAGCACTAAAAAATCCAGACATTAATTATTTTGGCTTTGAAAAAAGTGTAAAGGTTGCATGTAGATGTGCAAAATCTGTTTTTGAAAATGATCCGCCAAATTATTTTGTCGTTTATTCAAACGGAGATATTTTAAAAGATGTATTTGAACCAAAGACAATAGATAGAATTTATTTAAACTTTTCAGACCCTTGGCCTAAGTCATCACATTACAAGAGAAGACTAACACATAAAAGTTTTTTAGATGTATATAGATTAGTTCTCACCGACAATGGAGAAATCCATATGAAGACAGATAACAATGATTTGTTTGAGTATTCAGTTGAACAACTAAAGAATGACAACTGGGAATTTCTTATGTTAACAATAGATTTACATAATAGTCCTTATGTTGAAGACAATGTAATGACAGAATATGAAGTAAACTTTGTATCCGAAGGAAGGAAAATAAATAAGTTGATAGTGAGAAAGAATGGATAATATAAAATATATTTTAATATATCTAGGGCTAATAAATTCAATATCATTCATATTGTTTTTTTTAGACAAACAAAAAGCAAGAAAAGAAAAGTGGAGAATTAAAGAAAGTACCCTTCATATAACGAGCTTTTTGGGAGGAGTATTTGGTAGCGTTGCTGCAATGATTCTGTTTCATCATAAAACCAGAAAACCAGGATTTGTTGCAATAACATTACTAGCACTGCTCTTTAATATTTATATTTATTATCAAATATATAATTATTTTATGTAACTAAAGCCTGTCATTGCAATAAATAGCACAGGAATTGTCATTCTGAACCGAAGGTGAAGATGCCCTAACCCTAATTTTCAGGATGTTTTTTCCGGAAAATAGCGGTAGGTCATTCGCAATGAGCACCAAATTTATGAGAGCGGTAGCGAACAAATAAATTTGTATGCGAAACTGCAAGAATCTTATCTTTTAAATATTAACAAACAGAGGTGATAACTTGAAAAGATTCAATAAAACTAACGCTATGAGGATTTTAGATTCTTTAAATATCGAATACGACCACATGACATATGAGTGTGAGGATGGACACATAGACGGAGTATCAGTTGCAAATAAAACAGGACAAAATCCAGAAACAGTTTTCAAGACATTGGTTGCTGTTGGGCACAGTAAAGAACTATATGTTTTTTGCATTCCAGTAGAATACGAGCTAGATTTAAAAAAAGCATCCAAAGCATCTGAAGAGAAAAACATAGAAATGCTTCCTTTAAAAGATTTAACTAAAAACACCGGATACATAAGAGGAGGCTGTTCACCCATAGGGATGAAGAAGCACTTCAAAACATTTATCGATGAATCCGCTCTATTGCAGGATAAAATTCTAGTAAGTGCTGGAGTAATAGGAACACAAATAATAATAAAGCCGGACGACTTAAATACAGCAGCAGAAGCAACATATGCTGATCTAATATAATTGGAGAGAAAACAAATGGAATTAAAAATAATCTACGAAGATAAATATATCCTCTGCCTTGAAAAACCCCAAGGCGTACCATCACAAAGTGATAAAACAAATGATAAAGACCTAATGACAGCGGCATTGAAGTATTTAGAAGACAAAGAGGCAAAGCCGTATTTGGGCCTTATTCAAAGGCTAGACCGCCCTGTAGGTGGGGCAATAGTCTTTGCGAAAACAGAATTTGCAAACAAAGAACTTTCCAAGCAAGTGCAACTAAGACAAACTCAAAAAGAATACCTAGCAGTAGTGTGTGGCAAGCCTGAGAATAATACAGCAGTGTTAGAGGATTATTTAAAGAAATTAAAAACAATCAATATGTCAAAGGTAACTACAGCAGAAGATAAGCAAGCTAAGCTAGCAACGCTTGAATATGAAACGCTTGGAACTGTTGATACAGAAGAATATGGTACATTGACTTTGCTTAAAATTAAGCTTTATACAGGTAGGCATCATCAAATTAGGGTGCAGCTATCTAATGCTAAACTGCCAATTTGGGGGGATAACAAGTATAACAAGGTGTTTATGAAGAAAAAGGAGTTTACTTATACAGCTCTTTGGTCACATAAATTTGGATTGAAGCATCCGAAGACGAAAGAATATATGGAATTTGTATCGGAGTTGCCGAAGGGATATCCTTTTGGGTTATTTGACATATAGGGGTATGTAAGACAAAAATTTTTTAGATTTATTTTATTGAATTTATTTTTAGTATAAAAACTAAAAAATTTAATAGTTTATTTCATAAATATTAAAACATAAATAAAAACTTTACGAAAAGCTTAATTTGCAATTGACATAATTAGGAAAATTAGTTATAATCGTTGTGTAATATAAATTAACATTTTATGTATTTAAATTTGTGCAATATTAATTATTGTGAAAAACATTAACCATAACATTTTATGTATGTAAGTATTTTAAGAGTAAAGGAGGTGAAGTAATGAATGTATATGAATTAAAGGTAAAAGTGTTTTTATTAAAAAACGTAAATGCAGTTGACTCAACAGAATCCATAGCAGAATTAATTGATAAAAGTTTTACTAATACAGAGGAAATGAAGGAATTTCATAAAAGAAGAAAATTCAAATTTTATACGTTTAATTCTTTTTATCCATTGGAAGTTGAAAAATTATACAAAGAGGGTAGAATTTACACTGTGTTATTAAGGACAGTTGATGAAAACTTAGTTAAGTATTTTAAAAAGTATCTGGCAAACGAATACACAGACAAAATTAAAGTTCTTACTGTTGATAGTAGAGTTATACCTAAAAGATATTTGCAAAAATTATATTCTGTACAACCTTGTATAACAAAATTTGATTTAGGATATTGGAGAGGAAATTATGATTTAACAGTTTTTGAAGGAAGGTTGAAAACTAATCTGATTAAAAAATACCAAGAATTCTTTGATACTAAATTAGAAGAAGATTTTGAATTGTTTACTCATATTAACTTTGACAATAAAAAACCTATATCGCTGCGTATAAAGGATATTAATTTATTAGGTGATAAATTAACTTTGCAAGTTGCAGAAAATGAAACTGCTCAAATGTTAAGCTATTTTGCATTAGGTGTTGGGATTCTAGAGATAAATTCAAGAGGTTATGGATTTGTAAACTACCAATATATGTAAAAAGGGGAGGTGATAAACTTGCTTGACGATATTATGAAAACGTTTATAAAAGAGTATAGTAAATCTGGAGATAAGCTAATTACAGATAATTATATGTTGGCTGATGGCACATATATACTTGTTAGTGAAGACGGAGAAATAAAATGCGAAAATATATTAGAAATTAATAAAAAAAACTATGACCAAATTAACAGTGAAAGATTTGTCGTGATGGATTACCTTAGCAAGTTGCTTGCAATGAATAAGCCTATTGACAGAACGAAAACAATTCATAGCAATAATTATTATTCTTTTTGGATCAAGAAGAATAATATAAAGGAAAAATTAAACGCAGAAATTATAGATGGATATTATAATAACCTATTATATCCGAAGAAATCTGAATTGTATGATTCTGTTGAAAACGAAATAGGTGTACCTGATAAGGATAAAATTGATAAACATAAATCTTGGATTAAAGAAAATATATTTAGCATAATAAAAAATCTTGATATAAAGGATGATAAAAACTATTTAAAAATATATTTTCAAGGTACAGTTGATGAGTACGAAAAGGAAAGCAAAAGATACAACCTTCCTAATATTTACAATTCTGCAGATTATAACATTAGGATAAATGATGTTATTTATGGTATGCCAAATAACAATATTGGATTAAATTCTAAGAAGCCTTTTCTATTGAATAAAAGCAGAAAAGTCAGTACTCCATACTTGGTTTCTCAAGATGAAGTATTGATGCAAAAAAAACTATTTGATTTTTTAATAAACTTTACAAATGATGGAAAAACCAATATTTATGTAGATGAAGAGAAGTTCACACCAGTTGGAAATACCGAGTTATTGGATGAAGATTTTTCAGGTTACTTTTTAAAATTAAAGAGAGGTATGGAGGTAGAAATACATGATTTTGATAACATTTCGTTTTATACGCCAAATTTAAATGGCTTTAAATTGAAACAAGTTATTCCAGTTGATTCCATAGCTCATGATTTAAAAAAAGAAAACTTAATATATGCTGATGTGCTTAAATTAGAGCGATTGCAAGAATATATTAATGTTTTGTTTTTTAATAAGTTTTTAATAGGGAATTACTTTACTGAGGTAAAGGATATAAGATTAAATAATAGCATAATGAAGGAAGAATTAATTAGAAGCAGGATAGCATATTTCAATTGGTTTTATAAAGGTAATAAGAATTCTATAAAATCCTTATTTGAAAGAAGTTCTCTAAAAATAATTAAGGACACAATAAGCAATGGTTATTATTTCAAAGCTTTAGAGCAATTCAACTTAAGAGAAGCTGTTTTAGAATATTTTGGAGGTGATAGAAAAATGGCTGAAAGATTAGATGATATATATAAAGGGTTAAGAGAAAAAGCTAATGATAAGGAAATGAGTTTAATAGTTAATGATGATGAATATTATTTTGCGATTGGACAAGTTGCATATTTTTTGTTATCAAAAAATAAGTCTGCGACTAAAAAACAATCTCTCATAAATCCATTAATAAATTGTAGCAACAATGAGAATTTGATGCAAAAAATAAATGGATTATATAAAAAATATAATTATGATATTGATTTTTCATATTTAAGGTTTAACAATCTATATAATATGATTTTAATATACGATCCTAAAAATAAAAAAGTAAATGATGATGTATTACTGGCAGGGTTTTTATGTAAAAATATAATTTATGAAAAAAGTGAAAAGGTGGGAGGAAAATAATATGATGAACAAGAGAGTATATGGAGTATTAGGTATAAAATCTATTATGTCAAATTGGAATGCTGATTTTTCAGGGTATCCAAAGTCCATTTCAACAGGAGAAACTTTTGGAAGTGATAAGGCATTTAAATACCCTATTAAAAAAATGTGGGACAATCAAGGAGAAAAGGTTTTATATATAAAATCATTTAAATTAGATGAATCTGAAAAAGAAGGTACCGTTTTAAGGCCTAAATCTTTAGGTGAAAGATATGAACAATTATTTGAAGAAAAGATTATTAAAGACAAAAAAGATAAAAAAGATAATAAAAAAGTTTTAGAAAATTTATTTAAAGCAATTGATGTTAAGAATTTTGGAGCTACATTTGCAGAAGAAGGCAACAATATATCGATAACCGGAGCAGTACAAATAACGCAAGGTTTTAATAAATATGATGGTCATAACGTTGAAGAACAGCAAATTCTTTCGCCATTTAGAAACTCAAAGAATAAGACTGATAAAGATACTAATGAAGAAAAGGAAGATAATTCATCAACTCTTGGAAGTAAAATTGTTAGTAATGAGGCACATTATTTTTATGGTTTTTCAATAAATCCTTTAGTTTACAAAGAATTTGAAGAGTTAGGTGTAACAAATGGATATACTGAAGAAGATTATAAAACATTTAAAGATGCTTCCCTTGTTGCAGCTACATCTTTTAATACTAATTCAAAAGTTGGCTGCGAAAATGAATTTGCTATATTTATTGAGACAGAAAAAGATTTGTATTTGCCTGATATGGCACAGTTCATAGAGTTTATTAAAGGCGATAATGTTTCAACTATAAAACTTAACTTCGCTAATTTAGCTAATGAATTAAATGAAAAAATAAAGTTAATAGAGATATATTACAATCCTTATACAACAAAACTTGAAGGTAAAATAGAAGGGGCAAAATATTTTAATATTTTTACTAAGAAAGGTATTTAAAGATGGAAATCCTAAAATTTAGCTTAAGTGGAGAAACGGCATTCTTTAAGAAACCTGATGTAAATGCTTATTATTACTTTACTTACGGGAACATTCACAAAGTAGCACTATTGGGGTTAATTGGTGCAGTATTAGGGCTTAAAGGTTATGCTTCTCAAGACAAAGATGATACTTACCCCGAATTTTATGAAAAATTAAAAGATTTAGAAATTTCTATTTTGCCAAATAATGAAAGAGGATTAATTTCTAAGAAAATTCAAACTTTTAATAACTCTGTTGGTTATGCTTCTCAAGAAGCAGGAGGAAACCTGATTATTAAGGAACAATGGCTTGAAAAACCTAATTGGACGATATATATAATTCTTGATGGAACTCAATCGAGTGAAATTAAAGATAGATTTTTAAATATGAGGTTCGAGTATATACCATACTTAGGTAAAAATGATCATTATGCAAATATTAGCAATGTAGAAGTAATTAAGGAAGAGGACATACAACTTTTTAACTTTCGTGAAATTAAGAGAATTGACAGTTTATTTTTAGAATCTAATTTTAAAATTACAGATTTTAATATTGATTCATTGTTTGAGGAAGATAATGGCGATAATTCAAAATGGAAATATGAAGAATTTCTGCCAACTAAACTTGATAAAGTAAGTAATCAATATATAAGAAAATGCTTTATTCAAACTAATATGAAAGTTGAATCAAAATCAGAGAATATAATTTTTAAGGTAAAAGATAAATATTTACAATTTTATTAAAACAATAGGAGATGAGAGAATGTATTTTGATAATACAAAATTGTTTGATTATAAAAATAATATTAATAATACGGACAAGCTTTATGCGCATAGAGATAGTGAAAATATCGAACTTTTAGATGAACATATGAACTTATGTATACACTATTTAGATAAAATTATAAAGAATAAGAGTTTGGAGCCAGTTTTTTTAAATATTGAAGATGACATATTTGAAAAATCTAGTAGTATATCAAAAAACTTTTTTAGAGAGATTCTTTATAATTCAGTATATTGTCATGATCTTGGCAAAAGTAATCCTGACTTTCAAACAATGAGATTATCAAATAAAGAATTTGCTATTTCAAATAAGCGAAATCCAAATCATTCTTTCACTTCTTCAGTTATTTACTTTAATTATTATGCAAATACATTATGTAATTTACATAAGGAAATAAATAATAATGATTTTATGCTTTTATTTTTAATATTGACTATAAATAGCTATGCGATAAGCAAACATCATGGCTATTTAGATGAAATCGTTAAGTATATTACTGCGCTAAAAGACATGTTAAACGAAGAAGATAAACCTGAATATATTAATTATTTAAATAATAGTTTTACTTTAATTCAAAGAATTTTAAATAATATTAATTTTATAAAAACAATGAATGACCTTGAAGATAAGGAAAAATGGATTTCTGTAACAATGTATATTTATTCAAGGGTTGTTTTTTCTATGATTGTAACTTGTGATTTTTATGCTACATCCCAATTTCAGAACAAAAAAGAAGTTAATGATTTTGGGTTGTTAGTAGACGTGGATAAATATCTTAAAGTATTTAAAGGAACGGAAGTATACAAAAATATTGATAGGGCAAGAAAAGAAGGCATTAACAATGTTTATGAAGATAGTGATATAAACATGCTTAGAACAAAGATGTTTTTGGAAAGTGAAAATAATTTATTAAATAATATTGATAATGATATATTTTTTTTAGAAGCACCAACAGGAAGCGGTAAAACTAATGTAGCAATCAATTTATCATTGAAAATGATTGAACAGAATGCTAAATTAAATAAAATATTTTATATTTTCCCATTTAATACCCTTGTAGAACAAACTAAAAAATCATTACTTGACACATTTGAAAATCAAAAGGATATAAAAGATAATATTGCCGTTATAAATTCAATAACCTCTATAAAAACATATGAAGATGAGGCTACAGGGATGACTATGGCGATAGGTGAAAATCCTAATATTGATTATGAAAAATCATTATTAGCAAGACAATTTTTACACTATCCTATAAATATAACTACTCATGTTAAATTATTTAACATATTATTTGGTACTGATAGAGAATCCATGTTTCCATTACTTCATTTGGCAAACAGCGTAGTTGTATTAGACGAAATACAAAGTTATAAAAATAGTATTTGGAAGGAATTTATAATTTTTCTAAAAGCATATTCGAAGTTGTTGAATATTAAGATTATTATAATGTCTGCGACATTGCCTAACTTATCATTGTTGAGTAATGATAAGGAACATTTCTTTAATCTAATAAAAGATAGAGAAGTTTATTATAATAGTACTTTGTTTAAAAATAGGGTTGAGGTAGTGTATTCATTGTTGTCAATTTCTAAAGAAGAAGTGCGGGACATGCTAATAGAGAGAATAAATAGTGAATATATAAGAACAAAAAATGATTTAAAATTAGATGGAAAAATTTTAATTGAATTTATAAGCAAAAAAAGAGCAACAGAGTTTTATAATACTTTTAAAATGATTGCAGAAGAAAGTAAAATAGATGCAGAAATACTGCTTTTAACTGGTTATGATAGCAGACACGAAAGACAAAAAATAGTTGAGAAAGTAAGAACAGGAAAAAATATAATTTTAATAGCAACACAAGTTATTGAAGCAGGCGTTGATATTGATATGGATGTTGGATTTAAGAACATATCTATGTTAGATAGTGAGGAACAGTTTTTAGGCAGGATAAACAGGTCATGTAAAAAGGAAAGATGTAAGGCATATTTTTTTAATATGGATGATTCATCTAAAGTATATAAAGACGATGTAAGAAATTTAAAAGAAATTACATTAATTATGGAAGACGTTAGGGAAATATTAAAAAATAAAACGTTTGATATTTTTTATAATAAGGTAATCGAAAAATTAGAAGAGAAAAAAAGTGGTTTAACGGTAAAGGGTATAGAAAATATTAGAACAGAGATATTATGTCAGCTTAAATTTAATGAAGTTGAAAAATTAATGCAATTAATAGAAGAAAAAAGCAAATTCACTTTGTTTTTAAACACAGATATAAAATGTGAAGATGGTAGTATCCTTATAGGTAGAGATGTATGGAATAATTATTACAATGTTTTGTCTAATAAAACATTGTCTTATGCAGAAAGAAGAGTAAGACTATCTGAAGCATCTGAGAAAATGGATTATTTTACTTATGAAGTTAATAGCATTCATTTTTCATATAATGACAGAATTGGTGATTTGATTTACATTGAGGATGGAAACAAATATTTAAAGGATGGAAAGTTTAATGTTGATTTTCTTGCAGGAGCAAATAATTATGAACTGATCTAATTGTTGATGAAGGGAGTTTAGATTGTGAATGTAAATGGAACGCTTATAAATTATTATTTTCATTGTAAAAGGCAATGTTATTTGCATGGCAATAGGTTGAATTTTGAAAATGATTGTGAAGATGTTCATATAGGAAAGGTGTTGCATGAAATTAATAATCAAAGTGAAGACAATGAAATTTCAATTGATAACATAAGATTGGACAAATTAACTACAGAATATGTTATTGAATTAAAAAAGTCAGATGCTGATACAGAGGCTAGTAAATGGCAACTTCTATACTATTTGAAGGTATTGAAAGATAAGGGGTTAGACAGAAAAGGGAAACTAATATTTGATGAAAAGAATAAACAAAATAATAAAACTATTGTAGTAGAATTAACTGAAAAAGATATTGAAAAACTTTATGATTTAATAAATGATATTGAGACATTAATAAATCAAAGCAAAGTACCAGCTGTTGAAAAGTTAGCAAAATGCAAGAAATGTGCTTATTTCGAATATTGTTTCATTTGAGGAGGGGGATATTTTGGCAAGAAATACAAAATACTTAATTTCTATGGGGGAATTAAAGCGTAAAGACAATTCTCTTGCTTTTATAAATGAAATGGGGAATAATTACATACCCATTGAGAATGTCAGAGAAATATATTGTATGAATGAAATATCAATTAACACTAAACTCTTAGATTTTCTTGCTAAAGCAGGGGTTGTGGTACACTTCTTTAATTATTATAATCAATATTCAGGTACTTTTTATCCTAAAGAATATTTAATTAGTGGCAAATTACTTGTTAACCAAGTTGAAAAATTTAACAATAATAGGATGGAAATTGCTCGGGCTTTTGTTAAAGCTATAGCAAAAAACATACACGAGGTTTTATACCATTATTACAGACATGGGAAAAGTGAACTTAAAGAATATTTAGATTGGTTAAAAAATGATGCTATTAATTTAATAGAAAAATCAAGGAAAGTTGAAGAATTACTATTTGTAGAAGGCGAAATATGGAAAAGGTTTTATTCTTATTTTAGTATGTTCCTAAACGAAGATTTTTGGATGAGCAGTAGAGTGAGAAGACCACCTGATAATCCTATAAATGCATTAATATCTTTTGGGAATTCGTTATTATATACAAAAACAATTACTGAAATATTTAATACACACTTGAATCCTTCAATTAGTTATTTGCACAGCCCATCTGAAGGAAGATTTTCATTAGCACTGGATATAAGTGAAAGTTTTAAACCTATTATTGTATTTAGAACTATATTTGAACTAACAAACAGAAAGATGTTAAAAGCAAATGAACATTTTGATAAAAAACTAAATTATTGTGTACTTAATGAAAAAGGAAGAAATATTTTTGTACAAGCTTTTGAAGAAAGGCTTAACGACACATTTATGCATCCAAAATTGAAAAGAAAGGTTTCGTATAAGACAGCTATTAGGCTTGATTGTTATAAACTAATAAAATATGCTGTTGAGGATAAACAATTCACACCTTTTGATTTGAAGGAGATGTTATAATGTCAGGTAAAAATTATAATTACAATTATGCATTTTTAATGTATGATGTAAATGAAAAAAGAGTTCATAAGATATTCAAAGTATGTAAAAAATATTTTTCGCATCATCAAAATTCAATTTTCAGAGGAGAAATAACTCCTTCAAACTTATTAAAATTAAAGCAGGAGTTAAAACAAATTTTAGAGCCATCCGAAGACTATCTAACAATTATTAAGTTTATCGGAAAAGGTAATTTCTCTGAAGAAGAACTTGGGAAAACTAAAAATAGCGAGAGTATTTTATTGTAATTTCCAATGACAAGTTTTATAAATAACAAATTTAACTTGTAAAATAAGCATTTTTCTTATTTATTTATAAATATATTTAAAATATTATTTTATTGGAAAAGTTTTAAAAATTTATTGAAAATAGAATAGATTTTTATAATTGAATAAATAATGAATGGCTATTTTACTGCGGCTGAACCTTAACATTTGATGTATTGAAATGTTTTTAGATAACCTTCTGTCATTTTTGCTACTTGGCTGAACCTTAACATTTGATGTATTGAAATGCAGTTACAGTACCCATATTTTTTTCTCCTTTCATGCTGAACCTTAACATTTGATGTATTGAAATGTTGATAATTGTTTACCTGCCACCTTATCAACTTTGCTGAACCTTAACATTTGATGTATTGAAATGAGGTTATTACTTTACTTAATCAAGGTTATTGTAGCTGAACCTTAACATTTGATGTATTGAAATTTAAAATTATCTATCGTATAATCTCTATATTCGCTGGCTGAACCTTAACATTTGATGTATTGAAATTTACCAGCGATAACTTCAATCGTATGTATTCCTGGGCTGAACCTTAACATTTGATGTATTGAAATGAAAAACAAAGTACTAATACTGTATAAAATACAAACGCTGAACCTTAACATTTGATGTATTGAAATATTTCAAATTGTTCATTACCTTTAGGATCAGTATTAGCTGAACCTTAACATTTGATGTATTGAAATATATTTAGTAGAAAGATTAAGCAAATCTTTCCTAGCTGAACCTTAACATTTGATGTATTGAAATAGATTTAAATGATTATCTAGTAAATCTAGGAATGCAGCTGAACCTTAACATTTGATGTATTGAAATTTCAAAAATGAAATTAAAGTATACTTATTTCCTGTGCTGAACCTTAACATTTGATGT
>MCHG01000329.1_pt1 | contig 16502 bp, 15 predicted proteins | sample 787351 | NCBI WGS metagenome assembly MCHG01 (sample SAMN05430296, study PRJNA330682) | permafrost metagenome | biome: Cold desert; feature: permafrost; material: soil; isolation source: enrichment culture inoculated with soil incubated with H2/CO2 at 20 degrees... ... | reverse complement strand
CTCTCTTTTACTCTCTTTTACTCTCTTTTACTCTCTTTTACTCTCTTTTACTCTCTTTTACTCTCTTTTACTCTCTTATTTTCTCTCTTATTTTCTCTCTTGTTTCTTCTCTCCCCTCACTTAACTGTCTTATTTATTTTCTTCATTTCATTTTCCTCTTAAAACATCTTTTTTCCTTTTAGAAGGACTGAATGTCCGATTTAGACTAGAAATTTAAATATATAGCACAAGAAGGACACGATGATGAAGTTTTATTCATATTCAAGGAATATATATTTAACAAGAGAAACCCAATTTTCTTTGATAGCAATGGGAAAATTCAAACTGAAATGTCTGAAGTGCGGAAAAGAATGCGGCCAGCAGTACAGTCTCGCCTGTGAGAACGATGACTCTCTTTTGCGGGCGGATTACTACGAAAAAAAACTTGAGTTAAGAAACCAGCCTGGGATTGGAAGGTTTCATTCCTGGCTTCCGATCCAGGAAGAGCTTACTACAGATGCCGGGCCCATTACCTACAAAAGCGAAGCCCTTGCAAGGGAACTTGGGCTTTCAAACCTTTATATAGGGTTCAACGGGTACTGGCCCGAAAGAGGGGCTTTTATCAAAACTTGCAGTTTCAAAGAACTTGAAGCTTACCCAACCATGCAGCTCCTCAAAGAAAGCGGGGGAAAAGCCATAGTTCTTGCCTCTGCCGGAAATACGGGTAGGGCTTTTGCCCATGTTTCGGCTTTGACAGGAACTGACGTCTACATAGTGGTGCCGGATTCCGGAGTTTCGCAGTTGTGGCTGCCCGAAGAGCCGACTGAGTCCATTCACCTCATAGGTATGAGCCCAGGAAACGACTACACTGATGCTATCAACCTTGCAGGAAGGGTTGCAAAACTGCCTGGCATGATTCCTGAAGGCGGAGCCAGGAATGTTGCCAGAAGAGATGGTATGGGTACTGTAATGCTGGATGCAGCAGTAACCATAGGAAAGATGCCTGACCACTATTTCCAGGCAGTAGGGAGCGGTACCGGGGGTATTTCAGCATGGGAAGCTTCACTGCGCTTAAGGGCCGACGGGCGGTTCGGGCAGAAACTTCCGAAACTTCAGCTTGCCCAGAATCTTCCTTTTGTCCCCATGTACAGCGCCTGGCAGGCAAGAAGAAGGGAAATCATTCCCGAGCTTGATATGAAAGATGCTAAGAAACAGGTAGAGGAAACCTACGCCACTGTCCTTACAAATCGGGCTCCGCCTTATGGAGTCACAGGCGGGCTCTATGATGCACTTGTTGATACTGAAGGGATAATGTACGCAATTACCAGAGAAGAAGCTCTTGAGGCTAAGGCCCTTTTCGAATCCCTGGAAGGTATCGATATTCTGCCACCCTCTGCAGTTGCCGCCGCTTCCCTGTTAAAAGCCGTAGAAGCCGGAAACGTTGGGAGGGACGAGGCTATTCTCCTGAATATTGCAGGTGGAGGATACAAGCGGCTAAAAGAAGATTTCACACTTTTCCAGGTCCCGCAGGTAGCTACTGCCAGAAACCCTGATGTCCCCTTAGAAGATTTGAACATCTGAGTGTGCGGAGAATTATAGAATTAAGGACTATAGAATTAAGGACTACAGAATTAAGGACTACAGAATTAAGGACTACAGAATTAAGGACTACAGAATTAAGGACTATAGAATACAAGACAGAAATCAATCTGAGGTGTTGTGCGTGGCAAATCCGGAAGAAGAAATCATAGCAATCATGAAAAAAGCAGGTATCGACCTTGCTGTAACTCTGCCCTGCGACCGGATCAAGAACCTGCTTCCTCTGGTTTCGGAAAATTTTTCTGAAATCAGATTGACAAGGGAAGAAAACGGTGTAGGTATTTGTGCCGGGGCTTACCTTGCAGGGGGAAAGCCCATGATGCTGATCCAGAGCACAGGGCTAGGGAATATGATTAACGCTCTGGAATCCCTGAATGTAATATGCAAGATCCCGTTACCTGTACTGGCAAGCTGGCGTGGGGTTTACGGCGAAGGTATCGAAGCGCAGGTTCCACTTGGAGTCCACCTACCATCCATCCTGAAAGGAGCAGGGCTGGAATACACAATAATTGAAGATGCTGAAAATATCTCTCTCCTTGAAAAAGTAATAAGAGACGCCTTTGAAAACTTAAGGCCCCATATAGCTCTGGTATCTCCGAAAGTATGGGAAGCTTCGGAATGCTGCGCTTGGGAAATTTCCGGTATGCCGAAAAAGCCAGAGGTTATGGAACGGACATGCAGGTTTAACCTTACAGTGGAGAATCTCAGGCCATTGATGCTCAGGGACGATGCAATTTGCGCAGTTGCCTCTCAACTTGATGACGAAATCACAGTAACAAATCTCGGAGTCCCCTGTAAGGAACTTTATGCCTGCAAAGACAGAGATCTCAATTTTTACATGTTTGGCTCAATGGGGCTTGTCTCCTCGATAGGTCTTGGTCTTGCCCTTCGCACTGAGAGGACAGTAGTTGTCTTTGACGGAGATGGAAGCCTGCTGATGAACCCTAATGCCCTACTTGAAATTGGAAAAGAAGCCCCGAAAAACCTGATGATAATTGGCCTTGACAATGGCGCCTACGGTTCAACAGGCTCGCAGGAAACCTGTGCCCTGCGCTATATTGACCTGGAAATTCTTGCAAACGCGTGCGGAATCCAGAATACGGCTAAAGTAAACAGCAAAGAAGGGTTAATAGAAGCTTTCAAGAAGTTTCGGGACATGCAAGAACTTTCCTTTATTCATGTAATTCTGAAGCCAGGAAACACAAAAGCTCCAAATATTCCCTTGAGTCCGGAAGAGGTTACAAAGCGCTTTAAAGAAGCTTTGAAAACCGAGATGATTTGAAAATAGAGAATTCAATAACAAGAACTTTAGATCAAGAACCTACAAGGTTAGGACTCAAGCGCTTGAACTAAGAAATCAACAGCATTATATTTTAACTGTCCAAATTCTAAGTTTAAACCATAACGTCTATTGTATTTGATTTTATACTTCAAGTGCACAAATCCTAAAAGTATTAAAAAGGAGAAAAGGATAGGAAAATGGACTGAAAGACGAGCAGAAATAAAACACAAAACAACCTGTTTTCTATCGGTTTTGCTCTTTTCCTTCAGCTTTTCCTCCAGCTTTTTATCCAACTTTTCTTCTATCTTTTTCTCCAGCTTTTTATCCAACTTTTCTTCCAGCTTTTTATCCAACTTTTCTTCTATCTTTTTATCCAACTTTTCTTCTATCTTTTTATCCAACTTTTCTTCTATCTTTTTATCCAACTTTTCTTCTATCTTTTTATCCAGCTTTTTCAGCTTATTCATCAGAATTTTTAGCTTTACTCTCTCCAGCTTATTTTTTCAACGGGTTCCTTGAGCCTGAATGTACCTGTAAGAACCTTTTCTTTGAGCTCTTCAGCAGCTTTCAATGCCCTGGAACGGTCTGACTGGCGCAGGGTCACCTTAATATCCCTCAGGCAGCCGCCGCTTGTACATTTGACTGAACCCAGGTTTGCAATGAAAGCTTCCCCTTTACACCTTGAGACGCAGAGTCCGCAGTTAAAGCAAATTTTCTGACTGTGTACAGCTCCGTTTTCTCCTTTGCTTACCGCACCCATGGGACAGGCTTCCAGCACGCAGCAATCTCTGCAATTGATGCATTTTTCGGGCTCATATTTTACATTCAGGTCCGCATTATCCCATACATCTCCATAAGTAATCTCACATAGAGGAATTCTTCCTGCAAGGTCTACCAATTTAAGCGGGATTTCTCTGTCCAGTTTCAGGATATTTTCCAGCATTCCTTCGTGGAGGATCGGGATCGGGACAGCCCAGGTGTTGATAATTTCCGGGCCAGCAGACGTTGCAAAGCCTCCCATATATTCAGGGCACATGTCATGCATGTCCGCAAAACCGGTCAGGTTAGGGTTGTCCGGAGAGCTTCGGGTGCCTGAGCCCGTAACAAATCCTTCTGCCCCATTGAGAAGCACTCTTGTCCCGATTCCTATAGTCTCGAGTTTGGGGTCGTTTTCAATTGGGTTTAACTCTCCGCAGCCACAAAAAGTCATTTCTCTGTACTCACCTTCAAATGGCAAGGCATGGAAAATAGTTTTGATAGATTCTTTACCAGGATTTACGAATGCCCGGTAATTCTTGAATGCATGCCTTGTTGCACAGAGCCGTGCAAAAGGAATTTCAGAAAGCCGCGTCTCGACTGAAAAAATGCTTCCTTCACTGGTAGTTATATCTACTGTGATGGTTTTTCCTTCCACCATCTCCCTGAAAAGGTGGCCACCTCCGTAGCGGGAATCAGACTCACTATGAGCTGTTCCGAGTACAATAAGGTCCAGAACTCCAAGTCTCTCGTTCGGGCATGGGCCCACAACTGCCGGTACCCCGTTTAACAGAACCATGGAAGCTTTAACAAAAGAATCCGGTTCGGAAACTTTGAAAGAAAGGACTGCATACGTTCCGCTCATAATGCCGCGAGTTGCAGTAGTAACCACATCCACATCTTCAAGTCTTATTTCCTTCCCTGTGCGAACCCTCTCGCTAATTTCTGCAGCCGTAAGAACCACGGCATCTCCTGCATCAATTTTAGCCTGGATTTCAGGGATTGTACGACATTTCCCTGTATTATCGGATGCTCTGTTCATGTTACCCTCAGCCGGAATATTGTGTTCATTCTATTTTAGAGGGAAGGATGCTTGAGAATTAAAGGTTTTAGAAGAGATTTAAGACCCGATGGAAAAATTAGTATTCCTTCAGGTAACTGAGGCACTCCACGAAACCAATGAGCAGAGGGGATAGATGAAGTTTTTGAGGGGGTGAAGGTCACTGGAGGGAAAGCCGAAATGAGACGTAAATATACCCTTCACTTCTGTTTTTCCTTTTTTTTGTATGAATCCTTCAGTTTCTGGAGATTTATGGATTTGCCGTGGCCGGGGTAAAATGTCCTGCACCCCGCAGCGATCAACTTTTCCCAGCTCCCTAAAAGTTCGGGTACATTATTTGCAAATGGAGGAAAAACAGTCCCAGGAATGACATTGAAAAGGGTGTCCCCTACGAATGCGACTTCATTTTCAATCACAAGGCTGATCGAGCCAGCAATATGGCCGGGGGTCGGAGTAACTTTTGCGCCTGGAATGTACTTACTGAGATCGTATTCTCCCCCTACAGATATGTCAGGATTCAAGGGCTGGTATTTCTATTTAGAAGCCATCAGGGTGTTTCCAATTCCGGAAACGATTTTCGAAAACCACATTGTGCCCATGGGGAAGGGCGTTATGCCTTTCTCCAGATATTCTTTTTCTTCTGCATGAACCAGGACTTTTGCCCCGCTTCTATCTTTTATTTCGGCCAGGCAGCCTACGTGGTCGTAATGTGTGTGGGTGAGGATGACCAGAACTATGTCAGGAAACATTAGGTTGTTTTTTTCGAGGGCAGTTTGGAGATTTTTTATTTTGCCCGCACATCCTGCATCCACAAGAACTCCTCGACCGCCTGAAGTTATCAGGTAGGAGTTCGAGTGTCCCATAGGGACAGTAATTATTCTGTAAGGCTTATCAGTGTTTGAACATCAATGCTGATTCTTTCACTGTTTAACCTGTCGGTTTCGCTGGAGGTCATCCGGATACCCCGATAAATAAGGCGAAAAAGGGTACTTTTGCCGCTTTCGCGTGTCTAGTTTTTCTTTCACTGGTTTTTGTGTCTTACTTATGTTAATATCTGATGTTCTTCTTAATTTCTGAGAGTTATAAAAGTCACCGCCGAAATTACTACTCATGGTACATAGATTCCAAAGTATATCGCAAAAACTAAATCTTTGAATTTAGATCAGGAAGTATTAATGTACATACACTCCTTAGTTAATCTCAAACGAGTATAAGAAGGGAAAATCTGTTACAAACAGTGCAAAAGAGTTTACCTTCATGTATGCTTATTCGAGTAGAAAAAGCTCGGATCACCCAAAACTTATATAAATGATGATGCGTACTATGAGGTTGCACTTCTGTGCGAGAAACGGCAACCAAACAATAAGGGCTCGTGGTCTAGCCGGTTATGACGTCGCCTTGACATGGCGGAGGTCCTGAGTTCGAATCTCAGCGGGCCCATTCAAAAACTTTCAGGAGATTTTTCCGGAAAGTCAAAAAACTAACGTTTTTACTTAATAGCTCTCAAGTTTTGGAATATATCTACCTGCCCAGGTAGCTCAGTGGGAGAGCGCTGCCCTGAAGAGGCAGTTGTCCCCGGTTCGAATCCGGGTCTGGGCACCATATCACATCAGTAGTGTAGCGGTCATCACCGGGCGTTGCCAACGCTCGAACCCGGGTTCGAATCCCGGCTGATGTATAATTAAAAAGAAATTAAACAAAAACTAAAATGAAATTAAACAAAACCAAAATTTTCCAGGCTTTTTGCTCTTTCTTTTTTCGACTTTGCTTTTTTACGAACATATCAAGTATTAGAATCTGTTGCTCTTTTTTTGGGAGTAATTCAAATATTGCTTAGTTTTCCAGAAAACATTAATCTTTGAATAAATTTTCCCAAGTTATAGTTTTAGAATCTCCTTCTTGATCTTTTTTCATCAAACTTTGGAACATTATCAGGCTCATCGTTAACGTATACTTATCATCAGAATTCAAAGTGAATAGTGGTTATGAGACTGGAAAATAAAATATGTTAACCAACCATCGTTAACCAAAAATTAATTAAAACATAAAATCGTTATAATTATTGGATATATCTCAAAGAGTCAATGAGTCTGCTTTGAGAGATCTATACCAACTTTGTTGCAAACCTGAAAAGTAATGAGGAGATTTGAAAATGACAGGAAAGTTCCAGAAACGAAACGCAGAACGAAAAGGTGTCAGAAAAGAATATGAACTGGAGCAGAAGTTAATAAAGGGAATTGTAGATGAAATTCAGGTAAGCGGCGGTGGATCTACTAAGTGAGTAAAAAAGTACACATAACAATTCAGGCTGGAGAGATTTCCGAGCAGACCGTAGAAATAGCTGAGAACACTACCTACGAAGACCTGCTTGATACATTGGAAATAAATCAGGAAACAGTGCTTGTATTAAATGAAGGGAATGCTGTCCCTCTTGACGGGGCAGTAATTTCCGACAAACTTACAATCTTGAGAGTTGTCACAGGAGGCTGACCTGCTAAAAGGCAGGATCCCTCCTTTATTACAACTTTTTTATTTATTGGGGATTCGTTTACAACTTTTTTTACTTATTGGGAATTTGTTTACAACTTTTTTACTGATCTATAACCTTTGCTAAGTTTCTCTGCGGCATCAGAGTTATGGATTAAAGTATGCCGTGCTTTTCACTCGCTTCACTCACCCACTCAGCAAGTGAACTAAATTATGGGCAAGTAATCTTATTTTAGTAACACTGTTTTCCCCCAGGGAGGCTACTGTGATGCAATTATTTTCAAAGTAATCTGTGGGTATTTCTTTTCCTCTCTCTAGAGGGGACTAAATTAAAAATGCTGATATAGCTTTTCCTGAAGGTACAGCTTTTCCTTATTTTCCCTGGTTATAGAGAAATATAGGACGCTTAGTACCCGCTGCGAAATAACTTGATTCAATTTTGACACGTACTTAAACGATTCCACGCGCTGCTCCATGATTTCGTTTGAATTAAAAATGCATTCCGTAAGTTATTTCGTTCCAACTCCTTAGATTGAATCAAAAGGGATTGTGAAAAAAGGGATTGTGAAAAAGGGATTGTGAAAAAAGGGATTGTGAAAAAAGGGATTGTGAAAAAGAAGATTTAAAAACTAGACCAATGGAAAACAGATAGTAAAAACTGCAGTATAAAGCCAGAAAAGTCAGAATTAACTTTAATATCTCAAATATAGATCACCGTAAATCCCGCAGGGGAGACTCCTGAGGAGTAAGGATAAGGAACGAAAATTTCGGGGAAATTGGATTTTCCATAATGGTGAATTCCCAAAAGGATTGTCAGCCATTATGGAGTTAATTTCTGTTTGAAGGTCTTTACTTTGAGGGAGTAAGAGGCACTTTTTTGCTCATGACTTTCAGCTTCTTAATTGCTGAGATGGTTGCCTGAGATTCTTTGTAAATCTTGTCTTCATAATAACTTATAATCTCATCAACCGGAGCTGCAAGAGCATAAATCTTTATCGGTCGCCCTTTTCCAGGCTTTTTCTCCGAGCGCACACTGACCCAGGACTGATTGCGCATTAGCCTCATTGCAAGACTTACTTCGGGTTGCCTTAATCCGGTACTGATTTCAATTTCACGGGATGAAGCTTCGTCTACATTCATAAGATATGCCATGGTTGTAGCGACATTTCTTGACATCCCGAGATTCCTTAACGTTTCAATAAAAATGTGGTCGTTTTCGTCCAGCACTTTTACTTCATAGTCTTTCATGATAACCCCTTGATACCTCTAGTTTTATGGATAAGTTTGTCAGCTAAAAAATATCATGGTAATTATTATTTAGATTTTCAATTGATGCTTTTATAATTACCCTTTAAAGCAGACAACAGTTTGCAAATATTTATAGAGTTTACATATCTATACGGTAGTCTGAGCCGTTTTGACATTTTAAAGATAATAAAAAGCGTTTTTACGTAATTGGCGGATTATTCCCGTTTTAAGTCCAACAACCGGTTATTAAAACAAACTATACAATGTATTCATAACCGATTACTAGAGCCCGTTTTATGAGATTGATGAGACGAGCCATATAGGTTTAGCAATTAAACCTGTATACGTATATAATTAGAAGGTTATTCATCTCCAAAATTAATAATGTACTCATACTATTTAAAGTTGTATATATTAAAGAGGAATTTAAAAACATTTAATTACGTTTGACACAGCTTGATATCGAAAAATAATCAAATACTTAATATCTAATAATACCAGGATTCAAATAAAAAACGTCGGGCGTCATCGAAAAAATATTGTAATTCAACTTATCAATAATTCTGATGTTAGTTCCCTGAAAAATAGAGTTCAGATTATTGAGAAATTATATACTCCTATTCAACTTAGAGAAAAGAATATTAACCGGGATTAAATTAGTCCGTGTTTTCTTGCTGTATCTTAAAGCATGTTACACAAAGATTAAATATAATAAAAATATAGGGATGAAAAGTAGAAAGTAAAGAAAATTAAGAAAGATCGTCCGAAAAGTCATTGACTCTGATTTTATAGACTAATCTAATTAAAATATAGTTCTTTAATTCACTATCAGAAACTACTTTTTATGAGATTACTTAGGAACTAAATTTCTCGGCCTTCCTGCTTTATTCGCCGAACTAAAGTCCGAAAGTCCACCGGCCCTTTCCAGAGTTCTTAATTTTTAAGAGTTAATTTATTCGGTTCCTTTTTCTTTGTTTCACAAAAAGAGGAGTAACATTATTGAGGGACATGATATTGATTAATTTAGATTCAATTACGGAATCTGTTAATGTTAAAATGACTATAAAATCATCCATTTCGATTTAAATTTATAAATTTAAAGAAAAGGCAACGAAAATAATACATTTCTTACAGATCGCATGTTAACCAAATACAAATGTATATAATTTTATGGATTGCATAGCGAATGTAGAAAAATTACATTTATATTCCCAGACCAGGGCTTTTACGCTTCATCCCATAAAAGAGTAAAGATATGATAAGAAGTTAATTTCTGCCTCAAGAAGAAAATAAAACAGGAATAAAGAGTTGATACCACGATCGAACTGATAATTAAAGCACTCTGGCTGATGCTTCCGGCCTACCTTCCAAACTCCTTTGCAGCTGTTTTTGGCGGCGGGAAGCCAATTGACGGAGGCAGGACTTTAAAGGATGGGAGAAGAATTATAGGAGACGGAAAGACTTACAGAGGGCTTTTTTCAGGCATTTTTTTTGGAGTTCTTGCAGGCAGTATCCAGATCTGGCTGAATTCAAGAGGATTCGAAATTTTGGGGATTGAGATGCCAGCCTTCGGCCCGGACTTACTTAACGCACTTAAAGTTGTCACTGCTCTTGCCTGCGGTTCACTTTTCGGAGATATGTTCAAGAGTTTTTTCAAGCGTCGAATGGGGATGGAAAGGGGCGCTTCCCTCCCACTTGTGGACCAGCTAGACTTTGTAATCGGGGCATGGGTCTTTACATACCTTGCAGCTCCAGAATGGTTTGTGAGCAATTTCACCCCCTGGATAATGATAACCGTCCTTTTAATCTCGCCTCTGCTCCACCTGACGACAAACATAATAGGATATTATGCAGGTATAAAGAAAGAACCCTGGTAAAAATATAGAATTAGGAACCCTGGTAAAAATATAGAATTAGTAAGGTTCTATGGAAGCTAGTTTGAAAAAGTTGAGAATTATCCCTGAAGATTGAGAAATAATCAGATATGGTCTGAAAAAGTTGATAATTATCCCTAAGATTGAGAAATAATCAGATATCATAAGTTTAATAAAAATTTATAGGCAAATAAGGCTGCAATCGGTGAGATCATGAGCAAATTAAGACCAGAAACAGAAAGTGAGCTAGACACGCAAAAACAGGAACTTATCGCAGCCCTCAAAACCTGCGGAGCCGTTCGCTACGGGGACTTCACGCTTGCTTCGGGAAAGAAAAGCAAATATTATATAGATATCAAAAAAGCGAGTACTGACCCTAAAACCCTGAAGCTTATTGCCCGGCAGGCAGCACTCAGGGTAAAGGAGATGGATGTAAACACAGTTGCAGGGGTTGAACTTGGAGGGGTGCCGCTTGCAACAGCAGTCTCTATGGAAACAGAACTCCCACTGCTTATAGTCCGGAAGGCCATGAAAGACTACGGCACAAAAAGTAGGTTTGTAGGTGATATTAAACCGGAAGACAAGATTGTAATGCTCGAAGATGTAACTACCAGTGGAGGCTCTGTCAGAGATGCAATCGAAGTTGTCAGGGAAACGGGAGCCAATGTGAGATATATAATCAGTGTTGTTGACCGGGAAGAGGGAGCAAAAGAAAAATTAAAAGAAATAGGTGCGGAACTTGTCCCTCTTGTAACTGCAAGCGACCTGTTAAAGTAAGGGAAGTGCTATCACACTTCTCTGTACTTAAGAAATCGGCAGCGATAAATCTAAAAATATTTGAGGCCACTTTTCAAATATTTTCTGTGAATAGGCATTTTTTGTCCTTCAAGTTAATCCTTTTAAACTTTTTTTCTATATTTTCAAAATTTACCTTCAAATTTACCTTCAATCCCTTCAATAGCTGCAGGAAGGCAATCAAGGACTGTAGCAAGACCGGAATGATGAAGATTCAATACCACTGCACCAACAATTTCTTCGCGAGTTGCACCTTCTTTTATAGCCATCATTGCATGGATCCGAACACCTTTTGGGTTTCGATTCGCTGTCTGGATGGCAATGGTGATTAACTGCTTTGTTTTAGCATCCAGTCCTTTTAGAGCTTTTTGGGCTTCAATGAGGTCACCAAATCGTGCTGCAAGGTCCGGACATTCTGTTTGGAATATTTCATATGGATTTTAATTCATACATTTAATCTCCTGAAACGCATTTAAAGTACGACTATTTCAGATCCTATTTTGGCAAAAAACATTTAAAACTTAACTTTTGGAGAAAACCGGAAAGTATTATTCTGGAAAAGTTGGAACCACTGGATTTTTATATAAATGTAAAGTCTAACAATGATAAGATATTTATCAGAAGAAACAGAGAATTAGGAAGTCCTTCGTATTATTCCTGATTAAGAAGTATTGTTAATAAAAATATTCTGCTTAATAATATTGAGAGGTTTTGAGGACTGAAAATCCACTACCTTTTCTCATTTCATTTCCTTATTAGTACATATTAAAACCAGATTTTAATGCAATAAAGTAATTTTTTTAAAACCAGGAGAATGAAAATGAATATTTTGCTCATCGGTGGCGGCGGAAGGGAACACGCTATTGCCGAAGGAATTAAGAGAAGCAAGCATAACCCCGTTCTTTATGCGGTAATGGCAAAAAAAAATCCCGGAATTGCCGTCCTCTGCGAGGACTTTTTGCTTGAGAAGGAAACAGAGGTTGGAAAAGTCATTGAATATGCAAAATCCAGAAACATCGAAATGGCATTTGTGGGTCCGGAAGCTCCGCTTGCAGCAGGAATTGCAGATGCTCTCTGGGAAGCCGGAATTCCTGTAGTAGGGCCTAAAAAAGCCTGCGCAATTATCGAATTTGACAAGGCCTGGGCAAGAAATTTCATGAAGAAATACGGAATTGAAGGCTGCCCTGCCTATGAGGTTTTCACAGAGGAAGGACCAGCACATGCCTTCATCGAAAAACTGGGTGATGTTGCAGTCAAGCCCTCAGGCCTGACAGGGGGCAAAGGGGTAAAAGTTATGGGAGATCAACTCCCCGACCTCGAAGCTGCCAAAACTTATACAAGTGAGCTCCTTGAAAAAGGGCCTGTGGTCATCGAGGAACGCTTCATAGGAGAAGAGTTTACCCTGCAAGCTTTAGTGGATGGAAAAAGCCTCATCTTCTTCCCTGCAGTGCAGGACCACAAAAGAGCCTATGAAGGTGATCTTGGGCCAAATACAGGCGGTATGGGCTCATATACGGATGCAGGGGAACTCCTGCCTTTCATGCTCCCCACAGATCTCGAAAAAGTAAAGAAGATCATGCAGGATACTGTAAAAGCACTTTATGAGGAAACGGGAACAGGATATCTGGGTGTTCTCTACGGGCAGTTTATCCTTACAGCAAGCGGCCCCAAGGTAGTGGAGTTCAATGCCAGATTCGGAGACCCCGAAGCCATGAACGTAATTCCTCTTATCGAAACAGACTTCGTGGACATTATGTCTGCAATGGTTAAAGGAACTCTTGATGAACTGCCTGTAAACTTTAGCAGAAAAGCTACGGTTTGTAAGTACGCAGTCCCTGCCGGCTATCCTGATACTCCTGAAAAAGATAGTGAGATAATTGTAGGAAATATAGGGGAAGCTTCGGTCTATTATGCAAGTGTCTATGAGAAAGAAGGAAAAATTTACACAACCAGTTCACGCGCAGTTGCGGCCTTAGGGTGTGCGGAAACTATTGATGCAGCCGAAAAAATTGCCCAGAATGCTCTTGAAAATATCCGGGGAAAGCTTTTTTTCCGGAAAGATATTGGCACTGCTGCTCTTATCCAGAAGAGAATTGATCATATGAAAGAACTTAGATGCTGACTGTTGTGAACTACCCCCACCTGCTTTCTGATGAAAGCGAGGAAGGGGCTTCCTTCGAGTACTTCCATCATTTGGCTTCGGTATTGAATACCTCAATTCCATCGGGAAGCCTGTATTGTCGAAGATTATCAACGAATTGTTGATAGCCTGTCCACAAGGCATTTTGCGATAGGTAACGTACCATGATATTGATAGAACTATTTCTATCTCTATCGATGTTATTACCACAATCGCATGACATTACACGTTCATAAGTTGGCATGTTGTGTTTTTTACCACAATAACAACACTTTTTAGACGTGTTTTTTTCGTCAATTCTTATTACATGTTTACCTATAAGTTCTGCTTTATAGGTCAAGAATTGAACAAATCTTCCTAAGTTTCCTAATCCTTGAGTAGAACGATTTAGACCTTTCTTCTGTTTGGTCTTCTTCTCTTTTTTACCATCTTTAACTTTCGGTTGAGCCATTTGTTGAACACTAAGATCTCCAACAATTATAGTATTGGCTTTAGTATTCTCAACCATTTTCCGTGATAGTTTATGCTGGAAATCCTTAACTTGATTCGCTTTCTTTCTACTCATTTTAGTTACAGTTCTGGCAATTCTCAGAAATCTCCTACTTTTTGTAGAACCTTTCTTTTTTCCAATACAGTGATCTCTTCTGGATTTAGCTGTATCAATTTTCTGATTCCAGTAGTTATCAGGTCTTGGAGTTTTAACCTCAAAGAATTTCCCTTCGGAATTGATAGCAGTAACGATTTTTGTTATACCTAAATCGATTGCTTGATAGTTTCCATTGTCAAAGTAAGTATCTTCAACATCTATCTCATAAGTAAGACAAATGTAGAATTTTCCTCTGGCTTTGTAAGGATTATCGTTAACTATTTCAGCTTGTTTTACTTTCAAGCCATCAGCTAAATTACCAATATCAAAAATTAATTCAGTGTCGTTAACCGAATGCGAAAAGGAAATATAACCTCTAAATATAATGAATCCACTTTGATTATAAGGAATAGTCATAAGATAGTTTCTACCTTTGAAATTAGGTGGTCTGGCTTTCTTATTTCCGTTTTTGATATGACCGAAGAAAGAGTTATAACTACCTTCAAGTTTCTTTAGAATTCCTTGATATGTTTTTGAATATACGCTTTTGAATTCAGGATTTCTTTTTTTGAAGTCAGGAAGCTTATTTTGTTGTTCGGTATATTTCACAGAACGTTTATCAGAAGTCCAAGTATCTTTTCTATCTGCAAGAGCGAAGTTATACACTATCCGACATTTTTCAGATAATTCCCAGAGAACATCAACCTGTTCTTCGGTAGGATAGATGCGGATTTTCTTCGTTAATTGCATAGTTACTCATCTTTTTCTATAATCGACCTTACTTCTTCCTTAATATCCTTTGGTACATTATCATAAGCAGAATCGTAGATCATATAAGCTACTTTATCTAGTCCTTCTCGATCTAACTTTTCTGCTTCTCTTACTGTTTCCTTAACTTCACTTACCCAAAACTCAACTTTACTTAATTTTTTATGATCTTTAGCTATCAAAGGTCGTACTTTTTCTATATTCCACATAAAATATGGAGTGCCATCTTTCAATGGAGTATCTTTCGCATATCCTTCGTCAATTGCTTTCTTTGTTGCCGATCTAGTTTTTTGATCTTTCAAACCTTCTTCGATAAGCAACTTTCCAATAGCAATAGCAGAAAGTCCAAATTTCTTACCTAAATTTGTTTGATTACTCCAAATTTGATTGAATTTCTTCTTCTTTTCCATTTCTATCACTTTTAGAATATTGACTATCAACATATTTTTTTAATATATCTAAAGTAACCTGTCCTGTAGTTGCTATGAAATATGATCTTGACCAAAACGTATCTTCCCACAACATCGTTTTTATTTCAGGAAAGTTTCTTCTAATTTCTCTGGATGATATAGTTTTGATAGTGTTGATATATTTTGGAATGTCAAGGGTTGGTTTTGATGTGAAAATCATATGGAAATGATCTTGATCACATTCAACATTTAGAACATCTACATCAAATGTTTTACTTATATCATGTATTTTTGTTTTCAACAAATCCACAATCGATTGACTACAAAGGGCATTTCTTCTGTATTTGACACATTGCACAAAATGGTAGTGAAGAGCATATACAGAATGGCTTCCTTGATCCAGATTATACTTCATAGTTATCATGTAATATATGGAACTATAGCAATATATAGTTATGCAGAATCAAAAACAGTAGGACGTTATATAGTTAAACGTTGTCTTTACTAATGGGCGAGGCTGCGCTTTCATCCCCCACCTGCCAAATCTGAGGATTTGTCGAGGAAGGGGACTTCCCGCTGTGCCTCCGCACTCCCAAAGTTAAATACATTAGAAAAAGTGGAACCTTTAGAGTTATTGTAAACTGTCTGTAGATCTCTTGTACGCTTCTATAACATCCTGAACAGACTTGGAACATCAAGACAATCAGAACAGTGAAGACCGTTCTGAGCTGGGTGAGCTGGGAACACCCTTCGGCACTTTTGACCATTTCTATCTTGGTTGGACTGCCGTTAACCACTACTCACGTTTTGGAGAAAAATGAGTCTCAAAGCCCCTAATCAACTGCTGGGATCACTGAATATAAATCCTGATGAAATTTAGAATGAAAAGTACGCCAGGCTTTTCGCATTCCATTTGCAATCATTAAAAAACAGAACGAATAGATTGAATTCCTTAAAGCAGAAAACCAAAAGCTTCGAGATGAGATCAATTTGCTTAAAGGTGAACAAACCAAACCTAAAATTCGTGTTTCTAAAAAGAGTGAAGATATTTCTTCTGAAAAGGAGATAAGAAAAAGAAAGCTTCTATAGGACAAGGAATCTAAATCAAAACTGGATAAAATAGAGATCTATCGAAGTGAAACATGTAAAAAATAGAGATTCATCGAAGTGAAACATGTAAAGTTGATACATCCACTTTACCCACTGATGCATATTCTAAAGGTTATAGGGATGTAATAATTCAGGATATATCCATAAGACCTATAAACACCTACTACAGGATAGAGATTTTTACTCTCTTTCTGAGCACAAAACATATTCAGGTGAACTGTCAAATGGTTTCAAAGGTGAATTTGGTCCTGGAATAAGATCTTTTTTCTGATTTTGTTCCATCAAACAATAACTTTGCAGAACCTACAACAGAAAAAATAAGAAGTGATTTATAGCAATATGACTCACACACTAAAGGTTAAAAAGTCAAATACAATAAAAATCGTGATTTTAATTTACTTGTTATAA
>MCHG01000328.1_pt1 | contig 16576 bp, 15 predicted proteins | sample 787351 | NCBI WGS metagenome assembly MCHG01 (sample SAMN05430296, study PRJNA330682) | permafrost metagenome | biome: Cold desert; feature: permafrost; material: soil; isolation source: enrichment culture inoculated with soil incubated with H2/CO2 at 20 degrees... ... | reverse complement strand
AAACAGGGTATGTATTTATCACATACTCTGTTCTTCGATTTTGGTTTAATTATCTTAACTTAATGACATTGCCCTTAAGGAATCCTTTTTTCTATTTATAGAAGTTCTTATTTATAATCATTGAAATAGTAACAGGCAACAGTTACATTCTAGACCATCTTGTATGTATTTTTAAGATAATTATATGCAATTATCACAACATGGTATAATTAACCAATTTGTAATTTAGCGTCTTGTGGCTAGGGACTCTTGTTTTAACCACACAGGGTATGGGTTTGTTTCATATTTCTGAGCTAAACCTATTATAACTGATGAAGTAGTCAAAAACAGGATACCTCCTTGGGGTGACATCAGTACAAAATCTACTATTCCATGTCCTATAATAAGCGCCTGTATAGATGCCAACAAAGGAACCAATTTCACATTTTTTTGATAAAGTACAATTAGAGATTTAAAAATATATACTTTAATCCATAAATACAACGCAAAACCAACTACACCAAACATAGCTAGTATACTAATCCATATATTATGTGCATGTGTCTTTTTAATATTTTCTAATATCCCAAAGATTCCCCATCCAGTTAATGGCTTTTCCATAAACAAATTTAAAGATTTTTCCCAAATACTATTTCTGTTATTGAAGGAATGGTTAATTTCTGGAGATAATAAAGCAAGAATTAAGATCACTCCAAAAGTACATATAAGTATAATTCTACTATTTCGATTCTTTCTAAATATTGCGTATACTAAAATTGAAAATTCTAATCCTAGTGTAGCACCTTTTGATCCAGTAGATATTAATGCCAGTATAAAAATCACTATACTTACTAAAAATAATATTTTTTTCTTTTCTTTAGATCCTTCAAACAAATATAGACTAAGCAGTACCATTGCAGCAAACCATGCACCAGCGATGTTGGGATTTCCAAACGTACTATAAATTCTATAATTCTCAACTGTAGGATTATAGGGTCCTTTATAAAACAAATCCGAAATCCAAGTCATATCAACAAAATACGATGCTATCTTTTCTACAACACCTAAAACACCTACAACAAGAGAATATTTCCATATTTTATATAGAAAAACCTCTACTACCTTTTCATCTTTTAATATATGTTGTAAGTATATAGTTAAGCTTACACAAAACAACAATGTAATTGATGCCAAAGTAGAATAAACTGATCTATTGACTATCCCTGAATAAAAAGCACAAAGGAAAAGTAAAGTTAGTCCTACATTTAAAGGATTTAAAATAATAGGCACCTTTCTCTTATAGTTTAAATAAATAGTAACTACAGGAGGAATAATTGCTAAATAGGGCGTTCCTATCGCAGCGAGTATACCAATGTCCAACATACTAATTCACCTATTTTTCTATCTTGATTTTGCATTTCTTTTATAATAATATCATACACAAGAGGAAAAACTAATAGATATAGTGTAAAATTATATTTACATCTATCATTAATGTAAAATTAAGGTGTGGTCTATTTTATTCATAAAGTTTATTCTAGATTCATCAAATTTTTGAAACGTATCTACAGCACCCATTAGATTATAATATACTTTCCAATATCCATTAAATAAATAATTTTTTCCATCATTTCTTATAAATCCATCTACATCCATAGGTGGTATACCAAGAAATACACCAATTTCATGAGGAAATTTCTCCTTGTAATTTTCTTTTAATTTTTTTAGCTGATTAGATAAAGTATCATCATATCCACTTTTAAACAGATAATCCCTATTCTCTTCTTCTGTTAAATGTTTATTTAATATAGATACTTTATAAAAAAATATTGTATGACTATCTTTACCCTTTCTTAATGAAATATAATCCAAACCAAAACAATCACAAATCCAATGACAATTTTCTAACCAGTAGTCCAATAAATGAAATCTCGAACTTATTGTTAGTACGGTAGAGGGTTTAATGTTTTCTATGGTTGGGGCAGCACAAAATGCGATAATGCCCATTAGATAGGATACGCCCTTAAAACTATTTATTTTATTTATATATTTCACTTTTACATTGTTGTCCATAACAAAAGCACCTCCATACTTTTATTATTTCCAAAGTCCTATTTTTACTCTTTTATATTTGGAAGTTGTATTGCCAATATTTATTTGAATATATAAAGATTTTTAATCAATAATAAACAAATGGAAAACTTAACATTACAGAGGTACACAATTTATGGTTTATTGGGAATATGTTTAGAAATTTTTTGGACTGGTTTAGAATCTCTATTAAGAAATGACTATACTCTGGCAGGTAAAACATATCTATGGATGTTTTTTATATACGGTCTAGGAGTATTTTTGGAATCAGTTCATAATAAAATAAGATCACACAATATCCTCTTTAGAGGTATTATATACATGCTCATTATCTTTTGTATCGAGTTTACTACTGGGCTACTCCTTAAACTACTATTAGGCGTATGCCCATGGAATTACACAGGTACTGGTTCAATATTTGGATTCATCACATTATCATTTATCCCTGTATGGTTTGGAGCAGGGTTATTATTTGAAAAAGTGCATGATTTTCTTGACGAAGTATCATATAGTGTTAATAAACGATTATAAACCCCAAAAGCTATCAAGGATACTCAAGACTCAAGTATCCTTGATAGCTTTTGGGGTGGATGTATGTTGGCTTTTAGCTGTTAGCTTTTGGGTTTAAGGATTACAATTAATCCTTAATGTATTGGTATTGGTTTTAAAATTTTGCATTTTGCATCCTGCATTATTTTCCAATCAACCTCCCCCTACTGGCGGAAATAATGAAATGGTGTCGCCATCTTCTAACAATTGATCTGCTTTGCCATCTCTTCCATTGACTAGAAGTATTGCAATTTCTTCTGGCTCAATCTCTACTTTATCTAGTGCTTCTTTCACAGTACTTTTTTGTTCAACTTCTATATTGATTATTTTTCCTCTACCTTGTCTAAATGTTGCAAAAAATTTTACTGTAATGATCATTTTATTTTACCTCCTTTAGTTCAATATAGCAAAATAAGGGTTTAAATTTCAAACCCTTATTTTGCTTATGTGTTCATTATCTCATGCTTTTTTTATTAAAACAATAATTATCTTAAGCTTTTTTCTTATGCTAATTATTTTATTTTATGGTCAATTCCTAATTCAGCTAATTTTGCAGCTGTAGGTATACCGTTTACATCCCAGCCTCTTTCGCTGTAATACTCTGGTAACATTACATCTAATTTAGATACCCAACCTTTTGATGGTCCGTCTGGAATTGGCTCTTCTAACAATCTCTTAGGTAATGTATCTTCAGCAGAACTTATTCCTGCATTTAGATTAAATACTTTTTCAAGATTCCAAACTCTTTCTCCTGCTTGAATAAATCCATTTCCATCTATAGAAGTACCACAAACAGCATTATATAAGTCTGCATAATCATCAGCGCCCATTGCAAATGATGTAAATAAGCATAATCCAACTGAATCTATTCCTGCAGTGAAATCTTGGAATATTTTTGTCCAAGTAGCTTTTGCTTCTGTAGCAAATCTATCAAGACTTTGAGGTAATCCTAATATTTCTGGTGAAATCATGTAACCTCTTACATGGCAACCGCCTCTGTTTGAAGTTGCATAACTAAGTCCTTGACCTTGAATACCTCTAGGATCATATGCAGGTAATTCTTGTCTTTTTACTGTCATAGAAAGTTCTGGAGCGCCAAACATATCACAAAGTCTGTATGAACCTTCAGTCATTTTAGCTCCTAGTCCTTCACTTAGACCAATTCTTCTCGTCCATTCAACTACTGCATCAGCATTTCCCCATGCTAACTCTGGTCCGCCAGCTAAATCTTCTTTAGTGATTAATCCTTTTTGATACAATTCCATAGCAGCAGCTATAGTCGCTCCAACAGATATTGTATCAATACCCATTTCATTACACATTACATTTGCTTTTATAACTTCAGCTAAATCATCAATTCCACAATCAGATCCAAAACTCCAAAGTGTTTCGTATTCTGGTCCTGCCATCTCTACTCCATCTACTTCACAAAGTCTACCACAAGCGATTGGACATCTATAGCAACCTTCTTTTTTCTTTAGGTATTTATCCGCCATAGTTTCACCACTAATGTTTTCTGCGTTAGGATCTACACTCTTTTGGAAGTTGTTTGTAGGTAATGCACCATTTTCATTTAGTATGTTTACAAGTACAGCTGTACCATATGCAGGTAGTCCTTGACCTGTTACTCCATTTTCTTTGATCTTAGTTAAACATCTTTTAAATACTTCTTTTAATTTTTCAGGATCTGCAATTTCAACTTTTCCGCTTCCTTGTACTACTATTGCTTTAAGGTTCTTTGATCCCATTACAGCACCAACACCAGAACGTCCAGCAGCTCTGCTTCGTTCGTTCATGATTGCTGCCATTTTAGAAAGATTTTCTCCACCAGGTCCTATTGTAGCTACTTTAGCTTTTGCACCATGGATTTTTTCTAATTCTGTAGTAGTTTCTGAAACTAATTTTCCCCAAAGTTGAGAAGCATCTTTAATTTCTACAACATCATCAACGATACTTATGTATACTGGCTTATCTGCTTTACCTTCTAATATAATTGCATCATAACCTGCGAATTTTAATTCTGCGCCCCAATATCCACCTGAATTAGAACTAGCAATAGTTCCAGTCAATGGAGATTTTGTAACTACCATGTATCGTCCACCTGTTGGAGTAGCTGTTCCTGTTAAAGGTCCAGCAACAAAAAGAAGTTTGTTTTCTGGGCTTAGTGCATCAACGCTAGCATCTACTTCGTCCATATACATTTTAGTACCTAAACCTCTACCACCTATGTATTTTTGAGCTTGATCTAGATTCAAAGGCTCAGTTGTGATTGAATTATTACTTAAATTGATTCTTAGTACTTTTCCATTATATCCTTGCATATTGTAATCCTCCTCTTATTTAAAATCTTATACTATATTATATAGCAAATACCATGCCAACATTAAAATCCTCTTATATCAAGAGGATTTACTGATTAAAAATTATATTATTATTTGTAGTTCTATAGTGACACATAATTAACATTGATACTTGTATCGTAAAGACACACCGTTCTATTCTGAAACATCTATTCCATAGTTTTCTATTTTTCTATATAAGGTATTTCTACCGATGCCCAAAGTCTTAGCACTCAATGTGATATTTCCTTCACATTTTTTTATGACCTTAGTTATATATTCACGTTCAACTTCTTCTAATTTTAAGAGTTTTTCATCATAGTCAAATATTATACATTCCTCAGAACTTAAAGATGCTTGCTTCGGATAGTGATTAAAATAATCTACTGGAAAGGCTTCATTATTGATCATAAGTTCAACAAAATTTTCTAATTCTCTAACATTACCTGGCCAATTATAACTTTGGAGTATTTCCATTTGATTGTTTGTTATTTCTACAGATTTCATATTTAATCTCTTAGTTAAGCGGCTTAAGAAAAAGTCAATAAGTATCTTTATATCTCCTTTTCTTTCTGAAAGGGATGGCAATCGAATAGGTAGGACATTCAGTCTATAGAACAGATCTTTTCTAAAATTACCCTTTTCTACTTCTTCATTTAAATTCTTATTGGTTGCCGCGATAACTCGAACGGATACGACAATCTCTTTTACACCACCAATTCTGCTGATTGTGCCTTCTTCTATTGTTCGCAGTAGACGAGTTTGCAAATCTATAGGCATCTCACCAATCTCATCTAAGAAAATAGTTCCTCCGTCTGCAATTTCAAACTTACCAGGCATTCCACTGCTTTTTGCACCCGTAAAGGCTCCAGATTCATAACCAAACAACTCAGATTCAATTAAATTTCGTGGGATAGCTCCACAGTTGATTGCAACAAAAGGTTCTTCTCTTCTACCACCATAATTATGAATGGATTGAGCAAACAATTCTTTACCCGTACCGCTCTCCCCTGTAATTAATACATTTGACTTACTATGGGCAATTTTTTTTGCAAAATTTATGACTCGTAAAAAATTGTCATCTTTACCTACAATTTTATCAAAAGTATATATAGCATTATGCCCCATTATTTTGTTTGCCATTTTTCTTCCTTTTGTAACTTCTTTAAATACATAGATGATATTCATTAAATTCTTTTGATCGTCAAATATGGGATATGTGCATAAATTAAATTGGAGCTTATTTTTATTTGCATATACCATTACCTCTTCATCTATGATATTACCTTTTGAAATCATATCTGTATCTAAGGTATCCCATTGTTTAATTAACTGCCTAAGATGTTTATCCTTCATCACATCATCATTATATCCAAACATCTGTGCAGCATAGTGATTCACTGTGACAATATTCCCATCTAAGTCCGTGGTGATAATTCCGTTCATAATTGAATTTAGAATTGTTTCATTATAGATTTTCGCCTTGGACATTTGTTTGACACAATGCTCTATTTCTAAGGTTTTTTCTATAGCATTTACCGCTGCTGCTACCATTCCAAGAGTATGTGAATGTACATCATCACTATATCCTGTTAAATCTAAAGTCCCAATAATTTGCCCTCTTGCATTTTTAATAGGTGCAGCAGAACAGGTCCACTTATGATAGACCTTCACATAATGTTCTTTACCAGATATTTGCACAGGTTTCTTTTCAACTAAACAAGTGCCCATAGCATTAGTACCAATACTTTTTTCGTCCATATACGTACCAGGTACCATCTTAAAATCAAAAGCCTCAGATAAAATAACCTCGTCTCCAATGACGCTTAGAATACAGCCTTCTTCATCAGTTAAGATAGCAAAGAAACTTGAACCCTTTACATAGTTATATAGCTGATTCATAAATGGCGTAGCAGTAAGAATCAACTCTCTTTTTGATTCAAGTTTTTCAAACATCTCTGACTTATCAATAATTTTAGAACTAAATTTTCGATTGTACGGTACCTGATATGCCTCACATCTTTTGTGAGACTTAATAACATATTCTTTTTCACTCTTTATCTCTAACAGATTCATTCACCTCTCCTTCGTAGCAGCGTGTTGATAGGTGGTTAGTTGGATCTTAAGACGTAAGTCTTAGGCCTTACATATCTTTTCCGCGATAAACGGGGCACATCGACTACGATCAAGATGTCTAAGTGTGGGTAGTGTTATCTCACTTGTAGTAGCACACTCCCCCCATTAGTTCTTGGTTCTTAGAAACATTCTTTGTTTTTAATTGGCAAGCAGAAAGTTGAAAGTTGGAACTTTTACTCAGTCCACTTAATCCTGTAGTAATGTTCCAACTTTCCACTTTCCAACTTTCAGACTAGTCTTAGCTTTTGGCTTTTGGCTTTTACTAACCAACTAACCAACTTTCCAACTTTACAGAAAAACAATCTCATCTTCTGGTTTAATTACTCCGCCTTTTAGTACTTTTGCAAAGATTCCCTCTGTAGGCATTATACATTCTCCTACTTGCTGTTTAATTGCACATCCTTTGTGACATTCTTTTCCTATTTGCGTTACTTCCATTAAAACTCCGTTTATTTCAAATTTAGTTCCAACTGGCAAGGTATGTAGAACTATTCCTTCAGTTGTTAAGTTTTCAGCAAATTTTCCAGGAGTTAAGTCTTTTACACCCATAGCAATCATTTTATCAACACTTTCTTGTGCCAATAAACTAACCTGTCGATGCCAATCGCCGCCATGTGCATCTTCTTTTAACCCAAAGTCCACAACAAATTCTCCTTGTGGAATTGGTACTTTTATAATCCCTTTTTTCGCACTTATATTAATTGCTGTTACTTTAGCCATGTTATTCTCTCCTTTATGATCGGGCGATTTATGAATCGTCCGTATATTAAAATAGATTTGCGTTTTCGGGTAATTCGTGAATCACCTGTACCTTTGGATTTTACAACCCCAAATTAATGTTAGCGTCTCGGGCAGAGCAGAGCCCTGCCCCTACTAAATATCTGTATGTAGTTGTATTCCAACTATATTTATTGTATTTTTCTACTTATTCCAATCATAATGACGTCGTGTATTAGTCCAAAATTTGGGTTGCACAACGACGAGGGCGTTGTTCCCTACGTTGTAATTAATTTCATTTTAATTCTGTATTATTGCACTTTGTATTATTGCACTTTGTATTATTCATTTAATTTTACATTTTACATTTTGCATTCTGCATTCTGCATTCTGCATTATTAAAAGCTTTAGCTTTTAATAAACGTTCCTGACTTTCCACCTGTTTTTTTAACTAGATGTATTCCTCCGATTTCCATTCCTCGATCTACTGCTTTACACATGTCATATATGGTTAGGGCAGCTACGGATACTGCGGTGAGGGCTTCTACTTCTATGCCTGTTCTCCATGTGCATCTAGCTGTAGCAGTTATATCTATGCTACTACATTCTTGATTATGATCCAATTCTATTTTAATTGAATCTATGGGTAAATTGTGGCACATTGGGATAAGTTCGAAAGTTTTTTTTGCGCCCATAATCCCTGCAATTCTAGCGGTAGATAGAACATCTCCTTTTGGCATAGTTCCATCTACGATCATTGCTAAGGTTTCTTTTTCCATGGTTATTTTTCCTTTTGCTACTGCTTCCCTTACGGTGATTTCCTTTCCTGAAACATCCACCATCCTTGCATTACCTTTTTCGTCAATATGTGTGAGACTCATATCTCAACCTCCAATTCTATTCATATTTCTTATAGATGAAAAGTCTTCGCCAAAATTATGTCCTTGAGGCTTATTATAAATCGTTTGTTGTATTAACTCATCAAGCTTTTCAGGGTGTTTTTGAATTGTTTCTATTAAATCTATTTCTCCGTTGTTTCCTAAACAAGGTTTGATTTTTCCATCACTAGTTAATCTTATCCTGTTACACGTGGTACAAAACTTATGACTCATGGGGCTAATAAAACCAACTTTACCTTTGTATCCATCAATTGTGTAGTACGTCGCCGGCTGCCCCTGATTGCTTTTACTATCGAACACAAACTCAGGGTGTGCATTAATAATTTCTTCATTGGGTATTATTTTATCTGCATTCTCATGTCCATATTTTCCTATGGGCATAAGTTCTATGAATCTAACTTCTAGTGGTTTTTCCTTTGTCAGTTCTATAAATGATTCTATTTCGTCGTCATTTACGCCTCTTACTAAAACCGTGTTGATCTTTACAGGGTTTAATCCTAACTCCAGTGATTTTTCTATTCCTTCTAATGTATTTTTTAATTTGCCTCCACCAGTAATATACGTGAATTTATCTGGTTTTAATGAATCCAAGCTAACATTTAGTCTATTCAAACCTGCTGCCTTTAATCCGACTGCCATTTTATCTAACTTTATTCCATTGGTGGTTAGAGATATGTCTTTTATTCCAGGAACATTAGCGATCCGTTCAATAATTTCACATACATCGTTCCGAATGAGTGGTTCTCCCCCAGTAATTCTTACCTTTGAGATTCCAACCTTTGCCATTGACCTTACTATTTGTTCTATTTCTTTTGGTGTAAGGTACTTTGTACTGTCATCTATACATTGTTCTTCGTCCCCTGGAGAACAATATATGCATTTTAAATTGCACTTCTCCGTAATAGAAATTCTCAAGTATTTTATTTCTCTTTCAAATCTATCGCGCATTTCACTCACCATCCATTCTATGGATTTGTCCTACTTGTACTAATTTGTATCCACCCATTTCCTCTAATAGGCGTTTAAATTCTTCAGATTGTAATATTGAAAGAAAATTTTGTACATCTTTTAATTCCAGAAATTTTTCTGGTAATATAAAGTCATACTCTTCTTCGTATAGAGGAATAAAATGTAAGTTGTAGATATTCGCTGCTGAGTAAATTCCAAGTCCCACATCAGCACTTCCTGAAGCGATTTGTGCAGCTACAGCCATATGAGTAAATTCTTCCCTTTCATAGCCATATATATCAGTGTTTTTGATATGATCAAGACCTAGAAGGTAATCAAAGAGGATTCTGGTGCCAGATCCCTTTTGTCTATTTACATAGTTTAAACCTTCTCTTGTAATATCTTTTAAACACTTAATATTCTTTGGATTATCTTTGAGAGTCATAAGACCTTGTATTCGCTTCACACCTTTTACTAAAACGATTCCACCTTTTGGAAAATATTTCTTAACAAAACCAACATTATATTCTCCACTCTTTTCATCTAATAAGTGAACGGCAGCAAAGTGAGCTTCTCCCCTTTTGATTGCCATAACTCCTCCCATGCTTCCCACATGAGCTGAAGATAAATGCTTTGTATAGTCTTTTCGTATCATTAAATCGTAAATAGTATCTAATAGCGGATCATGACTGCCAATAGCCACAAGAGTATTCTTTATCACATTTTCATCTTTTAATAACCTAACAGTAATTTCTGTGCCGGCTTTAATCCCTTCTAAATTCATAGGGATTTCTAAAAGTCCATCGGCTTTTACAAAAGATGTAACCACTCCTGCACCACGATTTAAAGGAGTTGCAATAAGTTTTTCATCTACTATTCCTAGTTTCATTCTAACGAATTCCTTATATTTAAGGGTAGACATAATCGGTCTAGAAAGTATCGCCTTCTTTTCTTTACCCTGAGGAAATTGCACCTTTTGTAGGGTCTGAAGTACTTCTTTAAATAGTTTCTCCATTACAATGATTCCTGACACTGGATAGCCTGGAACACCAATGACTGGTTTGTTATTTGCAATGCCTAAGATTGTTGGTTTTCCCGGTTTAATGGATATCCCATGCGTGATTACTTCTCCTAGCTCTCCTATTGCTCTACAAGAATAATCATCTCGTCCAGCCGAAGATCCCGCATTTATGACAACTATATGACACTCCTTTGTAGCTTTTGTAATGGCTGCTTTTATGAGATCAAGTTTATCTCCTACAATATCATAGGTAATAGATGATCCACCCCAGCCTTGTATCATTGCTGAGAATATAGAAGAATTAAATTCTATAATTTCGCCTTCTTTAGGATTATCTGTAGGAACTACAATTTCATCTCCTGTAGGTATTAACCCAATAATGGGTTTTTCCCATACTGTAACTTTTAAGACTCCACCAGCTAACATTGCACCAATAGAGGCTGCTTCTATCTTAGTATTAGATGGCAAAATCATTTCCCCTGCACAAATATCTTCACCTATTTGTCTAATATGTTGCCAAGGTGCAGCAGAGCTAATGAGCTGTATACTACCATCCTCTAGTTTAATTACATCTTCCACCATGACTACGGCGTCACAGGTTTTAGGGATAGGATCTCCTGTATCTAGCCATACAAAATCTTCCGTTTCTTTAAGTAACACAGGAGTAGTAGATGTGGCGCCAAATGTTTTTTTCGCCATAAGTGCAATTCCATCCATAGCACTTGCACTATAATGAGGAGATGATATATTGGCAATGACTCCTTTAGAAGTAATACGACCATAACTCTCTTGCACAGGTATTTGTTCTGGACTTAAGCTAACGCCTGAACCATGTATTCTTTGAACAAATGCTTGTAATGCCTCTTCTAATTCAACATTTTCTAGATACGTGTAATTTGTCTTTATTTCCATAATACCACCTCCCTTGCTTCTCCGTTATTTAATCCTTCAGATCCTCTACTAATATGAACATAACCACTTGAACTAGAAAGAATTGATATTAAACTAGATTTTCCATGGACAGGATATATGAGAGTTCTATTCGCTTCCTTTTCTATTCTTACAGGCAAATATTCTTCTCTCCCATTATTAGAAGGATAATTACTTGCCATCTCACCGTGAACAGCAGGGATTGTCCTTTTTCCAATGCCTAGCATAGTATCAATTAGATGAGTTACAAATATATTGCAGACAACGAAAGCTGACGCTGGATGTCCTGGAAGTCCCATTACTGCCTTTTCACCAATCTTACCTATAATTGTTGGTTTGCCAGGTTTTACTGCAATGCCATGAACCAAAACTCCAGGTGTACCTAGGTCATCTATAACATCAACTGTGACATCTTTTTGTCCAACAGAGCTTCCACCTGAAATAAGCACTACATCACATTCACTATACGCCTTTTCAACTACCTTTTTCAGTGTTTCATAATCATCATGGACAATTCCGTAGGATACAGGAGTAGTAAATGGAGTTTCAACAACTGCATATAAGGCATATGAATTGATATCTCGAACCTGGGCACCTACTGGAATGCTACTTATCCCTACTATTTCATCTCCAGTAGACACAATCCCCACTCTTAATTTCTTTTTGACTTGGATCGTACTGTGACCAAGTGCTGCTAGTAAACCAATATCTTGAGGCTTCAGCAATGTACCTGACTTGATAACCTCTGCTCCCACTACGACATCATCACCTTTATACACCACATTACTCCCAGGTGAACACGCTTTATTTATGAATATATCTCCATCGTCAAAATTTTCTGTGTATTCAATCATGACAACGCCATCTGTATTTAATGGTAGCTCCCCTCCAGTTGGGATATACGTCGTTTCACCGGGTTTTATACTAAAGGATGGTTTTTCCCCCATCTTTACTTCTCCAACGATATTCAATTGGGCGGGTATTGCATCAGAGGCACCAAAAGTATCTGATGAAATTACTGCATATCCATCTACTGAGGATCGATTAAATGATGGTATATTATCCTGTGATATAATATCTTCATAGAGTATTCTATCATTTGCCTCTACTATTGATATCTCCTCATATTCCATTTGGTAACCATTAAAATTCTTTTCAATAATCCTTAGAGTCTCATCTACGCTCTTTACGTCAAACACGATTATATCCTCCAGTTTTCTAAAAAAGTTTTCATTTCTTGGGTCTTTGGTGCATAGATTATATCCTTTGAAATTCCTGTTTCGATAATTTTACCATTCATCATAAAGATGCTTTCATCTGCTATTTTAACGGCTATTGCAGGATTGTGCGTGATAAAGATTATGGTAGTTTTTCCATTGCCATTTACCTTTTTGATATAATCTGTAACCATTGCATTGCCAGCAATATCTGTGGCTGACGAAGGTTCATCCATCAATACCAACTCCCTACTTCTCACGAGTAGTCTTGCTATAGCCACTCTCTGAGATTGTCCACCAGACAGCTCGGTGGCTTTTTTGTTTGCATAATCAGTCATTCCAACATATCCAAGAGCTTTATCTATTCTTAGTTTGGCTTCCTTAGATTTTTCCATACCTAAAGCTACATTTTTAATTACTGTAGTATCAAATAAGTAGGTTTGTTGTGGCATGTAGGATACCTTCTTGTAGTCTGTAGTTAACTGTCCATTGTAACGGACAGATCCTTCATTTGCTTTTTCTACACCTGCAATTATGCGGAGCATTGTGGTTTTACCTGCTCCATTTCCACCTAATATTGCATGGATTTTACCGCTTTTAAATTCGTATTGGTCAATATCTAGAACTAGCTTATCTTTATATCTTTTTTTTAGACCTTCTATGCTTACTCTCATCGTGCCTCCTGAATGCGGTGTACAAAATAATTTATGATAAAGGAAATACTAAGTAAAATAATTCCTAGGGCAAGAGCAATGTCAAAATTTCCTTTTCCTGTTTCGAGAACTATGGCAGTAGTCATTACTCTTGTTCGAAACTGTATATTTCCACCAACCAAGGTAATCGCGCCAACCTCTGAGATTGCTCGTCCATAACCTGCCATAATACCTGATATAATTGGATATCTACATTCATAAAACAACAGCTTAAAAATTTGTCCTTCGTTTAATCCTAGCCCTTTGCCTGTTTCCCAAATAATCTTAACCTTCGATTTTACAGCTGAAATAATAAGCGCTGTCACAATGGGAAAAACGATAATTACTTGTGCAATAATCATAGCTGCTGGAGTAAACAATATATCTAGTGACCCAAATGGACCTTTTCTAGATAAAAACATATATACTACAAGGCCCGCAACTACTGGAGGTATTCCCATAAAGGTATTAATCAATCTAACTACTATTCTTTTTCCTCTAAATTCTTTACTCCCTATTAGTATCCCTATGGGAATAGCCCCAAAAGCTGCAATCATCGTACTGGAAATAGACACAATTAAGGACAATGAAATAATCATGTAAACTTCTCTATCTAATGAAGTTATTAATTTAAACGCCTCAATTAAACTATTATATATTTGATCCATTTTGTCCGCCCTTTCCGGCAAATCCGGAGCATATAACTTCTAGCTGTTAGTCCTTAGTCATATCCCTATATAAATGTTATCATGGGTCGCTATAAATAGCGACCCATGATCAGAGAGTAAAGGGTGACATGTTACAAGTCTTATCATTTTCTGAAATTCCTTTTGTTGCACCTTTACCATCTTTAATATACATATGTAATTTGATTTATATACATATTTTCATTCTAATCAGTCAAAAGTTTAATCTTATAAAAGCCCCTCATAATTTTTGTTTTTTGACTAATTATTATGGCTTTTATTATTTTGCTTTATAGTTTACTGTAAATAGGGCTTCGCCATACTTATCTTCACCAAACTTATTGATTAAGGCTAAAATCTTATCAGATGTAATCCATTTCAAATACGCATCTGCACCTACTTTGTTGATGTTTTCAAGTTTGTCAGGATTCACTTCAATAACAGTATATTGATTTTTTAAATCATCAGAAGCCTCTACTAGGATTTCAAGATCAAGTTTATCTTTCATTGATAAATAAGTAGCTTTATCTGTCATTGTATAGGCTTGTTGTTCACTAGCCATTAAAAGCACATCTCCCATGCCCTTACCTGCAGAAATATACCAATCTCCTTTTGGTTCAATTGCGGCAGCTGTCCAAACTTTTAATTCTTTTTTATGTGTACCTGAGTCGTCTCCTCTTGAAACGAATTTTGATTTTGCGTCAGATATTTTCTTAAAAGCAATAGCAGCAGTATCTCCATCAACTACTTTAGCTGGATTAGCTTTAGGTCCTACCATTACAAAGTAATTGTACATAATCCCTACTCTTTCTAGACCATAACCTTCAGATACAAATTCTTCTTCAGCATCTTTTGAGTGAATTAAAAGGAGATCTGCATTACCATCTTTCCCCGTTTGGATTGCTTGTCCAGAACCTTGAGAAACCACGTCTAATTTATAACCTGTTTCCTTTTCAAATAGTGGAGTTAAATAATCCATTAAACCTGAATCGTTTACACTTGTTGTAGTTGCTAGAGTAAGGTTTGGATCAGCAGGTGCTGCTACCTTAGTTTCCTCTTTAGTATCAGGTGTTATAACCTCTTCTTTTGGATCTGTTTTTTTATTGCATGCGGAAAAGCTAAAGATAAGAATAGAAATTAAAATTACGATAGATAGTTTTTTAATTAACGATTTTTTTGAAAAATAAGTTGACATTCTTGTATTTCCTCCTCTTCTAGTATGGGAGGCAAAGCCGTTTCCAGCATTGCCCTATCGGTCTCACATCCATAGATTTCTCATTAGGTCGTAAGACTCGGAGCTTTTATACTTTGATTTTATTAAATTTGGTGAGACTTGTCAATATAATATTAAGCATTAAGCATTAAGCTGTTAGCTATTGGCTATTGGGAAAAGATTTTGGGGTTTCCTTAATGATCTTAGATTTAAAACTAATTAGTTCTTCGTTCTCTGTTAATAGTTCCAACTAACCAACTAACCAACTAACCAACTTTCCACCTAATATGGCTTTCGAGTCTTAATTCTTAATACTATATTATTTACACAATCCTTTGTGGTAGAATAAAGGAAATACACATAAAAAGGAGTGCTAATGATGATAAAAGTTGGGATATTGACTGCTAGTGATAAAGGACACAAAGGAGAACGTGAAGATAAAAGCGGAAAGGTAATTCAAGAAAGGATTGCTGAAATTTCAGGCATCGTATCTGAATATGTGGTGGTTCCTGATGAGCGGGATATTATATCTGCAACATTAATTCGTATGGCGGATGAATTAATGTTAGATTTAATTCTTACTACAGGAGGAACTGGCTTTTCCCCACGAGATATCACCCCAGAAGCAACTAAAGATGTAATAGACCGTGAAGTTCCTGGAATTCCAGAAGCAATGAGATCTAAAAGCATGGAGATAACAAACCGAGCCATGTTATCTAGAGCTACAGCTGGCATCCGAGGTAAAACTTTAATTATTAATATGCCAGGAAGCCCAAAAGCCGTTAATGAATCCTTAGATGTCATCTTGCCTGTGCTTATTCATGGGATTGAAATTTTAACTGGACAAACAGGAGAATGTGCAAGATAGGCGAATTAGTTCTTAGTTTCTAGTTTTTAGTTCTTAGTAAATACGGAGATCTTTCGCCTACGCTCAAGATGACAGAGTATTGGTGGTGTTCTTGGTTCTTAGATTTCTATACTTGACATTGGCTACTCAATGTCATCTTGAGCTTGTCGAAAGATCTCCGTTCTTGGTTTTTAGGTCTTAGTTCTTGGTCTTTAAGTCTTAGGTCTATCCTGGTTGTTGGAGCTAATCTATTCTGACCAAAACCTGACGATCTATCTTGTCCAGAAATTGCTGATATTCATGTCAGATCAA
>MCHG01000327.1_pt1 | contig 16851 bp, 15 predicted proteins | sample 787351 | NCBI WGS metagenome assembly MCHG01 (sample SAMN05430296, study PRJNA330682) | permafrost metagenome | biome: Cold desert; feature: permafrost; material: soil; isolation source: enrichment culture inoculated with soil incubated with H2/CO2 at 20 degrees... ... | reverse complement strand
TATTTCATTGATAGATCTTCAGAAATTGCAGATAATAATTTTTGTTATTATGCAGATGTAACTTCAAAAAAAACGATGGTTAAATTGTTTTTAATAAACCCATCTTCAATATTAAAGGAAATTTTGAAAAATGCTTGGTCATCAATATTTTTCTCTGCCACATTGACTCCCTTAAAACATTTCAGATATATTCTTGGAGGTTTAGAAGAGGATTATATATTAAAAATAAAATCTCCATTTGATGAAAATAATATGAAGCTTATGATTACTGAAGATCTATCAATGAAATATGCAGTACGTAATGATAATATTGAAGCAGCATGCAAGTATATCAATGAAATTGTAACAGAAAAGAAAGGGAACTACATGGTTTTTTTCCCTTCATATAGCTTTATGAAAAAAACTTATGAAACTTATGAACAACTTTTTAATACATCAAATGTTATTTTTCAAGAACAAGGAATAAATGAAGAAGTTCAATTAGAAATTACGAATAAATTTAAAAATGAAACAGAGGTGGTACTATTTACTGTCGTAGGAGGAATCTTTTCTGAAGGCATTGATTTACCCCTTGATAAATTAATTGGAGCGGTTATAATAGGAACAGGAATACCACAGATTTCCTTTGAAAGAAATATAATTAAAAATTTTTTTGATGATAAATTTGGTTCAGGATATGATTTTGCTTACAAGTATCCTGGGTTCAATAAAATCTTACAATCAGCAGGAAGAGTTATACGCACTGAAAATGACAAAGGAATAGTGCTATTGATTGATTCAAGGCTGTGTGAAATGACATATTTAAAGCTTTTCCCTGAGCATTGGAAGCATTTTATTAAAATAAAAAATATAAAAGAAATTAAAAATGAAATAAATTCATTTTGGAGAGGAGAAAAGAATGAGAATATTATCTGAAAAAAATGTAAATAACTGTACTATTATAACCAAGGATGAGTTAGAAAGATTATTAAGTGAGGATAATGCAAAAATATATGAAGTAATTAGAGTTATTAACAAAAAACCTATCTTTTTAAATGAGCATTTTGATCGCATGAATAAAAGCATTCAATTAAGTAATATAAAAGGAAGACTCAATTTTGAAGAGTTTAAACAGTCATTTGAATTGTTGATAAAAGAAAATGAGTTTGAAAACTTAAATATACGCGTATCGTATTATTATAAAGATATTGAAGTTATATTGTTTTATTTTATTGAAAGCTCTTATCCAACACGACAACAATTTGAAATAGGAGTGCATACTGTTACTACAAAAATTCAAAGAAATAATCCTAATATAAAAGCATTTCAAAAGGGGTTTAAGGATAAGGTAACGCAAATAATTGATGAAAACAATGCTTTTGAGGCAATTCTTATAAATGATGATGATACTGTCAGTGAAGGAAGTAAATCTAATATATTTTTCGTTAAAGCTGATAGGTTGATAACTTCTCCAGATTCAGATGTGTTGCTTGGTGTTACAAGAAACAAGGTTATTGAAGTTTGCGAGAATAATGGAATTATTGTAGAAAAAAGAGTGGTAAAAGTAGAAGAGCTTGATTTGTTTGATGGAGCCTTTATTACAGGAACGTCTAATGATGTGTTGCCTATTAGAAAAATAGATGAAAAAGTTTATGATTCTGCAGGGAATAATGTTGTTAGGAAGGTTCGTGGGCTTTATATGGGTGAGGTTGAGAAGGAATTGGAAAAATAGGGTTAGGGCTTAAACACAAAAATGGCCTCGGGGCCATTGTTGTGAAGCATTAATATGCATAAAAGGGGTATTGGGAATATATTTTGGTTATCGGGGGGGATAACCATTGCTATTATAACAAACATAAAAATTATTTGCAAGAGTTTTTTAAAAATTATTTGCAAGAGTTTTTAGTTATAATAAGAAAATGTTACTATAAAGAGGTAATTATGGAAGTCTATTTAGATAACAGTGCAACTACTAAAGTAAGACCAGAGGTTATGAAGCAAATGATTGATATTAATGAAAATTTCTATGGTAATCCATCATCTCTTCATAGAATGGGGCTTCAAATAGATAAGAAAATTAAAGAAGCAAGAAAAAGCGTTGCAAAAATAATCAATGCGAAAGCAGAAGAAATATATTTCACTGGAGGAGGCACTGAAAGTAATAACATCGCAATTTTAAGTCATTTAGTTAATGCTGAAAAAAAGCATAATATTATTGCTACAAAAATAGAACATCCTTCTGTTTATAATATTTATAATCATTTTAAGGACAAAGTGGAAGTAAGATTTGCAGAGTTAGATAATATGGGGAAAGTTAATTTGGAAAATTTATCACAAATCATAGATGAAAATACTCTTCTTGTATCAATAATGCATGTAAATAGTGAAATAGGAATAACGCAGGATTTGAACAAAATTGCAAAGATTGTTAAGGATAAAAATAAAAGTACCAAAATTCATATAGATGCTGTACAATCATATGGTAAAATAAAAATTGATGTTGCAAAGCTAAACGTTGATACAATAGCTTTCAGCAGTCATAAAATTCATGGTCCAAAAGGTGTGGGTGGTTTGTTTATTCGTTCCGGGTTGAATATAAATTCTATGATATATGGTGGAGGACAGGAAAAATCAATAAGGCCTGGCACAGAAAATACTCCTGGCATTGTTGGTTTTGGAGAAGCATGTGGGCTTGTTTATTCAGGCTTTAAGGAAGAAAACAATAAATTGAGAGAACTTAGAAACTTATATGCCAAAAGATTGTTAGAAGAAATAGATGGTATAAAAATAAATAGTTCAATGGAAGAAGATGGGGCACCTCATATTTTAAATGTATCATTTAAAAAAATACGTGGGGAAATCTTGCTACATTATTTAGAACAAAAAGGTATTTATTTTTCAACCGGTTCAGCATGTTCATCTAAAGCTAAAAACAACCGGATTTTGCAAGCAATTAATTTAGGTAGTGAATATATAGATGGAACGATACGTATTAGTCTAGGCTATTTTAACAACTTTGATGAGGTAGAATATGTGGTTGAAAATATTAAAAGGTCAGTTGAGGACATAAGAAAAATAATAAATTAACAAATTAAAATTATGTTATAAGAGAGGTCAAAAATGTACAATATAGTAGCAGCTAGCTTTGGAGAAATATTTTTAAAGGGAAAAAATAGAGGTAATTTTGAGCATCAACTAATTGAAAAAGTAAGATTTGCATTGAAGGAATTTAGAGATTTAACTATATACAAGGATTTAGGCAAGATATTTATTGAAACTAAAAATGAAGACGATATGGATAAAATTATTGAAAGAACAAAAAAGATATTTGGAATAGTAAGTATTAGTCCATCTGTAAAGGTTGAAAAAGATCCGGAAATAATATTTGAAAAAGCAGTAGAGTTATTTAAATACTTAAAAGAAAAACAAAGTATAAAAACCTTTAAGGTTAATACAAGAAGAGGAGATAAAAATTTCCCTATAAAATCAATGGATTTTAGCGCAGAAGCAGGCTCAAGAATTCTAGATGCATGTAATGATGTTACGGTTGATGTTCATAATCCTGACATTGAAATATTAATAGACATAAAAAAAAGTTGCTACATTTCATCAGAGAAAATTAAGACAGTCGGTGGTATGCCCATTGGCTCATGTGGCAGAGCACTTCTTTTATTATCAGGGGGAATTGACAGTCCTGTAGCAGGTTATATGATTGCTAAAAGAGGAGTTGCAATTAATGCTCTTTATTTTCACACATATCCTTTTACTTCTGAAAGAGCTAATGAGAAGGTTGTTAAGTTAAAAGAAATATTAGAGGAATATTGCGGAAAGATCAAATTATTCAGTATTAACATATTAGAAATTCATAAAGCTATAAAAGAATTTTGCAGACCAGCTGAAACAACGATTTTAGCCAGAAGATTTATGATGCGTATTGCAGAAAAAATAGCAATAGCTAATAATATGGAAATGCTTATAACAGGTGAAAGCTTAGGACAAGTTGCAAGTCAGACTATGAAGTCTATGATAGTGATAGAAAATGCTATTGAGATGTCTATATTAAAACCAGTGATTGGGATGGATAAAACAGAAATTGTTGAAATAGCAAGACAGATTGGTACGTTTGAAACTTCCATACTTCCATACGATGATTGCTGCTCAGTGTTTGCTCCATCTAATCCAGTCATCAGTCCTAAACTGGATAATATATTGAAATCTGAAAATAAATTAAATATTGAAAAATTAGTAGAAACGTGCATTTTAACATTAGAAATTTTTTAAAATTTATTTCTATTTTAAATTATCATTCACAAAATTATTTTGCTGACATATATTAAGTTATAACAAAGAGAGGTGAAATGTATGTCAGACGAAATAAAAGCAACAAACTTTGGATGCTGCGACCGCGTTGGTGGAGTTGGTGGCGAAAATAATTGGTTGGAATGGATAATAATAATAGGTGTTATTTGGTGGATTTTTGGTGGCAATAATTTTTTCGGTGGAGGTTGCTGCAGATAAGTTGTACTTAGTAGAAGTTCAAATACATAATGTATTTGAACTTCTTTTTTAGTATTTGATCGTATAAAAAGTTTGAATTATTTATATTTTTAATTAACTGTTTTATCTTGCTTTTAACTATTTTGGGCTGTATACTAAGATTCATAATTTAAAATCGGGAGGACGAAAAATAAAATGAATAAAGTAGCGTTGTTTTGTAAATTGCCAAAGGGAGTAATGAATTTGTTTTCTGATGACAAGTATGAAATAATTGAGGAAGAAACAACTGATGCTGATGGTATTGTAATGAGAAGCGTGGACATTCATAGCATAGCATTTTCGCGAAGACTTAAAGCAATTGCAAGATCAGGTGCAGGAGTGAATAATATCCCCGTTGATAGATGTGCTGAAGAGGGAATTGTCGTATTTAATTCTCCAGGAGCTAATGCAAATGCAGTTTGTGAATTAACCTTTTTGGGATTGTTAATTTCTTCAAGAAAAATTATAGACAGCATAGAATGGACAAGAAATTTAGATAAAAATATAGTTGAAACTGTAGAAAGAGGAAAATCAAAATTTGTAGGACCTGAATTAAAGGGAAAAACTTTAGGTGTAATAGGGCTTGGGAATGTTGGACATTTAGTAGCTAATTTAGGTATTAAATTAGGTATGGAGGTAATAGGATACGACCCATATATTTCCGTAAAAAATGCGCTTGCCTTATCTTGGGATGTTCAATATTCAAGTGATATAAATGATTTATTTAAAAAAAGCGATTATATAACAATCCATACCCCATACAATGAAGAAACTAAAAATTATATAAATAAAGATAGCATAAATATGATGAAGTATGGAGTAAAAATATTAAATTTTGCAAGACAGGGCATAATTAATGAGGATGATTTAATTGAAGCATTAGAAAGTGGCAAAGTAGGATATCATGTATCAGACCTTCCTAATGATAAGCTTCTTAATGTAAAGAATGTTGTTTGCATTCCTCATTTAGGTGGTTCAACATATGAAGCAGAAGAAAACTGTGCCGAAATGGCAGTTACACAGCTTACAGAATACCTTGAAAAGGGTAATATAATAAATTCAGTTAATTTCCCTGATTGCTCAATGGAAAGATATCCTGGTACGGAAAGAATTGTTGTATTGAATAAAAATATCCCGAATATGATAGGTAAAATAACAACTGCTCTTGCAAGTAGAAACATCAATATTATTGGTATGGTTAATAAAAGCAATGGAGATTATGCTTGTAATATTATTGATGTTATAGGAAAATTAACGGAAGAAGAACTACAAGAATTAGAAAAACATTATGGGATATTAAGGGTAATGATAATAAATCAAAAGGGTGACAAATGATGAAAACTGTCAATATATACTCTGATGGAGCCTGTAGTGGAAATCCTGGTCCAGGAGGTTACGGAGCGATACTGGAGTATAATGGCAAAGAAATGGAACTTTGTGGTGGAGAAAGAAATACAACTAACAATAGAATGGAGCTTATGGGTATAATTGTAGGCTTGGAAGCTTTAAAGGAGCCATGCTCGGTTACGATTACAACTGATTCTAAATATGTAACGGATGCATTCAACAAATATTGGTTAAACTCATGGCAAAAGAAAAACTGGAAAAAGTCTGATGGAAAGCCAGTGTTAAATCAAGATCTATGGCAGAGATTATTAAATGCAACTGAAAAACACAAGGTTCAGTTTGTTCATGTTTTAGGACACAACGGTCATGAGTATAATGAGCGTTGCGATAAGCTTGCTGTTAGAGAGAGAGATAAGTTTGCTACTAGTAATTAAGTATTACATACAAATTTAAGAAACATTCATTGCCTCATGAATATTATAAGATAACAAATTATATTATGAGGTGATTATAAAATGATTTATATGCAAAACCAAAATGAGGTTCAATGTCCCAACAAATATACTATGCCTTATGTAGTACAGCCTGGAGATACATTGAATTCGATAGCAACTAGATTTGGTACAAATTTAGTTGGCTTGCTTGAATTAAATCCAACATTAAAGCTTAGAACCTTAACAGAAGGAATGTCATTGTGCGTTCCAAGAGTACCAGAAAGACCGCCATGCATAAACGGCGCTTATTATATAGTTAGGGAAGGAGAAAGCTTTTACAATCTTGCAAGGAGGTATAATTTGCCTCTTAATCTGCTTCTTGAAGCTAATCCCCAAGCTAATCCATATGATTTGAAGGTAGGGCAGGAAATATGTATACCTAATGTACCAGCTGGATGCCCATTTGGTACAGTTGTTACTATAGCAGAAGGAACTAGATTAAGTGATATTTTAATCGGCTATAATTTAAGCTTAAATGAGCTTAGAGAAGCTAATCCGAAGCTAAATTTCAATATTATAGTTCCGGGGACAGAGCTTTGCATTCCAGTAGAAAGCTATGGGCCATGTTCAAAAGATTCTACTGAATATGTAATTAAAGTTGGAGATAGTTTAGCAACTGTAGCTACAGCTAATAATATGACACCATCTCAATTGTTAATTGCTAATTCAGGGTTAAGAGCTGCTAATTTTTTAATTGTCGGTACAAGAATTTGTATTCCTAAGCCGATTAATAGTACAAGAGTTTAATAAGGGAGTAAAAATGAACGAAAGAGTAAAAGTTGGAATCGTTTTAGAAGGAGGGGGAGCTAAAGGAGCCTACCAAGTAGGAGCACTTAGAGCTATAAACGAACTAAAAATATCATATGATTGTGTTTTTGGCACCTCAATTGGTTCACTGAATGCAATTTCGTATATCCTTCATGACTATGAAAACAGCTTTAGAATGTGGAAAGATTCAAAATTTTTTATTAATAATAATCAAAGCGTTTCAATTGAGCCAATGATATTTTTAGATAAATTTAAATCTGATATAGATGATTTTGAAAATCAGTACATGAAATATGAGGGTATTGATCCTGAACCAGTAATACAATTTTTAAAAGAAGCTATTGATGAAGATAAGATTAGAGCTTCTAATATTGATTTAGGATTAACTACTTATTGTCTTAGCGATAGAAAACCATTAAAATTATTTATAAAAGACATACCAAAAGGGTTGTTGCATGAATTTATATTTGCTAGCTGTTATCTGCCAGTTTTCACACCAAGAAAGATTAACGGCAAATATTATTTAGATGGCAGCTTTTTTAGCAGATTACCAATAGAAATGGCAGTAGAAAATAAGTGCGATGTTATTATTGCAATTAGGTTAAGACCTGATAATTATGATTTTAAAAAGTTTAACAATATTAAAATAATTGATATAGCACCAGATGAATTTTTAAGCAGTACATTAGAAACTAGTAAAGAAAGAATTCTATGGATGATAAATAAAGGTTATGAAGATGCAATAAGAATTTTAAGGAAAAAATAGCACCCAATTAATTGGGTGCTATTTTTTTAAAAATCTAATTTAAAAAAATACAGCAGATAAATTCTGCTGTATTGAGAATAACCAATTAGCTAAGCACAAGTGAAGGTGGAGCATAAACCCTTGTAGCAAGTTCTGAATTCAACATATACAGACCTTTAGAATCATTTCCGAAAACTTTGTATTTAGTAATTAAATCTTCTGAATTTTTCTCTTCCTCACCTTGTTCTTTTATAAACCAATCTAAAAACTGCAATGTTCTGTAATCTTTATTTTGAGAAGCTTCATCATATATAGTATTTATTGAAGCAGTTACATATTGTTCATGTTTTAATGATTCAGCTAATGGAACATCAAATCCTTTATAAGTTATGTCAGGTGCTTTAATCTCACTAAAAGTAACTTTATCACCATTGTTTTGTAAGTATTGTATAAAAAGCATTGCATGGTCTCTTTCTTCCTGTGCCTGAACTTTAAACCAATTGCCAAAACCATCCAAACCATTTTCAATATAATAATTTGACATATCTAAATATAAATATGCTGAATATAGTTCTTTGTTTACTTGTTCATTTATTAATTGTGAAATATTTTTCTTTAACATATTATCCTCCTAAATAAATTATATTATAATTGTTTTCCACAAAGTCACATAGTGAGTTCTGTGTGGTAATCATATTATATTAATACCCATAAAATTATTTTTAAAACATTTAATAATAATTTCACTTCTTAGAATGTTTAACATAGACTATATGGAGGTGATTGCTATGAAATATGATAATAAGATAACTGTTATAGGAAATTATCAAGGCAGGTTAATGCTATTTATAATAGAATTATTAGAAGAGGAATATATTTGCAAAAAGGCAGTTAATTTAGGAAAAGAAGACAAGTTAGTAGTACATAGCATTATAAATCACGGAAATTCAGTTTATTTCGCAGATGCACATAACAACAAAATATATAAGTTTGATTTTGATTTAAACGAATTGACTGAGGAATCAGTGGGTATAGATCCTCGACATATGTGCATTGTAGATGATAATATTTATGTTGCTAATTTTGAATCGGATAACATATCAGTAATTGATTTGCTAAATTTTACTTTAACTGAATCAATTCCAACAGGCATAAAGCCTCATGACATTATATACAACAAAAATAATGATAAGCTTTATATATGTTGCTATGAAGAAAACAAAATTATCGAATATTCACGAAAACTTGAAATAAATAGATATTTTACTACTGATGGTAAACCAATGCATATGTTTATAAATGGTGATTATATTATTTTAATGACATATTTTGCAAATGGAAATATTCATACTAAAATAAATTTTATAAATATTGAAACAGGAAAAATTGAAAATATTATTATAATAGATGGATTAGCTTCAGATTTTGATATAGATTATAAAAGAAACTTGCTTTTTGTAGTAAATATTGAGGATAAAAAACTTTATATTATAAATATAGCAAAAAAAGAAACAGTTAAATTAATTTTCTTGGGGGGATATCCTGAAGGTTTAACTGTAGGCGAAAAGTATGTGTATATATCTAATTCAAAAAAAAATCAAATCGCTATAATCGACAGTGATGAATTAATAATTGATCGATTAATTAAATTAAACTTTACACCAAGTTGCATTAAGATTATTGAAGCTCCGATGTAAGTGTATTAATTATTTTTGAAAAAATTTCTTCAGGATTAGAATCCCATTTTTTGCATATATTTTTTGCCAGTTTTTCATCTGGTACATTTATGCTAAGACTAAAAATTGTGGATCCATTTTCCATAGCCTGAAGAGAAACTACAAATTCATCATCTTGTTTTTTATAATAATGTCCAAGTAATTCCCTATGTTTTTTTATTTCCACTTTAAAATTAGAAAAGCTTTTTTCAACTTGTTTTAAAAAATAATCAGGAAGCTTTTCGTCAAACATATCCAAGACGTCTATTCCTTCTTTAGAAATTGAATAATACTCATTTCCATTTTTTGAATTTAATACCACAAAATTAGAATCAAATAAATCCACAAGAAATTGTTGCAATGTAAAATAATCTAAAATGTCATTATCTAATATGAAATTAGTTATTTCGATATTGGTTAATGGCATATTGATATATTTTAATATATATAAAAGTTTTAATTTATCCTGTGCAATTTTATTACTGCTCAATTTTGCCTCCGTATATAAAGATATATACATTATATCAAATTTCTAACTAATATCAACAATATTATGCAAATTCTACATGTAGACTTTTCATATCAAATATTATACAATAGAGAAAAGAATATTTAGGGAGACAAAATGAAAAGAAAATATATATTTATTATAGCAATATTATTAATATTATTGATAGTAGGGTGTTCATCTAAAGGACCAGTAGGAACATCTAATGATAAAACTCAGGAAGATATAGATAAAAATGTTGCAGGAAAAATTCAAGAAGAAGATGAAGCAAAAGACCAACCAGTTGAAATACCTTTAATAGATCCAGTGGAAGTAATAGATTTATCGTTAAAGCCTAATGAGCTTGGAGAAATAATGATACTCATGTATCATGGCATTGGCGATGAAGAATCAGTATGGCAAAGGTCATCTGTGAATTTACGCAAGGATTTACAATACATGCATGACAATAAGTATCAAATGATAAGCTTAAATGATTATGCCAAGGGTGAAATTAAAACAAAAGCAGGATATACACCTATAATTCTAACGTTTGACGATGGAAGACAAAATAATTTAAATTATATAGAAAAAAATGGTGAGTTAACAATAGATCCTGATTGTGCTGTAGGAATTTTAGAAGAATTTAAAAATAAATATGCAGATTTTGAAGTTACAGCAAGCTTTTTCTTAAATTCAAATCCATTTGGTCAAAAAGAATATGTACAACAAAAATTAAAATGGTTGATTGATAATGGCTATTACGTTGGAAATCACACATACAGTCACAATGAAATGAAGATGTTAGATGGAGATGAAATTCAAGCAGAAATAGGTTCAGTAAACAATATTATAAAATCTTACTTGCCCGACTATACAGTAGAAACACTAGCACTTCCTCATGGAAGCAATCCGAAGGATGAATATGTGCAGAATATGCTTGAAGGTGAATATGAAGGAAATAAATATAAAATAATTGCAACTCTTGATGTAGGATGGAGACCTGCATATTCACCATTCGACACATTAACAAAGTTCACAAGTCTTTATAGAGTAACAGCCAGTGAAATAAATGTAGAAAACTGTGGCATGTATAATTACTTTAAATCATATGAAAACAATTCAAGAGAAAGATTTATAAGTGACGGCGACCCTGATATTGTTACAATCCCTAAAAGACATGAAAAATACCTTAATATGGATATGGTTAAGGATAAATTAGTTAATATATACGAATAGAATAAACATTAAAAGAATTTAAAACAATAGTTTTAAATTCTTTTTTTAAATCGCTATATAAATATATAAATCAATTTCATAAATATAAATAGCAAGATTTTATAAATTATATTATAATATGATGATAAATAAAGCATTATTAAATTTAATAAGCGATAATACAGAATTATAAATGGAGATTAAATGAACAAAAAAAACTGTATAATAGTCGGATGTATAATTTTTATTATAATGACCATATTTCTAATTAATATGGATTTTAAAAAAAATTTAACAAAAGAAGAAATACAATGGCTTAATAATCAAGATGCCATTATTTATGCTGCAAACGAAAAAGCACCACCACTTCGTTTTGTTGATGAAATGGATAATCAATATAAGGGAGTAGTTATTGATTTTGTTAATCAATTGTCCTTAGAGTTAGGTATTGATATTCAAACAGTTCCTATGCAATGGAACGATGCATTACTCTCTTTAAAAGAAGGCAAGACACAAATATGTGACATGTTTGTTAATAAAGAAAGAAGTCAGTATTATTTATTTACTGATTCTATATATAATCTTAGAACAGTTTTATTAACTAGAACAGTTGAAAATTACGATGATAAACTAATTAATAATATGAAGATAGCTACTGAATTAGGTGATTATGCTAATAATTATTTGGTAGAGAATTATCCTGGAGCAAAATTAATATACACAATCAATGTCGAAGAAGGATTAGACCTTTTCATGGATGGACAGGTTGATGCTGTTATAGGTGATGAGCCTATAATAGCTTATATGCTAGATGAAAGAAATGAAAACCTAAATCCTGAATATTTAAATGTTATAATGTACCAACAGGAAGTTGTTTTCGGTGTTGCAAAAAATAAACCGCAACTAGTTCCGATTTTAAATAAAGCAATAGCACAAATAAAAAATAAAGGACAATTAGAAAAAATTCAACAAAAATGGTTTGGTATATCAACTCCTTTAATGGATAATGGAAACACATCAAAACTAATTAAGTCTATAGCAATCATTTCTGTGTTTGCTGTAGGTATATTTGTCTTTATAATAATTAGTAACTTATCCTTACAAAAATTGGTTAAAAAAAGAACAAAGGAATTGGAGAATAGCAGAAATGATCTTCAAATAATATTTGATGGAATCGCAGATTATATGATAGTAGTTGATAAGGAAAAGAAAGTTATAATAGTAAATAAAAGTTTTGCTGATTACTTAGGTATTAATAAAAATGAAACATTTGGAATGAATTGTAATAAATATATCGAGAAATTCTGCAATGACTGTAGCAATTGTTTATTAGATGAAGTATATTTATATAACAAGAAAGTTAGTAAAGAAGTAATGGTAGGACATGATGTTTATGAAATGAATTTCCAATTATTAAAAGATGTAAACAATACAGTTCTTATAACTGTTAAAAATATTACAATAGATAAAATAAATCGTAATAAAGTGCTTCAAACTAATAAGATGATTGCAGTTGGGCAATTAGCTGCAGGAATGGCTCATGAAATTAGAAATCCTTTAGGTATAATTAGAACACAAAGCTATTTAATAAGAATTAATGATAAGATTGATAGCTCATTAAGCAAATCATTGGATTTGGTAGACTCAGCAGTGAATAGATCAAGTAAGATAATTGATAATATTTTAAGTTTTTCTAAACTATCAAGTAAAGATAAAAAATCAATTGATATCAATCAAATGGTTCAAAGATTAATAGAAATGTACAACGATGTTATATATAAAAATAAAATAACTGTGCTTATTGAAAGCAATATTAATAAAGAACTTATTTTAAACACTGAAAGTTTACAACATATTATACTGAATTTAATATCAAATTCTATAGATGCTATGGAGAGTGGTGGGGTTTTAAAAATTAGCACAAATATTGAAAATAATGATCTTATTTTAATGTGTGAAGACAATGGCTGCGGAATAGATGAAAATGATATAAATGATATATATAATCCGTTTTTTACAACCAAAGAATTAGGAAATGGAACCGGTTTGGGGTTGTTTATTGTATATTCAGAGATAGAAAAATTAAACGGAAAAATTGAAGTTAAAAGCAAACTAGGGGAAGGTGCAGTATTTACAATAACAATACCTTTAGAAAGGAAGACTGATAAGTGACAAGATTATTTAAAATTTTAATAGTTGATGATGATGCTGATTATAGAGAAACACATAGGATGTTGCTAACTAAAAAGGGATACAACATTGATATTGCAGCATCTGCTACTGAAGCTTATAATATGATGGATAAGGAGTATTATCCTTTAATAATAAGCGACATAATGATGCCTGGCATAGATGGAGTAGAATTTTTAAAAACAGTAAAGCAAAAGTATAACAAAAATATTGAATTAATAATGGTTACTGGTTATGGTAAGGTTGAAACTGCTGTTCAATCAATTAAGATTGGAGCATTTGGATATTTTATTAAAAGTCATAACCCTGAAGAATTAATAATAGAAATAGAAAAGGTTCATAAAATATTTTCCTTGCAGAGCATCAATGAATTAAATAGAAACAAAAACAAAAGCAAGATTCTTTATACTAGTAAGAATAAGGATATGCAAAATGTTTATGAGTTAGTCAATAGAGTAGCAGAAAGCAATTCTAATATTATAATTACAGGAGAATCAGGCGTAGGAAAAGAAATCATTGCTCACTTAATTCATGACAGTAGCTTGAGATCAAGTATGCCATTTATACCAGTGAATTGCCAATATTATTCATCAGGTTTAATAGAATCAGAGCTTTTTGGTCATGAAAAAGGATCGTTTACAGGTGCCGCTGTAACAAGAATTGGGCATCTAGAGGAATCCAATGGAGGTACTATTTTTTTAGATGAAATTGGAGACATGGAAGAAAAAACTCAGATAAAACTTCTTAGAGTATTAGAAACAAAACAAATTGAGAGAATTGGTTCTAATAAACTCATAAATGTTGATTTTAGATTAGTTTCTGCAACCAATAGGGATATAGCTAAAGCAGTTGCAACTGGAAGGTTTAGAGAGGATTTATTATTCAGAATAAACACCATAGAAATTAATTTGCCACCTTTGAGGGAGCGTAGGGAAGATTTAGTAGATTTAATTTATTTTTTTATTAATAGATACAATAAAGAAATGGGCAGAGGTATTAAGGATATCGATGAATATACAAGACATCAATTATTAAATTACAATTATCCTGGAAATATACGTGAGTTAAAAAATATAATTGAAAGAATGGTTGTATTATCAACTGGAAGTATTTTAAAAGGAGAAATTTTTAATAATAAAAAATTAATTAGTAATGAAAATAATAACTTTGATGATAAAGAAGGACTTATAACTTACAAAGATGCTAAAATCAATTTTGAAATAAATTATATAACAAAGGTACTAAAAAGCTGTAATAACAATATAACGCATGCTGCGAAACTAATGGATATCAGCAGAAGACAGCTGTTTAATAAAATAATCGAGTACGATTTAAAAGAATTTAATATTTCTAAATAGGCAAAAATCTGCTAGGTAATAAATTTCCATGCGAAATTTTATTCCTAGTAGATTTTTGTTTTTTTGACTAAATTACAACAATAGTTAATAAAATTTAGTGGCACGTATTTTGCTTATACAATAATGAACTTAATAAAATTATTTTAAAGGAGGATTTTATGGAATCTAAACAAAAAAAATTGGAGTTTTATGGCGGTGAATGGATGTCATTTGTTCCGTTCCTAGTATTTTTAGTATTAATCATTACTACTACATTTCATTTTGGCTCCATATCAGATGGAGCATTATGGATACCTGCTTTCATGGCAATTGTTGTAGGATTTTTCTTTGCTAAAAACAAGCAGGATTTTTCTAGTGCGGTTATTGAAGGTATGGCTAGTAAAGAAGCAATAATTCCAATAGTATGCTGGTTGTTTGCAGGTGTATTCTCAAGAATACTTAGAGAATCAGGCTTAGCATTAGGAATAGCAGGCGTGGCTGCTAATATGGGAGTTGGTAGTACAACTTTTATTGTAATAACATTTGTTGCATCAGCTATATTTGCTACTGCAACAGGTACAGGATTTGGAACTATTGCAACTGGAATGGGTGTTCTATATCCTGCGGCAGTAGCCTTAGGTGCTTATCCACCACTTGTAGCAGGTGCTATTATATCAGGGGGTGCATTTGGAGATAACTTAGCGCCTGTTTCTGACACAACCATTTGTTCTGCAACATCACAAGGGGTTGATGTACCAGGAGTTGTTCGTTCAAGGCTAAAGTATGCCTTAGCAGCCGGAGCTATTACAATTATTTGTATATTAATTTTTGGCGCAGGTAAAGCAACCACTGGAGGAGCAATTGAAGCTGTTGTATATAATCCAAATACTTTATTCATGTTTATACCAGTCATTTTAACAATAATTGTAGCTGTAAAAACAGGCGATATTATTATAGCAACAATTATTGGTTCAGTATTAGGAGTTATTACAGGCGTATCATTGGGATTGTTTGACTTTATTCAAATAGATGTTGTTGATGCAATAAAACCTGCAATATTTTCTGTTACGGGCTCTGGTCTAGATCGTACAATTGGCGGTGTTATACAAAATGGATTAAGCAGTATGATTCAAGTCGTTGTATTAGCATTACTGCTTTTCGGTTCTATTGCAATTATGAGAAATGGACAAGGAGACGTCAAACTTTTAAAAGCATTAAACAAGTTAACAGACACAAGGATAGGCGCAGAGTTAACTATATCAGCCATGGTTATTTCCCTTTCATCTTTGATGGGATTAAATGCTCCTGCCATATTGGCTGTTGGATCTTCATTTGCTAAGCCTTTAGGGGAAAAGCATCACATAAGCCCATACAGAATAGCAAACCTATTAGATGCTCAGTCTAATACATTTGTTTACAGTCTACCATGGACGCCAGCAATTATTTATACTTTAGGATTTGCAGCTGATAGCAGTGCACCTTTGGTAGCATTAGATATTGCACCATACGTATTTTATGCGTATGCAATGCTAGCGGTAATGCTTACTACAATATTCCTTGGCATAGGTCAAAACGACAATATGGATAAAATAAAAAAAGTTAAGAAAACTGCTTAATATATAAAAATAAGAAAGCTGCCTTTAAAAAGGCAGCTTTCTTATTTATATATATATCTTAAAATGGAGCAAATCCTTGTTCTGCCCACCAATCTTCCTTTAACAAGCTGTATTGTTCAGTAAATTGTTTTAAATGAACTTTTTCCCAATTGATTAATATATCAAAAAGGCCTATGCTTGCTTTTGATTTTAATTTAGTTTTGGCATCTTCATAAAATTCAATTGCGCTTTTTTCCATTTGAATTCCTATGCCAAAAACTGACATAGCTACAGAAGCATTGTTTTTATCTATTTTATCCCAACGATAAATTTCAGGGGATGGAATTTCTATACCACTTTCAAGTATTTCCTCAATTGTTATTTCGCCTCCACCTGAAAGTTTGCTCCATAATTTTTTAAGATAATCAGCATGTTTTAAT
>MCHG01000326.1_pt1 | contig 16918 bp, 14 predicted proteins | sample 787351 | NCBI WGS metagenome assembly MCHG01 (sample SAMN05430296, study PRJNA330682) | permafrost metagenome | biome: Cold desert; feature: permafrost; material: soil; isolation source: enrichment culture inoculated with soil incubated with H2/CO2 at 20 degrees... ... | reverse complement strand
ACCAGGTTCAACAACAATATAGTTAAATATAAAGTTTTCATTTAAAAAAATTTTACTTAATTTATCTTCATATAAATCATATAAGTTGCTATCAGTTATAATAATTATCTTAGAATTATTGTATACTTTTCTTATTTCTTTTCCAAAGTTTTCAAATAATCCTTTGTCTATAATAATTTCATAACTCTTGTTTGATATATCAATTTGTAATTTTTTCATTACATATCTCTTCCTACAGCATTAGCAATTAGCTTTAATTTCTCCATAAGCTGTTGAAATTTTTCTGGCTTTATACTTTGATTTCCATCACAAAGTGCATTTTCCGGATCATTGTGAACTTCTATAATCAATCCATCTGCTCCTGCAGCTATCGAAGCTAAAGCCATTGGCTCAACCATCCACCATCTGCCAGTTGCATGACTTGGGTCTACAATTACTGGTAAGTGGCTTAATTTTTTTATTGCAGGTATAGCACTTAAATCCAAGGTGTTTCTAGTATAATTTTCAAACGTCCTAATACCACGCTCGCACAATATTACCTTTTCATTTCCTTCAAGCAATATATATTCAGCAGCCATCAAAAGCTCTTCTATGGTAGAAGAAAGTCCTCTTTTTAAAAGTATTGGTTTGTTTGTTTTTCCGAGCTGCTTTAACAGCTCATAGTTTTGCATATTACGTGCTCCGACTTGAATTATATCAACATGTTCAACATATAAATCCAAGTAATCTGTTGACATTATTTCGGTGACAATGGGTAGGTGCGTCTGTTCTTTGGCATAAATCAAAAGCTTTAGACCTTCATCTTTTAATCCTTGAAAGCTGTATGGAGAGGTACGAGGCTTAAAAGCACCACCTCTTAAAAACTTGGCACCTGCTTTTTTAACTTCCTCAGAAATAGTTAATATTTGCGTCTTACTTTCAACTGAGCAAGGTCCTGCTATGATGCATATTTCATTGCTACCTATTTTAACATTATTAACATCTATTACAGTATTAATTGGATGGAATAGTCTGTTTGCCTTTTTATATGGCTCTTGTACTACCATCACTTTATCAATAGCTTTATATACTTCAAAAATACCAGGATCAATTTTGCTGGTGTCTCCAATTATTCCTAGTATGTGATAATTCAATTCATTAATTTCATTTGCTTCAAATCCGAGCTTATTTATTTTTTCTATTATTGTAGTAATTTCATTTTTATCTGCATTTTTGTTTATAATTAAAAGCATAATTACATACCCCCAATTGATTGCCATGATTAAAATCTATCATAATATTTGAAGATGTCAATAGTTTTATCGGAATTTAGCTATATTGTTATTTTAAAATTTTGTCAACTAGTTGATTTTAATATAAAAATTTTTTAACACATAAAATTATGTAGCATAAACTAGGAACACTTGCTGCTCAAAATCAATTATGTAATAAGGATGCGGAAAATGATAGATTATGACAATAATAATTGCAGAATTTAGCGTATTATGTTATAATTTATTAAAATATAAATAGGTAGGAGACATTATGAAAAAGAATAAATTAAACAAAATAATATTGTTGATTATAATATTATCTTTTATATTTACAATAACTGTAAGTGCAGTTACGTTTACTGATATTTCAAATCACTGGGCAAAGAGCTATATAGAAAGAGTTGCTGCAAATAAATTGGTATCAGGTTATGATGATAAGACTTTTAAGCCTGACAACAATGTGACAATACTAGAAGCTTTAGTGATGATGTCAAGACTATACGATATTGATAGTGATATAAAGGATGAAATTATTAAAAAATATAATCCAATTTTGAAAGCTATGCTTAATACTCAGTATTATGATTGGGCATTTGATTATTTGTCAGTTGTTATTGAGCTTGGGGTTGTATCAGAAAGTGGAATTGAAAATATTTTTTTAGAAAAGAAGATGTCTAAAGATGCTACAAGAGAAGAAATAGCAGCTCTTATTATTAAAGCTATGATGTTAAATGAAGAAGCACAAAAATTGAAGGTTTATTCGCTTGATTTTAATGATAGAGACAAAATTTCAGTTGCAGCAAGACCATACATATATGTAATGTGCAATAAAGGGATTTTAGAAGGAGACAGTAATAAAAACATAAATCCTACTAATCCGATTACAAGAGCTGAAATAGCAAAAATGCTAGACAAATCCTATAACTATATACAAGAAAATAATATTAAGCCTAATTTGGATAATTATGTCGCTACCACAGTTGTTACTGGTGTGATAACTGAACTTTCAGCAGAAAAAACCGAATCATACATTAATATAACAAACAATAATAATATTGAAAGTATAGTTAAGGTTAATCAAAATACAGAAATATTTATTAACGGTAAAACAAGTACATTTGTTGATTTAAAAAAGGATATGATAGTTGAATGCAAAATTGATGAAAATAGACTTGCTGTAAAAGTAGAAGCTGATTCTAACAAGGAAGTTGTAAGAGGTATTATTAAATTAGTAGCATATGTAGAACCTGCTAAAATTACTATTTACGATAAGGATAATAATAAGCTTACATTTAGCGTTCCATCTGACATTAATATTTATCTAGACGGTAAAAAAACTGCATTGAAAAATCTAAATGAAGATGACGAGATTACATTGATATTGGATAATGATAATGTTACTCAAATTGATTCTATAAGTAAGATAAAACATTATGATGGAAAGATTACTGCAATAGATTACAATTCATATCCAATAAAATTATCAATTAAGACTGAAGAAGGGATTATTAAAACATTCACTTTCAACAGTGGTGTGGATGTAACTAGAAATGATGAGAAATCAAGCTTTGATAGGGTAAGAGTTGGAGATGATGTTACAATCAGTACTAGCTATGATGAAATGATTGGAATTAACACTGTTGCTAAAGAAGCGGAAATGAGCGGTGCTATTAAGGAAATTTTAATAGGAAATGTGAGCAAATTAAAGATTGCTGATAAAAATGGTAACATTGAACAATATGTTGTGAGCAACAATGTAATTATAACAATTGGTAGTAGAAATTCATCAATTTATGATTTGCGTCTTGGTTTCAATGTAAATGTAAATACTTCAGGAGATGAAATAGTTACAATTGAAGCTTCAGAGCTTGAAACTGCAATGAGTTTTTCAGGGAAGGTAATATTTTTAAATAAAGAAGACAAACTTATCATGATGCAAAATGTAATCAACGGTCAAACAGAGCTTGTTAATTTGAAGGTTACTAACAACACTAAAATTTTCAACACATTAGGTAATACAAAATATTTGAATGATATAATAGAAGGGGAAAACATATTATGTATGGCAATTTCCCAAGGTGGAGAATACGTAGCAGTTAGCATAATGGTAAAATAACATAAAGCAAAAAGCATCTTAAAGGATGCTTTTTGCACATCATAAATAAGGAGATGATTTGATGAGAAAGGTTTCAATAATATTTTTAATTACTATTGCTTTTACATACATTTTATCAGGATGCACAATGATGCCTAAATCGCAAGAAACAGGTGTTGGGCCTAAGGAATATACAGAAATTAAAAATACTGAAGTAATAAAAAATGAAAATATAAGTTTAAAAGAAGAATTAAACAAAACAAAGACTGAAATAGAAAAGATGGAAAAGGATTATTTAACACTTGCAAAAAACAATGATTCAGTGCTTTCAAAGCTTGAAGAAGCAGAAACTAAATTAGACATTTTAAAAAATGAAGGGATTCCTAAGTTTATTTCTGAGGAAAATGATAAAAATAGCATTGTAGCCTATTTGAACAATAATAAAAACGTATTGGAAAAAAGATTAAGGGGAATTGAAATAGTTAATAGTCAAGATGAAGACAATATACTGTTTTATACAACAGGATATGGTGATGAAGTCAATCAATTATTCATATGGAAAGCAGGTAAAAATGAGCCTGTTTTAATCAATGGAGCTAATTTTGATGCAAAAGGTAGCATTGATTGGATAAACAATAAAATTCTGCAAATTAATACGGGTAACGGAGAATATAAATTATTGAGTGTTGATAGTGGAAGTATCATAAGTACCTTCTTTTCAAAACAAGATGCATATTTAATACCAGGAACATCAACTTATATAATACAAAAAGAAGATAGTAAAACATTTGCTGTTTACGATTTTATTAATTTAAAGGAACAGGAAATAGTCTTGAATTATAAAGGTAAGTTTACTTCATTTAAAATAAATGAAGATAATATAATTTTTAATGGAATTTATACAGATGAAAATGAAATACAATATACTGTAGAAGCAGTTATGAATTTAAATAAAATGAAAGAAAAATATAATATTGTTACAATGGATGAAACGATTAAAATTAAAGAAAACAAAGTTGAAGTTAGCAATTAAGTTAGTGAATCTACAGAACAAATAAATACTTTAGAATTAAAAGATTCTTCTCAATAAGGAACGGTATGATGAAATATGATGTTATAATAATAGGTGGAGGACCTGCAGGGCTTTTCAGTGCCTTATCATTAAATAGTAAAAAGGTCTTGCTTCTTGAAAAAAACAAACAGTTAGGGAAAAAGTTGATCATAAGTGGCGCAGGGCAGTGTAATTATACAAATAACTGCAGCCAAGAAGAATTTTTAAAAAGATATGGCGATAAGGGCAGGTTTTTAAAAACTGCTCTTTATAGTTTTACAAATAAAGACACTATGAAATTTTTTGAAGATAAAGGTCTGAAAAGTTTAGTTAGAGAAGATAATAAGGTTTTTCCAATCACCTTAAATTCATTAGACGTATTAAGTCTTCTTATTAAATGCTGTGATGAAAAAAGCGTTGAAATAAAATATGAAGAAGTTGTAGAGAATGTTGGCTACGATATAGATGACTGCATGTTTTTAGTTAAGACATCAAAATCAACTTATACGGCTGATAATTTAATTGTAGCATCTGGGGGAAAGACGTATCAAAACACAGGCTCTACAGGCGATGGCTACATTTTTGCAAAAAACTTAGGTCATAAGATTGTTGAACCTAAGGAATCACTTACGCCTATTTATGTAGAAGACTATAAATTCAAAGAATTATCAGGTATTTCATTTGAAAGTATTAATGTTGCACTTTGGAGAAATAATAAAAAAATAAATGAATTTACAGGTGACATTCTTTTTACTCATGTTAATATTTCAGGACCAGTTATACTAAACAATTCAAGATATTTTGAAATAGGAGATGTTTTGAGAATAAACTTCTCATCATATAAAAACAATGAAGAATTTATAAAATATTTTAATGATTTAATTATGAATTCAGGAAAATTATTAGTTAAGACAGTTCTTAAACAACTTAATATACCTAAGCGTTTCATAGATAAAATTATGGAATTATCAGAGATTAAGGAAGAAATAACGTGTAGTGTGTTAGATAAAAATAAGAGGAAAAAATTAGAAGAGTTTATATCAAGACACCCATTCAAGGTTGAAAAACTTGGAGATAGTAATATTGCCATGGTAACTAAGGGTGGCGTATCAACAAATGAAATAAACTTTAAAACAATGGAATCTGAATTAATACCTCATTTATATTTTGCTGGCGAAGTAATTGATTATGATGGTGATACAGGAGGTTTTAATATACAAGCTGCATTTTCAACTGGAAAATTAGCAGCTGAAAGTATTAATAAACAAATAGTAAGCTCCATGTCATAAAAAAAACCACCAAGCGGTGGTTTTTTTTACGGTTTAAATCTTCCTCTAATTGCATTCAGTATGGCTGCTAAAATTATTGAATACAATGGAATCATAAAGAAGTTGGTTAATATTCTTGCTGGAAGAAATATCATTATTCCTTTTCCGTACAATACTGATAAAAAATATGTGGTTAAAATAATTGATGTTATAAGTTGTGTTGTACTTACTGTAAAAACAATTTTATTCATATTTATGTTGCTATTTTTTGAAGTTAGTTTTATTGGAATTATTAAATATATGGCTACAAGCAGGAAGAACCCAACGATATAAATAATATTTAAGGGTTTTCCATTATACATTATTCCATTATCGAAGTTTAGCAAACCATTAAATATAAACATTGAAACAAATCCCATAGACAATATAGAAATAAATATTGTATTCAATAAGTTATAATTAATATCTTTTTTTATATATTTATAAATCAATCCAGGTATAAAGCCGCTAAGCGCACTTACAAGGGTGAATCCAGGGAAATAAGGTCCTCCTGGCTTAACCATAAAATTAATAGTATCAGCTGCTGCACCAGTTAAAAATCCTGCTGTTGGTCCTAATATTATACCTGACAGCATTAACGGTATGGATGCGAAATTTATACGAAGTGCAGGTATTCCTGCTAAAGGTATATAAATTTCAAAAATAATCTTTAAAACCAAGCTCATGGCTATAAAAAGTCCAGCCCTTACAATAGTTAATGAAGTTAATTTCTGTGCAGTATTACCTCTCATAGTACCCTCCTTTATTGAGCAATAATACCTCCACAATACAGGAGAACATATAATAAATATAGTCCCTCAAATACAGCGGAAGCGACAAGATATCGCAGACTTTAGTCTTTCGTTCAGGGGCTACATCCCATCCCCTAACACTTAACGCATCTTATCTACTCTGAAAACATTTTTTTTACATCATAGCACTTAATATAATATTTGTCGATACCATTTTTAAATTGCAAATAATGAATTCATAAGATATTTTTATGCATATTTATTTATTTCATTGAAAGTTAGAGCATTAATAATATTTTTTATTCTATATTACGTAATTTTAATATAATTACAACATTAATGTAATCTTATTCTGCAGGTTATTTTTGTATCAAACTTTTTTATTTATAAATATCATAAAATTAGACAAACGTTTTACTTGAGATACTAAAACGTTTTAGAATTATTAAATAAGCGAATTAAGACTGATAATTAATTATCAATCAAAACATTTGACAATTATTAATAAAGGTATTAAGATTGATCATACGTAGGATGTTTAACATTTAATTGCAATACTTGATATTAATCATTTAAGAATTTTTATAATTAGGAAATCGATATCAGTATATAATGAAAAGTGTATGATATTTTGCAGGAGGTGATTTTTAAACTTTATTGGTACAATAAATAAGAATGAAGTATAAATAGTTTTTCTAACATTAAATATAGAAGGAGGAAAAAATGAAAAAGTTATTAGACTTTTTAGATAATTTTGAAGAAAGGGCAATAACAGTCATACTGCCACTTATGGTCTTTGTGGTCTTCATGGCAACTTTTTTTAGATTTACAAAATTAATGATAATTCCTTGGTCTGAGGAATTGGCAAGATATCTTATGGTATGGATTGTTTTTCTTGGTATAGGAGTTGGAGCAAAGAAAAATGCACACTTTACAGTTGATAACTTTGTAAATGCATTACCTAAATCTACTCACAAAGCAACATTTCTTTTAAGATCTGCAATTATAATAGGATTTTGTGGATTCATGACATACGTTTCAGTTGGACTTATTTCTAAGTTAGCAATAATGGGACAAAGGACTCCTGCTATGCAGTGGCCTACATGGGTAGTGTATTCAGCAATACCTGTTGGATTAACACTTATGGTTGTACGTACACTACAGTTTGCAATTATAAAAATAAGAAGTGAAAAACAAGAAACCCTAGGAGGCGAATAGAATGGTACTTACTTTATTTGGAACATTAGCATTTATGCTAATATTAAACGTACCTATTGCACTTTCGCTAGGGATTGCGGCTGTTACAGCACTACTAACAGGAACAATGAACTCGAATATAGTTGTAATTGTACAGAGAATGTTTACATCTCTTGACAGCTTCCCTTTTATGGCTATACCATTTTTTATTCTTTCAGGAGATTTAATGGAAAGAGGAGGTATATCTAAAAGACTTATTAGATTTGCACAGGTTTTGTTGGGCAAACTTCCATCAAGCTTAGCTATTATTACAACTATTGCATCTGCATTTTTTGGTGCAATATCAGGTTCTAACCCAGCAACAGTTGCAGCAATTGGTGGTATTATGGTACCAAACATGGTTGATAAAGGATACCCAAGTGATAGAGCTTCTGCTATTGCAGCCTCTGCAGGAACATTAGGAGTTGTAATTCCACCAAGCATTTCTATGGTAACATATGCAATTATAGCGAATGTTTCTATTGGAACTATGTTTATGGCAGGATTTATACCAGGATTAATGTTAGCAGTTGCAATTATACTTGTTGCAATTGTTACTTGTAGAAAATACGAAATTAAAGATAATGAAAGTATAAATTTTGTAAAGATTATTAAAGCATTTATAGACGCAATTTGGGCATTGTTAATGCCATTGATTATTCTGGGCGGAATCTATGGTGGTATATTTACACCAACCGAGGCTTCAGCTGTCGCAGTAGTGTACTCCTTAATTGTAGCAATGTTTATATACAGAGAATTGAAGTGGAAGGAATTACCTGCAATCTTTGCAAAGGCATCAGCTCAAACAGCAGTTGTTTTATTTACAGTTTGTTTATCAGCTCCATTTTCTTGGTTAATGACTAGTGCTAATATACCAACGACATTAGCAGGAGCAATATTGAATGCATTCAGTAGCCCGATCACGATATTTTTGTTAATAAATGTTATATTATTATTCTTAGGATGTTTCTTAGAAACTCAATCAATAATATTGCTTATGACTCCAATGTTGTTGCCGTTGGTAATAAGCTTAGGAATGGATCCGATTGTACTTGGTATCATAATAGTTATAAATACATCAATAGGAATGATTACACCACCTATGGCAGTAAACTTATTTGTAGCAAGCGGAATTGGAAAGGTTTCAATAGGACAAATAAGCAGAAGAATAGTTCCATTCTTAATTGCAGAAATTATTGTCTTGCTACTGTTAACATATATACCACAAATTATAATGTTCTTACCTAACTTAGTAGGTTAATTAATAGTAAATACAAAAAAATATTATATGGTAAGTATAATATAAATAAAGGTATCGAAAGTGCAAATGTCGCAGGTATGAATTGCTTTCAATAAGTATCAAAGGATACTTTAATTGTACTGGGTGATACTATTCATGAAAATATTCATGTATCAAATAACTTTTTAAAATATTGGAGGCTTGAAATGAAAGTAGTTATAATAGGCGCAGGTTCTATGGGTAGTATATATGGCGGATTATTAGCTGAAGCAGGTAATGAGGTTTACTTTTTAGATGTTTTCAAGGAACATGTTGAAACCATAAACAAAGAGGGTTTATGGATGGAAGGATCAAGCGGAGACAGATTTATTAAGAACATCATAGCTACATCAAATCCAGAGGAAGTGGGCGTGGTCGATTTAGCAATAGTATTCGTTAAATCTACAATTACTGATATTGCTATTAAACAAAATCAAGCTGTAATAGGAGAAAACACCATAGTGCTAACATTACAAAATGGCTTGGGCAATATTGAAAAATTAGAAACGGTTATTAAAAAAGAACAAATAATTTCTGGAACTACAGCTCATGGTGCTAATTTGCTCGGACCAGGAAGAGTTAAACATGCTGGTCGTGGTGCAACAGTTATTGGCGAATTAAATGGAGAAATAACAGATAGAATCAAGACTATACAAAAAATATTTGAAGATGCTAAATTGGCTCCAGTACAGCTCTCTAACAATGTTATGGGTTTAATATGGGATAAGGTCTTAGTAAACGTTGGGATTAATCCGCTGACAGCTTTGACGGGATTGAGAAATGGACAGCTTTTAGATTATCCTGAAACTGAATGGATTTTAGAAAATGCGGTAGCAGAAGCTGCAAATGTAGCAGAAGCTGCAAGAGTCGTTCTGGTAACACCAGGACCTGTTGAACACTGCAGAGAAGTCGCTAAGGCAACAGAAGAAAACATTTCATCTATGCTGGCTGACGTAAACAATAAAAGAAGAACTGAAATAAGCAATATCAATGGTGCTATAGTTAGATTAGGAAAAGAATATAATGTTGCCACACCTATTAATGAGATGTTAACTAATTTGATTTTGTTAAAAGAAAAGATGTATTAAAATTAAAATAAAATTAATTTAAAAAGAGGAGATAAAAAATGAAAAAGAAAATGTCAGTGCTAGATTTTAAAAAATTCAAACAAGAAGGTAGAAAATTTTCTTACGTAACAGGATACGACTATACAATGGCATCAATAATAAATGAAAGCGAAGTAGAAGTAATATTAGTTGGTGATTCATTAGGAATGATAATGTTGGGATATAGTGGAACAACTGCTGTAACAATGGAAGATATGGTTCATCACATCAGACCAGTTGTTAAAGGTGCTCCTGAAACATTTATAGTTGGAGATATGCCATTTGGATCGTACAATGTGAGCATAGAACAAGCAATAATGAATGGAAACAGATTGATAAAAGAAACGGGATGCGATTGTATAAAGCTTGAAGGCGGAGTTGAAATGGCAGATACAATAGCAGCAATGGTTAAGGCAGGAATACCTGTAATGGGACATATTGGACTTACTCCCCAAACAGCAACATCATTGGGAGGATTTAAGGTTCAAGGTGGCACACCTGAGTCAGCGGCAAAATTAATTGAGGATGCAAAATCATTAGAAAAAGCAGGATGCTTCTCATTAGTATTAGAATGTGTTCCAAAGGGAGTGGCAAAAACTTTAACAGCAGCAGTTAGTATTCCTGTACTAGGAATAGGAGCAGGACCATACGTAGATTGTCAGGTATTGGTTACTCAAGATATGTTAGGTATGTATGGAGAGTTTAAACCAAAATTTGTGAAAATATTTAAGAATATTAGAAAAGAAATGATAGAAGGACTTAATGAGTTCCATAAAGAAACGATTGAAGGAACATTTCCGTCAGATGAATACAGTTTCAATGCAAAAGTTGATGGGTATGAAATTGGGAATTTATATGGTGGAGGTAATAACAAATAAAGAAACGAGTGGTATAATTAATAAAAAGTACAGATGGAGGATATATGGACCAAAAGTTTTTATCGGATATAGAAATAGCACAACAAGCTGAAATGCAGATAATAAACAACATAGCTGAAAAGATTGAAATTCCTGATAGATATGTTGAAAATTATGGTAAATATAAAGCAAAAATTGATTACAGATACTTACAGAAAGAATTAAAGCATAATGAAGATGCAAAATTAATATTAGTAACAGCAATAAATCCAACTCCTGCTGGAGAAGGAAAAACTACTACAACTATAGGTTTAGGGGATTCTCTTACAAGTCTTGGGAAGAAGACAATAATAGCTCTTCGCGAACCTTCTTTAGGGCCAGTGTTTGGAGTAAAGGGAGGAGCTGCAGGTGGCGGATATGCACAAGTAGTTCCAATGGAGGATATCAATCTTCATTTTACAGGAGATTTCCATGCAATAGGCGCAGCAAACAACTTATTGGCAGCAATGCTTGATAACCATATTCATCAAGGTAATGAATTAAATATAGATACAAGAAGAATAGTATGGCGTAGAGCTGTTGATATGAATGACAGACAATTAAGACACATTGTTGACGGTCTTGGTGGAAAAACAGAAGGTGTTACAAGAGAAGACGGATTCGACATTACAGTTGCCTCAGAAGTTATGGCGATATTTTGCCTATCAAACGATATAATTGAATTAAAAGAAAATTTAGCAAAGATTATTGTAGCATATACAAGAGATGGCAATCCTGTGACTGCTGGACAATTAAAGGCGCATGGAGCGATGGCGGCACTTTTAAAGGATGCATTAAAACCAAACCTTGTTCAAACATTGGAAGGAACACCAGCATTCATACATGGAGGTCCATTTGCAAACATAGCACATGGCTGCAACTCAGTAATCGCTACAAACATGGCAAGTAAGATTGCTGATTATGTTGTTACTGAAGCAGGATTTGGCGCAGATTTAGGGGCAGAAAAGTTCATTGATATCAAATGCCGAAAAACAGGTTTAAAGCCTAGTGCAGTAGTAATTGTTGCTACTGTTAAAGCATTGAAATATAATGGGGGAGTGGCAAAAGCTGATTTAGGAGCTGAAAATCTTGACGCATTGGAAAAAGGTCTGCCAAACTTATTAAAGCATGTTGAAAATATAACACAAGTATTTAAGCTTCCTGCAGTTGTAGCAATCAACAGATTTCCAACAGATACAGAAGAAGAACTTAAACTAATTAAAGACAGATGCAAAGAACTAGGAGTAAATGTAGCACTTTCAGAGGTATGGGGAAAAGGTAGCCAGGGCGGAAAAGAACTTGCTGAAGAGGTTTTAAAGCTTACAGAAAAACATAGCTGCTTAGAATATGCATATAGTTTAGAGTTACCTATTAAGGAAAAAATAAAATCTATAGCAATAAAGCTTTATGGAGCAAGTGATGTTGAGTTTTTGCCAAAAGTAAGCAAGGAAATTATAAACTTTGAAAAGTTAGGCTTTGGTAATTTACCAATATGTATGGCAAAAAATCAATATTCTTTAACTGATGATGCTAAGATATTAGGAAGGCCTACAGGATTTAAAATTACAATCAGAGATATAACAATATCAGCAGGAGCTGGATTTTTAGTAGCATTAACAGGCGACATAATGAAGATGCCTGGTTTACCAAAAGTGCCATCTGCGGAAAATATAGATGTTGATGTTGACGGTAAAATAAAAGGCCTGTTCTAAGCATTTATTTTAAAGAAATTCTATAGCCGGCGGTAAAAAATAATTAAGCCGGCTATTCTTTAAAAAAATAGTAAAGGGGATTATTAAATTGAGTATAGTTTGCCTAACACCAAAAGAAACCTCTGATGCTTTTATACAAACTTCGATAAAGAAGGCTTCTTATACAACTGGAAAACGGTTACTGCTGAGTTTTATGGCAGGAGTTTATATATCCCTTGGTGGACAGGGATTTTTAGTTGCATATGGAAACACTTTTATAAGGGCTGCTGTCTTTCCAGTTGGTTTGATGCTAATTGTTTTAGTAGGTGGTGAATTATTTACAGGAAATTGTTTAATGACATTTGGACTTTTACAAAAAAAAATAACATTTAAAGATTATTTTAAAACATTAATACAAGTACTTTTAGGTAATCTTTTAGGTTCGTTATTTATTGTGGCTCTTCTTTATTATGGCGGGGTATATAATAAACCCGAACTGGCAGAAACAATTATATCAGTAGCAAAGGCAAAGATGTCATTAACTTTTGTTCAAGTTTTAAGCAAGGGTGTTTTATGTAACATACTTGTAGCATTAGGTGTATGGTTTGCTATAACTGCAAAAGATACAACAGGCAAACTGCTTGGCTGTTGGTTTCCTGTAATGCTGTTTGTTCTTTGTGGTTATGAACACGTTGTTGCAAATATGTTTTTTCTACCTATGGCGGCCGTACTTGATTCTTCCATATCGTTAACTCAAATAATTGGCAATTTGATACCTGCGACAATAGGTAACTTTATTGGCGGGGGGCTTGTTATTCCAATTATATATTCCAAGGTATATTATTCTTAATTATATCTTGTAGTTGTTAAAAAAGTTAATAAATTTATTTAAAGGATATTATGATAAGCTGATTGGAGGTTGAGATGCCTGACATAATTAATGGAAAAAGTGAAATATATAATGATATTTTTATATCTGAAAAAAGAGAAGTCGCATCTGATTTAGTTGTAAAGACCATAAAAAGACTATTAATAACTAATAAATTAGCACCTGGAGATAAGCTGCCAAGTGAAACTGAACTTGCTCATATGTTGAAGATCAGCAGAGGATCCGTAAGGGAAGCAATGAAGACATTATCAGCATACGGTATAATAAAAGTAAAAAGAGGTGATGGAACTTATATATCAGAGACTACAGAAGGAATAATTTTCGATCCATTATTATTCAAGTTAATAATAAATAAGGGCAATGTTAATGAATTAAGAGAACTTCGTGAAATGATTGAATTAGGCATTATTAAACTTGCTATTCAAAATGCAACCGAAGAAGATATTAAATTATTGAAAAACATTTATGAATTCACTTCTATCAAAATTGAAAAGGGTGAATTTAAGGATGAAGTGTTGATAGAAACTGAATTAATGTTTCATTCAGCACTTGGTAAAGCTACTGGTAACAGTCAAATTCAAACAATTTATAGTTTTGTAATGGATCTGTATATACCTAACATATATAATGATAAAAGATTTGAAATGTTTGGAGAAGAAGTTTTAAAAAGTCATAAACCAATTATTGATGCAATCATAAACAGGGATTTTGAAGCAGGAGAAATAGCTATAAAGTTTTCTGTTGATGTATGGAAAAACATAAAGGGGGGTGAGGAGTAAAAAATAGGAAGCATAGTTTAAAAAGTATTTTATTTAGAAAATTATAAAAAATCAGGAGGATTATAATGAAAAGGTTTATTTCGTTTATTTTAATTTTAACATTGATGTTTACATTGACAGCATGTGGAGGTCCTAAAACACCAGCACCAGCACCAGCGCCGGCTCCAACTCCAGCTCCAGTAACGGACGGTGTCAAAAGTGACAACGCTGAAAAGATAATAATCAGATTGGGAATATCCATAGAGCCTGATAGCCATTATGGCTTAGGAGCAAAAGAATTTGAAAAAAAAGTTGAAGAATATACAAAAGGACAAGTTGATATACAATTATTTCCAAGTGCAACATTAGGCAATGAAAGAGATATGATAGAAGGTCTTAGTTTAGGGACTTTAGAAATGTGCATAAGTTCAACAGGGCCACTTCCAAGTTTTTCAAAGGAATTCCAAGTTTTCGACTTACCTTTTATCATAACAGACAGACAAAAAGCTTATGATGTAATGGATGGAGAAATTGGACAGGAAATATTAGCAAAACTTGAATCAATCAACATTAAGGCTTTAGGTTTTTGGGAAAATGGATTCAGACATATTTCTAACAGTAAAAAAGAAATCGTGAATCCTGAAGACATTAAGGGATTAAAGATTAGAACAATGGAGAATCCAATACACATAGCTACATTTAAATTATTGCAAGCTATTCCGACACCTATGGCATTTTCAGAAGTATTTACAGCACTTCAGCAAGGAACTATAGATGGACAGGAAAACCCATTAGTAATATTTAATACTAACAAATTCCATGAAGCGCAAAAATATCTATCATTAACTGGACACCTATATTCACCAGCAGTAATGATGATAAGCAAAAATACATTTGAAGGTTATCCAGAAAATGTACAGGCTGCTATAGTGAAAGCTGAAAAAGAAGCAAGAGCATGGGAAAGAGACTATAGCCAGCAGATGGATAAGGAATTAATTGCAAAAATAAAAGCAAATGGCGTTACTGTAACTGAAGTTGATAAAGCTGTTTGGCAAAAAGCTTGTGAACCAATATATGAACAATTTAAATCTGAAATTGATCCAAAATATATAGACGCATTAACTAAATAAATAAATGAATAAATAAGGGCTGTGGAACAGCCCTTATTTATTAGATAAAAACAATGTTATAAAAAATTTATTGGATTTTTAAGATTAGTTGAATTTTTAGTGTTTTCTTATTATAATATAATAGTAACTATTAAATAGAAATAATAGAATCAAAAATATATAATAGAGGAGTAACTTATGAGGTTAATGCATACTAAGCTACCTGAATTTTTAAAGAAATTGAAGGAAGCAGCAATAAAAGGTAACATGCCAAAAGACATTGAGATTAAAGGATTGGAAAATTTATCATCTGCTAAGATGCAATCACTGAGAACTGGGCGCATTGAACATGCAGTTAGTGATCTAGCTGAAAAGGAATATGTTGATAGACTTGAAATAAACATAATACCAAGAGTGCCTGAAACTATGCATACAGTAATTATTAAGGGGTTAGATAAAGATGGAAATTGTAAAAGTGCAATTCTTGAGGTAATTAATATTTTACATCCTACGGAAGAAGCATATTTGTTAGATTGTGATGATATTCAGGACAGACGACCTAAAATTGGACTTCATTAAAAGGAGATAGTATGAAAAAACTAAAATATAAATTAATTTCTCAAGGAAGCGACAATGAATTTGGAATTCATATACCGTTAAATATTGCCTTTGTAAATCTAGCTGACATTAAAGAATTAGGTTTTGAACCAAGAGAAGCAGTTAAATTAATTGCAAACACTTTGGAAGGGCCTGTTGGTATTAATGTTATAGATATGGACTGTGTTACAACAACTAGTGATGGTATTATGACAGAAGGAACTGTAGTGCTTATGGCTGCAGGAGATAGAGGTAGGATAAATCCTGATTTTGGTATCTTAGAAATGGAGGAGATGCTATATTCAGATGAATTAATTAATGAGGAACCACATTTAAAACAATGGGAAATGTATCCTGGTAAGAAATTGTTCAGAGGGCCGAATCCTAATAAAAAGATTATTCCTGTACATAATGTTGTTATTACGGGAAGAGCGGGCAACAACAATTCTGCAACAGAAATGATGAACATTGTAACAATGGAAGAAATTCTTCTGCCTATATTAGGGCAGATTGAAATTATGAATAATGGTTATGTTGTAACAGGCAATACAGGAGAAGTAATTTCTGTTGGTATCGGTATGACTATAGCAGAGAAGTTTGGACGTATATTTCCAACACGCCAATATAGGGCTGGAGATACTGCACATGGAAGCGGTGAATTTGCCAAAACATTAAAATGTCATATTCCAATAATTGCTGCAGATAAAGCTGTTATGGCAGAAAAAACTATTAAAGCACTACAGTTTGGTATGATTCCTGGAAAGCAAATTGGATGCTCTCCATTAGTGTTAAGTATAGCAAAGGCAATGGGCTTTGAAATAGCATTTCAGAATATTACAAACAGTGCATATGAAGAACTTGCTAGCATTGGCATTACAAAAGAATGGCTTATGGAAAGT
>MCHG01000325.1_pt1 | contig 17012 bp, 15 predicted proteins | sample 787351 | NCBI WGS metagenome assembly MCHG01 (sample SAMN05430296, study PRJNA330682) | permafrost metagenome | biome: Cold desert; feature: permafrost; material: soil; isolation source: enrichment culture inoculated with soil incubated with H2/CO2 at 20 degrees... ... | reverse complement strand
CATTATTGTTTATATTTGAGTTTCGCGAAGCGCTGCCACGCAGTGGCTTCGTTCACCTTGAAATAGGATTCGTTTTATAGAATAATATCTCAAGTTATGGTAAGAATATAATTTGTGATATTTTTTTATTGGAGGTTATATGAGAATAGGAATACCTAAGGGGTTGTTATATTATAAGTATCATCCTTTTTTAATTTCATTTTTCAGTGAACTTGGAGCTGAGATAATAACATCTGAGGATACTAATAAAAATATTTTAGATTTAGGAGTTAAATGCTGTGTTGATGAGGCATGTTTGCCTGTAAAAATATTTCATGGTCATGTAGCTTCAATTAAAGACAAATGCGATTTAATTGTTATACCCAGAATAATGCAGTTAAATAAAAATGAATACATATGTCCGAAATTCTGCGGACTACCCGAAATGATTTTAAACAGCATTGACAATATGCCTCCATGTATAACAGACCCGTTTTACGATATATCTAAAAGCACTCTGTATCAATGGGCTAAAGCAGCTGGCAAAAGAGTTACCAAAAATACTCATGAAATTAAACATGCTTACAAAAAAGCATATGAGCAATTACAACAGCATCAAACTGGTTTTAATCAAGACTTATATGATATGAAGGTCGCATTAGTAGGACACCCGTACAATATATATGATAATTTTATTAATATGAATTTAATTTCAAAGCTTAATAACATAGGTGTATCTGTTGAAACAATGGAATTTACTAAGGACTTTCTAATTAATTTAGAAATAAATAATTTGTACAAGCGACCTTTTTGGACATTCGCAAGAGAAAATTATGGGTTTGCAGTAAACGTTGCAAAAGAAAAAAGAGTTGATGGAATAATTTATATTTCATCTTTTAACTGCGGCACAGACTCTATAATAATAGAGCTAATAAAAGATAAAATCGGATGTTTTCCTTTTTTAACATTAAAGATTGATGAGCATACGGGCGACGCTGGTATAGATACAAGGATAGAAGCATTTACAGATATGCTTGAAAGGAGACTTTTAAATGAAAGCAACATTCCCACACATGGGTAATGTGTATTTTGCTGTTAAAGCACTATTTGATGGCCTAGGGATAGAATATGTAATTCCTCCAAAAAATAATAAGACAGCATTAGAAATAGGATCACTACATGCAGCAGATGAAATTTGCCTTCCATTTAAAATTATGATTGGTAATTATGTTCAAGCGATCGAACAAGGAGCAGATACTGTAATTTTTGTAGGAAGTTGCGGCCCTTGTAGACTTGGTGAATATTGTGAATTACAAATTAACTTGATGAAAAGACTTGGTTATGATTTAAATTTCATAATATTAGATTATCCTAAGGATATTGGTATCAAAGAATTATTTAATAGGTTAAACAAAATATCTTCTATTAGTAAAAAGAAAACAACTGAAAAATTCAAGGCGCTTACTAATGCTATAAAAGTAATAAACTTAATTGATGAAATTGAAGAAATGGCCCATATGTATTCTGGATATGAGAGAAATAAGGGTGAATGCAAAAGTTTGTTAAGTGAATGTAAGTTAAAGGCAATAGAGAGAGACAATCCAATTGAAATGATTAAAATCCTAAAGAGTTATAAGGAAAAATTAAATCATATATATGTAGATATTAATAAAAATCCTTTAAAAATTGCAATTATAGGTGAAATATATACAGTGATTGAACCATATTCAAATTTTTATATTGAAGATAAATTAATGGAATATGGAGTTTCTTCAAAAAGAGAGCTTACTCCTAGTTGGTGGATTAAAAATGCAGCTTTAAGTACTTTAAAAATAAATTCCCTTGAAATCAGAAAAAATGCAAAAAAATATTTGCCAGTTCAAATTGGAGGTCATGCTGTAGAATGTGTTGGCGAAGCTGTAACTGCCGCCAAAAAAGGCTTTGATGGTGCAATTCAGATTTTTCCTATGGGATGCATGCCGGAAATAGTTTCAAAATCTATTCTTCCAACAATTTCAAAAGATTTAAATTTTCCAATTATGACACTGGTAGTTGATGATATGACTGGAGAGTCCGGTTATATAACAAGAATAGAAGCATTTATAGATTTGCTCGAAAGGAGACGTGACAATGTATTATATGGGTGTTGATGTAGGGTCTGTTAGCACGGATATTGTATTATTAGATTGTGAATTGAATGTTGTAGAAAAAATATATTTAAGAACAAAGGGCAATCCAATTAAAGCTATACAAGAAGGCTTTAAAGTATTACAGGTAAAATATAATGATTCAGATATTGCTGCCTCAGGTACAACAGGTAGCGGAAGAATGATTGCATCATCATTAATTGGTGCTGATGCAGTTAAAAATGAAATTACTGCTCATGCAACAGCAGCATTAGAAATATATAAGGATGTCAGAACCATTATTGAAATAGGTGGTCAAGACTCTAAAATTATTATACTTAATAATGGAATAGTTTCAGATTTTGCTATGAACACAGTTTGTGCAGCTGGAACAGGGTCATTTCTAGACAGACAGGCTGAAAGACTTGACATCCCCATAGAAAAGTTTGGAGATTATGCTTTAAAGGCCAATTCCACTGTAAGAATAGCAGGGCGATGTGCAGTATTTGCAGAATCAGATATGATTCACAAGCAACAACTTGGATATAATAAATCAGAGATTATAAGAGGTTTATGTGATGCCTTAGTTAGAAATTACTTAAATAATATTGCAAAAGGAAAACAAATACAAACTAAGATATTATTTCAAGGTGGAGTAGCAGCAAACAAAGGTATGAAAAAAGCTTTTGAAAATGCATTGGGTTATGAAATTTTCATACCTGAACATTTTAATATGATGGGGGCAATTGGTGCTGCCATCATTGCTAGGGACGCTTCAAAAAAAATTGGCAAAATAAACTTTAGGGGATTTGAGCTTGCAGATAGTAATATAGTATCTAAAAGCTTTGAATGTGAAGGTTGTCCTAATCATTGTGAGGTTGTTAAAATATATGAAAATAATACAATTATAGGATACTTCGGAGATAGGTGTCAAAAGTGGAGCAATCAACTTTTACAAACTAATAAAAGCAAAGACTCTCATAATATTGTGAGAGTCTTATTTATTTATACAATTTTATTTAACCTGTATTATTCCATCTTCAATTAATTCATTTGCAACCCATCTAGCCACATTTCCTGTTATAGTAATACAATGTTTTTTTCTTTCTTGGCTTTTAAAATCATCTCCCTTCCATTTTTTAGTTATTACTCTGCAGCATAATGATTTATATTCATCCTTGATATAGTCATGAAGTTTTTTAGATATATCAAACATTTCATCCTGCATTTGCTGTCCTTCAACTCTTCCATAAACAATACCCAATGCCATTTGCCCACCAGAAACAGCACCGCATAAGCATTGTGCTTTTCCCATACCTATAGGAAATCCGCTTGCTAATTTCACTACATTTGCATCATAAGGCATTCCTAACAATTCATTTATTGTTTGTAAAACTGCTTCACTACAGAAATATGTACCACTTCTGAAAAGTTCCTCTGCATCTTTTTCAACTTTATTCAAAACATCTTCTTTTGTAAAATCTAAAGTATTAATTAATGTCATTTTGTCCTCCAAAATTTTCTTATATAATTATAGCCTGTACAAACTCAGATTTCCAATGAATTAAATTTATACTTCGATGTCTTATTATAACTTTAATTGATAAATAAATATCTAAATATATGCTATAATGAATTACTTAAAAATAACTTGGAGGTACCATGTATACAATTTTAAAAAAATGTCCTGTACCTATAACAGGACTTATACTTGGATTAGCTGCAACAGGGAACCTTGTACAATCCTACGGTGAAATTTTCCGCAGTATATTTGGAATTATTTCTGCAATACTTTATATTTTAATGATATATAAGCTATTTAAATTTGAATCAGAGGTAAAAGAAAACCTTCAAAATCCTGTAATAGCGAGTATATTTCCTACATTTTCAATGGCAACAATGCTTTTAGCAACTTATATAAAGCCTTTTTCACAAACTTTCGCATTAATTTTTTGGTCAATTGGCGTTATCTTACATATTGTATTAATTATTTGGTTTAGCAATAAATTCTTATTAAATTTTAAAATTAAACAGGTATTTCCATCATGGTTTGTTGTCTATGTAGGAATAGCCGTTGCGAGTGTAACAGCGCCCGCTTTTAAAATGTTTTTTGTTGGACAACTGTCATTTTATTTTGGATTGATTACTTATATAATTCTTTTGCCAATTGTAATATATAGAGTATTAAAAATAAAGGAAATGCCAGAGTCAACACTTCCAACTTTAATTATATTTGCAGCTCCAGCAAGTTTACTGTTGGCAGGGTATATGAATTCGTTTGAAATTAAGAATATTTCTTTGTCTTGGTTTCTAATTACTTTGTCAGTATTCATGTACTTAGTAGCTTTAATCATGCTTCCTAGACTTTTGAAGCTTAAATTTTATCCAAGCTATTCGGCATTCACATTTCCTTTAATTATATCTGGAATTGCCATGAAACTTGCTAACACATATCTAATTAAATTAGGAACTCATATAGAATGGATGGTATTATTAATTAAACTTCAGGAAATAATAGCTGTAACTTTAACCTTATATGTGCTAAATAAATATATTAAATTTCTAACAACTGATTTAAAAGAACAAACTACTAGCAAATAAACAAAAAACCAGATAAAATTATCTGGTTTTTGCTAAAAATTATTGATTTTCAATGTTTTCAATTACATTAAGAGCCTCAACTAACACAATACCTTCATTTCTCTCCTGGAAGCTTTTCATTGCATATTGATTAGTAAATAATAAAACAGGTCTTTCGTAATGGTCAAATACTAGCATGCATCTAGAATTTTGGTACCTTTTAAGGCTTTCTGGATTATCTGTTTTAACCCATCTTGCTACTGAGAATTCCATGTTTTCCATTCTTATTTCTGTATTATATTCATTTGTTAGTCTGTATTCAAATACTTCAAATTGCAACTCACCTACAGCACCAATTATTACTTCGTTATACTCATTTTTATAAACCTGTATTGCACCTTCCTGAGCTAGCTGTTCAACACCTTTTTGAAAGTTTTTACCTTTTAAAGAGTTTTTAGCACTTACTCTTGAAAATAATTCTGGAGGAAAGGTAGGAAGAGGTTCAAAGAATATTTTTTCCTTGCCGTTTGTCAGTGTATCTCCAATTTGGAAATTACCAGAATCATAAATACCTATTACATCTCCAGCATATGCTGTGTCTACAGTTTCACGCTCATTAGCCATTAAATGTGTTGATTGGCTAAGCTTCATTTGTTTGCCTGTTCTTGATAGTGTTACATTCATACCTCTTACAAATGTACCAGAGCATATTCTTAAAAATGCAAGACGGTCACGATGGTTAGGATCCATATTTGCTTGTATTTTAAATATAAAACCTGTAAATTCCTCATCGGTTGGCTCAATCTGTCCAGTTGTAGTCTTTCTTGCTGAAGGTGGAGGAGATATTTGAAGAAAATGTTCCAGAAATTCCATTACACCAAAGTCTGCAAGTGCTGAACCGAAAAATACAGGGGATAGCTTGCCCTGTTTTACCAGCTCTAAATCAAATTCATTTCCTGCTCCATCAAGTAAGTCCATTGCATATCTTAAATTTTTAAGGTTTATAGGATTTAAAATGACGTCAAGTTTTTTTGAATTAACTCTTTCATCATCTAAATGAATTTCTTCTTTTTTTCTAAAAAGATATATTGTGTTTTTTAAGCGATCATAGACCCCTTCAAAATCTTTGCCACAACCAATAGGCCAAGTAACTGCAATAGAAGGAAGTCCTAATACATCTTCTAATTCCTGCATAGATTCTAAAGGATCTTTTGCTTCACGATCTAGCTTATTTATAAAAGTAAATATTGGAATACCTCTCATACTACATACTTGAAACAGCTTTTTTGTTTGTGCCTCTATACCTTTTGCAGCATCAATAACCATTACAGCTGAGTCTACAGAGGTTAGTATACGGTATGTGTCTTCACCAAAGTCATTGTGACCCGGTGTATCCATTATTGAAATGACTTTATCATTGTATTCAAATTGCATAACTGATGATGTAACTGATATGCCACGTTGTTTTTCAATTTCCATCCAGTCTGATTTAGCGAATTTTGTATTCTTTCTAGCTCTAACCGTTCCAGCTTCACGAATAGCCCCTCCATGTAGAAGTAGCTTTTCTGTCAATGTAGTCTTACCTGCATCTGGGTGAGAAATAATTCCAAAAATCCTTCTTTTATTAATTAAATCTATATTATTCATAAATATCCTTTCTAATATTACATAATTCTACTTTTGTTATTCTACATCATTTAAGCAAAAATATAAAGGATTTATTTTTTTATTGTATAATTTAAAAGCGGAAAGCTAAGCCTCCCGCTGAGATATTAGCATATTGGTTTATCTGTTCCTGTCGAAACATTTACACAATGATTATGACAATCGTTGAATGTAGTGCCACCTTCTACTAAATGAATATGACTATTAAAACCAAATGGAATTGCAGGTCCAGTTCTACCGCAAATTTTGTGACAATGGCATTCAACTATGTCAGTCACAAGCTCAATTTCATGTACATGGCTGTCCCCACAAGGAATTGGACCACATGTTACTGCATTGAAGCAATGTTCGTGTATTTGGCATCTTTGACCTCCTGGGCATGTATAGCCTTTTATATCATGTACGTGCGGAGGAATCTCTGGTTCGCAATGGCAATGTTTATTAAACATATTAAATCTACTCCCTTTAAAATTTAATTTGATTATCTTTAGTTCTACATAGAAGAATTTCACTTCCTAGTAATATAATATGAAAATAGTACATGTTTGTTCTTTGATAACATAAAAAAAATAAAATATTTATAATTTTTGATTTTTGTCACAATGAATGTTATGCTTAATTTATTATTGAACAAAAAGTCGTATAATGGTATAATACTCGAGATATTACAATGTTTAAAACAGAAAGTTGGAGGAACATGAACAAAAAAAATATAGAAACAATCAATACTGAAAATATAAATCTTTCAAACGATAAAATGATTGAACTTATAAATAATAACGAGCAATATTTTATAATGAATGGCAGGAAAAAAACGTATCACATATTAACATATGGTTGTCAAATGAATGAACACGATTCAGAAAAAATTGGTGGGATGCTTACATCAATTGGTTATGAAGAAACAGATGATAACCAAAATGCTGATTTAATTATATTTAATACATGCCTCATAAGAGAAAATGCAGAACTTAAGTTTTTTGGTAAGCTGGGTGAGATTAAAGGTTTAAAGAGAAATAAGCCGGAAATGTTAGTTGCTGTGTGCGGCTGTATGATGCAAAAAGAAGAAATTAGACAAAAGGTTTTAAAAAAGTTTAGATTTGTTGATATGATTTTTGGAACAAATACTATACAGGAGCTTCCAATTTTAATTTATGATTCGGAAATTAACAAGAAAAAGCGTATTGAAATTATAGATAACTCTGATTTAATTTATGAAAATATGCCGAAATCTAGAAAATTAAAATACAAAGCTTTGGTAAATATAACATATGGCTGCAATAACTTCTGCACATATTGTGTTGTACCATACGTTAGAGGAAGAGAAAAAAGCAGAGAACCAAAAGAGATAATAAACGAAGTAAAAGCTTTAGCAATTGATGGCTGCAAGGAAATCACATTGTTAGGCCAAAATGTTAATTCGTATGGAAACAATTTAGAAAATCCATTTACATTTGCTGAACTTTTGTATGAATTAAACAAAATAGACGGTATAGAAAGAATTCGCTTTATGACATCACATCCAAAGGATTTAACCGATGATTTAATTTGTGCTATAAAGGAATGCGATAAAGTATGCAACCATGTGCACCTACCAGTACAAGCAGGAAGCAATGATGTATTAAAAAGAATGAACCGCAAATATACAAAAGAGCATTATTTAAATCTTGTTGAAAAGTTAAAAAAACAAATACCAACTATTGCAATTACAACTGATATAATTGTAGGCTTTCCCGGAGAATCTGAGGAAGATTTTCAAGAAACAATTGATATTGTAAAAAAAGTTCAATACGACTTAGCATTTACCTTCCTTTATTCTGTAAGGGAAGGAACAATAGCAGCTGAAATGGAAGATCAAATACCTGATGAAGTTAAACATGATCGTTTTGACAGACTATTAGATGTTTTATATCCAATAGTATTAGAAAGAAACACCGAGTGCATTGGCAAGACATATCCTATTTTGGTTGAATCGGTTAGTAAGACTAATGAATGTTTTTTAACAGGAAGATCTGAACACTATAGACTTGTTCACTTCAAAGGTAGTGAAGATTTATTAGGTGAAATTGTAAATGTAAAAATAACTAAAGTGAAGACTTTCCATATGGAAGGCGAAATAGTTAATTAAGAAAGAGGTTTGTTATGACACCTATGATGGAACAATACATGGGCATTAAAAAACAATACCCTGACTGTATATTATTGTACAGGCTTGGTGATTTTTATGAAATGTTTTTTGACGATGCAATTACTGCTTCAAAGGTTTTGGAAATTGCCCTTACAGGCCGTGATTGCGGGCAAGAAGAACGGGCACCAATGTGTGGGGTTCCACATCATGCAGTAGACATCTACATTCCAAGACTGATAGAAAAGGGCTACAAGGTTGCAATATGTGAACAATTAGAAGACCCTTCAGAAGCTAAGGGTATTGTTAAACGTGATGTAGTTAGAGTAATAACTCCAGGCACAATAATTGATCAAAATATGCTTGATGAAAAAAGCAATAATTATTTGTGCTGCACATATATAGATAAAGGCTTTGGAATGTGCTATGCAGATATTTCAACAGGGGATTTGTACGTTACTGAAAATATCTCCTTGAGTGATTTTGATATAACTAACACGAAAAAATTTGATTTATTAAAAGAAGAAATTTTTAAAATTAATCCATCAGAAATAATTTCAAATAAATTAACCAATATTGAATCAATAGATACAATGATAAGCTGCTCGGAAATTTTAAGCTATAATGAGTATAAATCAATGATATTAAAGCACTTTAATGTTGTTTCATTGGATTCTTTTGGCCTTAGTGATAACAATTATGCAGTAATGTCACTGGGTATGCTCATTAACTATTTATATAGAACTCAAAAAACATCGCTAGAGCAACTAAATAAGCTTCATTTTTATAGTGTGGGAGATTATTTATATTTAGATTCTAACACTCGTAAAAATCTTGAGCTTACTGAGACTGTACGAGGTAAAAAAGGACAAGGTACACTTTACAACGTATTGGATTATACAAATACAGCTATGGGCAGCAGACAGCTTAAAAGATGGATTGAAGAGCCTCTTAAAAATATTACATTAATTAACAACCGCTTAGAAGCAGTAGAAGAGCTTTATAACAATGTGATAGTTTCTAATAATATTAAAGAATATTTAAAAACTGTATATGACATCGAACGACTAATAAGTAGAATTGTATATGGTAATTGTAATGGAAGAGATTTAAATGCACTAAAACAATCATTAACAAATCTTCCTGATTTAAAGTATGAAATATCAACACTTAAATCCAAAATGTTCGTAAATTTATATGAAGGGTTTGACACTTTAAATGATATACATGCGCTGATTGTTAAATCCATTGTAGATGAACCGCCAATTTCTGTAAAAGAAGGTGGCATAATAAAACAAGGATACAATGATGAGTTAGATGAAATTATAGAAATAACTATTAACGGTAAAAACTGGATTTCTGAGCTTCAAAATAAAGAAAGGGAATTTAGCGGAATTAAAAACTTAAAAATAGGATATACCAAGGTGTTTGGTTATTATCTTGAGGTAACCAAATCCTATATGCATTTAGTTCCTGAAAGTTATATTAGAAAGCAGACACTGGCTAACTGTGAAAGATATGTTACTCCTGAATTAAAGGAAATGGAAGTAAAGATACTAAATGCTGACGAACAGATGACAAAGCTAGAATATGAATTATTCCAACAAATAAGGCTTTACATCAAAGAGAAAGTTGTAAAAATTCAAGAAACGGCATACTCAATTTCAGTTATTGACACATTAAATTCATTAGCAATAACAGCTATTAAAAACAATTATGTTAGACCTGAAATAAACAATAAAGGCTATATTAAAATTACTGACGGTAGACATCCTGTAATTGAAAAATTAATGAAAAATGAAATGTTTGTTCCTAATGATACTTATATTGACAGTAAAGAATACCGCATGTCAATCATTACAGGACCAAATATGGCAGGTAAATCAACCTACATGAGACAAGTTGCTTTAATTGCACTACTTTCTCACATAGGAAGCTTTGTTCCTGCTAAAGAGGCTGATATATGTATTCTAGATAAAATATTTACTAGAGTTGGAGCATCTGATGATTTGTCTCAAGGCCAAAGTACATTTATGGTAGAAATGAGCGAGGTTTCAAATATACTTAACAATGCAACAGATAATAGTCTGCTGATCTTGGATGAAATAGGAAGAGGAACAAGCACCTATGATGGTTTAAGCATTGCATGGAGCGTTGTAGAATATATTACTAAAAAAATAAAGGCAAAGACATTGTTTGCTACCCACTACCATGAGCTTTCAGAACTTGAAAGTAAATTAAAAAGTGTTAAGAACTACCGTATTTTAATTAAAGAAGACAATGATAAAATTACTTTCTTAAGAAAAATTGCAGAAGGCAGCATTGATAAAAGCTACGGAATTCAAGTGGCCAATTTAGCAGGCCTTCCAGAGGAAGTTATATTAAGAGCAAAGGAAATACTAAAGCAGCTTGATGATTCTGATATAAATAAACCTTTTTCTAAAAAGAAAAGAGATAGAATTACTGATGAAATACAGGTATCTATGTTTCATTCTGAGCCACTAGAAATAAATAAGAATAAAGAATTTAAAGAACTAGCAGAAACCATGAAGAATATTGATATAAATAATATCACCCCTGTAAAGGCATTTACACTGCTAAATGAATTAATAGAAAAAGCTAGACAGTTAAGAGGGTAATTATGAGTGAAATACATTTATTAGATAATGAGACCATTAATAAAATAGCTGCAGGTGAGGTAATTGAAAGCCCTAAATCTATAGTAAAGGAATTAGTTGAAAATTCTATAGATGCAGGAGCTGACGAGATTATTGTTGAAATTAAAAATGGTGGCAAAATCTTAATTCGAATTACCGACAATGGCAAAGGTATTGAAAAGCATCAAGTAGAGGAAGCTTTTAAGAGGCATTGCACCAGCAAAATAGTTTCTTCAGATGATTTAAATTCCCTTGAGACCCTTGGATTTAGAGGAGAGGCTTTAGCCAGCATAGCAGCCGTTGCCCACGTAGAAATGATATCTAGGACAGCAGAAGACTCCTTTGGTACAAAGGTTACAATTAAAGGAGGCACCGTAGTTTCAAAGGAAGATATAGGATGTCCTGTAGGAACTACTATAACAGTTACTGAACTGTTTTATAATGTTCCTGCTAGAAAGAAGTTTTTAAAAAGTGATGCTTCTGAAAGTGGAAATATAAATGAAATAGTTGTTTCACTATCACTCAGTAAAGAAAATATTTCTTTTAAATACATTAATAACAACAATATAGCATTTATAACACCAAAAACAAATAACTTTTTAAATACTATATCAAGCTTGTACGAAAAGGATTTATACAATTCATTGCTAAAAGTAGAATATGAAAGCAACAATTTAAAAATAAGTGGCTTCACAACAAACCTTAATTATTATAGAGGTAACAGAAAGCAGCAAGTAGTATTTATTAATAACAGATATATAAAACACAAACGAATGAATTATTTTATTGAGGCGGCTTATAATACGCTTCTTCCTAAAAACAAATATCCTGCATGTTTTTTAAAATTACAAATAAACCCTGCTCTAGTTGATGTAAATGTTCATCCTGCTAAGACTGAGGTGCGTTTTCAAAATGAAGATCTTATATTAAATGAAATAAAAATGGCGATTTTCTCTGCGCTTCATTCAAATAATATAATTAAGGAAATCAAAAAAGAAACAATAATTAAAGATAGTGAAAATAATAAATTTCAAAATAAAAATAAATCAATATATGAAGAATTAAGAGGATTTGAATTAGAAAACAATTTTGAAAATCTGTTTGAAAAAGTAAATAATGAAGAATATAGCAATATAAAATTAACAGAAATCAATTTAAATGATTCAAATAATATATTTGAAGAGACAATAGAAAAAACAGCTGATGAAAATAAAATAGCTGTAACAAATGAACAAATACAATGCTATGATCCAATTCAACAAAGCTTTATTGAAATTAAAAATGATAACAGAAAACTTCCCGAACTTTTAATTATAGGCATATTAATGGATACCTACATAATATGTGAAAGCACTGAAAAATCCGAAATGTATATGATTGATCAGCATGCTGCACATGAAAGAATCAATTATGAAAAATTCCTAGCTCAGTTTAACTCTAAAAGCATTCTGAAACAAGAGCTTTTAATTCCTGAGGTGATTAATTTATCCTACGAAGATTACCATACAGCAACAAATAACTTAGAGATATATGAAAAGTTAGGTTTCTCAATTGAAAACTTCGGAATAAATGCTATACTAATAAATAATGTACCTATTATATTCATGGATTCTAATATAAAGGATATATTTTATACGATACTTGATTCATTAAAAAACACTAGACATTCGAACTTGAATTTAGAACTAGATAAAATTATTAAAAATGCATGCGTAAAATCAGTTAAAGCTGGCGACAAGCTACATATACAAGAAGTCAAGGCATTGTTAAATGACCTTGAAATGTGCGAAAATCCATACACATGCCCTCACGGAAGACCAGTTATAATCAAAATGACAAAGTATGAAATTGAAAAGATGTTTGAAAGAATACAAAATTAAAATCAGAAATAATGAAGGAATTCAAAACAAATGAGTAATAAAATAATAGTAATAGTGGGTCCAACTGCTGTTGGAAAGACACATGTATCAGTTGAACTTGCAAAGAAATTCAATACAGAAGTAATTTCTGCAGATTCAATGCAAATTTACAAAGAAATGGACATTGGAACAGCTAAAATAACAAAAGATGAAATGCAGGGAATTGCTCATCACATGATTGATATAGTAAAACCAGATGAAAATTATTCAGTTTCAGAATTTGACGAAGCTGCTGAAAGCATTCTTGATAATATATTATTAAATAATAACATTCCCATAGTTGTGGGAGGAAGCGGTTTGTATATTAATTCTCTAATATACGATTTAGATTTTGGGAAGGCTAAATCCAGTGAGAAATTAAGAGATTATTATACTTACTATTATAAGGAACATGGTGAAGACGCTCTTTATAATAAGCTTCAAAAAATAGACCCCATGGCAGCAGAAAAGATTCACAAAAACAATGTAAAAAGGGTAATTCGTGCATTAGAGGTTTATGATATAACAGGATCAAAATTTTCTGAGCTTAATACAGACATAAGAAAGCCAAGCGATAAATACGAATGCATTTTAATAGGTCTTTTTATGGATCGCAAAGTTCTTTATGAAAGAATTAATCAGAGAGTAGATAAAATGATTTCAGAAGGTTTAATTGAAGAAGTTAAAAACTTGTTAGATAAAGGTTATAATAAAGATTTAATTTCAATGAAGGCAATCGGCTATAAGGAAATTATTGAATATTTAGAAGGTAATATAACCCTAGAAAAAGCAGTTACTATTCTAAAGCGCAATACCAGAAGATTTGCTAAAAGACAATACACATGGTTTCTTAAAGATAAAAATGTTAAATGGTTTGATATAAAAGACATAAAAGATATAGATTTAACTGTAATATATATAAATGAATATATAAAATCAGTGATATAATTTACGAATGAAATACAGAGGAGTAATAAATGTTGACAGAAAGTATATTATGTAAACAATTTGGCATAAGTAAGACAGTTTTTAATTATGTAACACAAGTTGAGAAGGAAATTAAAGAAAAATATTTTGAGAAAATTGAACAAACAAGAGAATTTAACCAATATAAAGTAATACATGCCATGCAACAACATAAACTGGATTACACTCATTTTTACTGGAACACAGGTTATGGCTACGATGATATAGGTAGAGAAAAGGCGGAAAAAATATTCGCTTCAGTATTTAATACTGAAGATGCTTTAGTAAGGCCATCTATAGCTTCAGGAACGCATGCATTGTACTTAACCTTATCTGCTATTTTAAATCATGGTGATGAAGTAATTGCTATTTCAGGACGCCCTTATGATACACTGCTAACAGTTCTTGGTCAAGAAGGCAATGAGCCATGTAATTTAAAAGAAACTGGAGTTATATACAAGGAAATTCCTCTTTACAACAATGATATAGACTGGGAAAATGCAATAAAAGCAGTAACAATGAAGACTAAGCTTTTAATGATCCAGCGCTCAACAGGCTATAGCTTTAGACCTGCATTAACCTTACATAAAATTAAAAATGCAATACAAAAAATTAGAGAAGTATATCCGAATATATATATAATGGTTGATAACTGTTACGGGGAATTTACTGAAGAATTTGAACCATCAGATATTGGTGCAGATGTAGTTGTCGGGTCATTAATAAAAAATCCGGGCGGTGGTATTGCATTGTCAGGTGGATATGTTGCCGGCAAAAAAATTATTATTGACCGGATAGCAAATCGACTTACAGCACCTGGGGTAGGGAGAGAAATCGGACTTACATACGGAACTACAAGAAATACATTACAGGGTTTGTTTTTCGCACCTCACATAGTTTCAGAAGCTTTAAAAGGAGCTTTGCTTTTCGGTGGAGTATTTAATTCTTTGGGATTTGAAATAACTCCCACCTTAGAAGAAAGCAGAAGCGACATAGTTCAGGCTATTAAGTTTAACAACAAGGATATGGTTATAAAAATATGTGAAGCAATTCAAGCCGCATCACCTGTTGATGCACATGTATCTCCTGTACCATGGAATATGCCTGGTTATACAAATGAAGTAATAATGGCTTCAGGTGCCTTTGTATCAGGTTCATCTATTGAGTTAAGTGCTGATGCGCCAATGAGACCACCATACATAGCTTACATACAAGGAGGTTTATTTTACGACCATGCAAAGTTAGGTGTAATGCTATCATTAGAAAAAATGATGGAATTTGAAGAAATAAAAAATATAGTTACCTTGAAAATTTAAAATAATAAAAAAGTAATTACCTTGTGAATACAGAGTAATTACTTTTTGATTTAAAATTCCATTATTAAAATTAATATTTTCTTACAACTGCCTTAACAACACCTAAAATATAAGGATTCATAACTAAGATTGGATCAAATAATCTATTTTGTGGTTGTAAGCGAATATGATCCTTTTCTTTATAAAAAGTCTTGATTGTTGCTTCATCATCTATTAGTGCTACTACAATATCTCCGTTTTTCGCAGTATGTTGAGAGTTTACAATTACTAAATCACCATCTAATATCCCAGCTTCAATCATTCTTTCACCCTTTACTTTTAACACATAAGATTCCTTATTTCCTACAAAGTCAATTGAAATAGGGAGTGTGTCGTCCACATTTTCAATAGCCAAAATAGGCTGTCCTGCAGTTACGGTTCCTATAATTGGAACATTTACTATTTCTTTTTTAGGCATATTGCAGCATATATCATCAGCATCGATTAATTCTAAAGCCCTTCTTTTATTATTACCTTTTTTTACATATCCCTTTTCTTCTAATGTTTTTAAGTGAGCATGTACAGAAGAAGTAGAACTTAAACCTACAGCTTTGCAGATTTCACGTATGGATGGAGGATAGCCCCTTAATGTTAATTCATCCTTTATGTATTTTATTATTTTAATTTGCTTATCGCTTAAGCCTTCGAAATTCATAGGTTCACCTCTATTGTTTTTTATATTTTAACATAGATAAATAAATAAATCAAACATTTGTTTGATAAAAGTAAAAAAAGTATTGACATCGAACTTTTGTTCTGTTAGAATAAAGATAGAAAATATGTTCGAGGTGAATTATGATAATATTAAGTAAATACAAAGTAACTAATTTGAAAAGATTCAAAAGCTTCATATTTATATCTGTGTTATTAATAAGCATCTTAGTCTTTGCATCAATGGCAACTATAAACGCATATTCTAAAGACATACCTCAGTTTAAATACATAAATGTTAAAGAAGGGGATACACTTTGGTCTTTAGCATCTAATTATATGAAGGATACGGAAATAAGAGAAGCAATATATGATATATCAGAAATTAATAAAATTCCAAATGCTTCAATACATCCTGGTGATATAATAAAAATTCCTACAAATTAAAAAATAAAAAAATCTTTATCCATTCCTATAAAAGAATGGATTTTTTTGTTTTAAATTAAGCAATATATGTTATAATAATATGATTACCACCCAGAAAGTCACAAAGTGACTTTCTGGTGCAAGTTATAATACAAATACTAAATTAGGAGTGATAATTATGGATTCTGGCCCATTGCCCGATAGTATAATTAATATGTTTAAGCATAACTTTATAAACGGAACCATAGTTATAACTCAAAATATGGTTCCCTCATAATTTTAAGGGACTAAAATCCCTTATTTCCAATGGAGGACACAAAAATGAATGAAAAAGATTTCTTAGAATTGATTGAACAAAAAAAATATATACAAATAAAAAAAGAATTATCAGAAATGAATGAAGTAGATATCGCAGAAATATTAGATCCTTTAGATCCAAATATTAACTTACTTATATTTAGGATGCTACCAAAAGATATAGCTGTAGAGGTATTTTCCTATTTTTCTCCAGATCAACAGGCTGATATAATTAATGCTGTAACTGATAAAGAATTAAATTTTATATTAGATGAATTGTTCTTTGA
>MCHG01000324.1_pt1 | contig 17196 bp, 12 predicted proteins | sample 787351 | NCBI WGS metagenome assembly MCHG01 (sample SAMN05430296, study PRJNA330682) | permafrost metagenome | biome: Cold desert; feature: permafrost; material: soil; isolation source: enrichment culture inoculated with soil incubated with H2/CO2 at 20 degrees... ... | reverse complement strand
AATTTTTCACGAAAATATAGAATTAAGTGCTTTTATTTGGAATTTAAAGCATTTTAAATGATTTTGGCATAAGCTCAATTCTATATAGGTCGATTGAGAGATCTAAGTAATAGGGCACGCCTTCACTGCCACTGATAATAGCAGTCTGGATATTATTTTCAAGAACATCAGAGTGTTTGAGTAAGTTACGAGCATGTTCTTCTGGCAAACCTTTAATTTCATGCCGTTCAATTGAATTTCCCCATATGGCTTTTTCTGTGTTTGAATCTTCCGCCCATCGAGGGGACTCCTGTCCACAGAGTATCCAGAGGCAAGAGGAAGAAAGGAGAGTTTGTATTTCCTTTCGAAGCCATTCGTCTTTGGAACTTAAACTTGCTAGGGATCTGTCATTTCCCCAGAGTGCTTCATAGCTGTCGATAAAAATGACTGCAGATTCAGAGTTTTTTTGGAGGTATTCACGCAGGTCGTAAGCCCAGTAAAGGTAAAGCTGCCTCTTTATCTCCGCTGCTTCCATGTGGATTAATCGGGATATTTTATCTCTATTTTTTAATTCCCATTCCCTGTATGAATCAGGAAGCCTTTTGATGAGCTTTGCCATCTTAATCGATACATTTACCGGATTAAATATTCCACCAATATTCGATAAGTCATCGCCAATATCAAGTAAATGAGTAAAGATGTTATCTTCAGAATCGTTTTCCTTGCATAAAGTAATCCTTGGGTTTACTTTTTTCCAGTAAAGAGCATGGGCAAAGTCAAAGGTATGGAATTTAATACCATATTCACCTTGGAACTGATCCCTCAATATTTCTAGGAACTTATCAGATTGCCTAAACTCTTCAGTTTCGAAATCTACCGTTGCACATAAAATATGAAAGTTACTATTTGACTCATTGTATATTCGGAAGTTTCTGTTTGAATCATTGTATTTCTCAATTATTTTAGATATTTCTCTCCTTAGGCGTGTTTTACCAATACCAGCAATACCGTGATAGACTAGAATCTTTGCTTCTTTCTCCTTTATGGTTTCAAGGGCATTATAGAATGCTTGGATGAATTCTTCTCTATCAACAAATGGTCTCTCTTCTTCTTCAGGGAAAAATGAAGCACATGCCATCAGATTACTCCTTATTCTCTACTATGAACCCGAAAAATATTAAGGAATTATGCTTTAAGAATTCTATAATAAACTATCGAAATTTGGACACTGTATAAATCCTCTCTAAATTAGCATTAACAGATCAAAAGGCAGCGTATCAAGAATGCTGTAAAAGTACAAATGTCAATAAGTTGTTGTCTAGAAATTCGACACACTGCCAAAACTAGAAAATGGCTACGTTTTCTGATAAAACGTTGGTATTTCATGGGTATTACCGTCTTTTTTGAGGTTTTTCACCTTATTTTGAAGAAAATACCAACGTTTAAGGAGTATGTTGGTACACAGTTTTTTGTAAAACCTATGTAAAATAGGAGTTTTAAGGCTATATTTACTCATTTTTTAGGATGAAAAAGGCAATTATGCATAGGTTATACCATAAAACCTGTGCATAGATTGCGAAGAAAATTTACAGAAAAGTTAGCATACTACCATGTAAATCTGTCCTTAATCAATAATGGATGTAATCATGGTTCATCATCTAAAAGGTGATCAAAGTTTTTCGCTCTTAATTCCTTTTCTAGCTCAGGGTCTAATTTTGCCTGAAAAAGTGAAGACACTTCTAAAAGTTGTTCAATAGTTAGATTTATTGTTTCTTTAAGATTAGTTCCTTGAAGGTCAGCTCTTTTAAGTTTAGCCTCGCTAAAATCAGCCCCTTTAAAGTAGGATCCAATAAGTTCAGCTCCATCAAAGTTAACTCCTTTAAGATTAGCTCCTGCAAGACTAGATCCTCTAAGTCTAACCCATTCAAGGTTAGCATCTTGAAGATTAGATCCTTCAAAATCAGCCCCGTAAAAGCAAGCCCCGTGAAGATCAGCTCCTTGTAGATTAGTTCCACATAAGTTTAGAGCATATACATCTTTAGTTATGGAATACTCCCGTCTTCCAATGACAGTAAGAACTGCTTGAATATCAGTAGACACCGGGCCTGGTTCACCGTGTTTAATAGATGAATTTTCCCTTATATAAGCTGTCAAAATTTCCATAATAGGCCAGTAATCTTTGTCAGATTCTCTTGCTATTCTCTCAAGAGCATATATCCCACCCAACCTGATCTCTAATATTCTGTTGCGTGATTGGTCACTAGCTCCTAATTGCTCAACAGCCTTGGTAAAACGATCAGTGATCTGGCCGTCCTGGGCAATCATAACTTTTTTCCAAGTGAAGTAAAGCCCAAAAGCAATCACAATGCCGCCTAGTATTTGGGCCATAGTAGCACGATAGCTGTTTTCTGCATTGGCTACGTCTTTGGGGTCTGTTATATTAAATTCAGCTACTGCGTGGTGAGGATACCAAAATAGTATACAATATAGTAAAATTGCAGCGAGTAAAATACCCAATCCTATCAATATTTTTGGATTTTTTTTCAATTTCAAATAATGGTGTCTTGCTTTCCAATAACACCAATAATATATTTTGTGAAAATATTTTTTATCCACTAAAAACTTCCACCACGGCTTACTTTTCTGGATATGTTCTGCTTGCTTATGCATGTTCCCATTTTAAGGGTATCGTCCCGATTTTAACGTAGGGTTCATGTCCAGGAACCTTCCGCAGTAAATTTGATTTAAATCTTCTGACATAGTCCAGTAGAAACATGGAATTCCTCGGGAGTTTAATTGAGTGTTACTGCAGGAGGTCTGTGGACATGAACACTAAGAGACTTATCTAAGCTAAGCCTTTTTCAAAAGCTTCTATTGACTGTATTAATCAACTTCTTTTCTTCAATCATCTTTGTTTTTTTATCAAATTATTAATAAAATCCATTTTAAACTTATGAAGAAAGCCATGATGATAGGTGACGTGTGTTTTAGATACCAGTTCATTAAGTACATCAATAGATCGTTTTTTATCAAAATCAGATAAAACTTCCCAAAAATTAGCTCCTTGGGTAATATATGGTTGTATATTTTCAAAATCACCTACCCATAAAATTTGCCAATCTGAATTTATTTTTTCTTTCTTGTACTCCCGATTAACCCAACCTCTGAGGGGCCCCTCTTTCAACCCTCTTAAATTATCAAATGTTACTACTATTTTTTTCAATTTTATGTTTGTGTAACTGAAACCAATAGATTGGTTCCGTTGCAAAAAATCTGGCTCCCTTGCAAAATCAGAAAAAACCATCCCAAATAGCTACATTTATCCTAAAACGTTCGTATATTAAAACATCTTATAAAATTAGATTTTTTCGTAAATGAACAGGTTTTACAAGAAAACTTATACATTTTTTTGGTTTTGGCTATAAAGTGCCTACATTTTTGATTATGCGACATAATTTCAGGATTAAAAATAGTAAAGTGAAGATTAAAATTTGCTTCTAAAAATTGAATCAATCGCAACTTAGGCCCCGCCACGGAATAACATATGCATCTTTTTAGACTGTACTCAACCATTTTCACAAGCAAGCCCCTCGATTAACGCCAAAAATATTATGCATCACCGAGGTTATTTCGTAACGAGTCCTTATCTGAATTTATCTATTTTAGTAACGTTTTCAAGTTTTGATAAACTTTAAATTTTTTATCTTATAATTAACTAAAAAATATAAAACTAGAGTAATGGATAGAAAAAAGATTTACATTATTGGAAGCTTTTAAATTATAAAGCCAAGATTTATCTATTTGCTTATTCATACATAGTTTCTATCGTCTATTCAATATTTGTTTGTCACCAGTTAACGAATTTTATGCACAACTTCGAATACCACTTATAGTGAATTTCCAAGTTTAATGTCGAGGTTTTAGCATAAAAAATAACACTTTTTGGAGTTTTATTCCTTAACCGAATACAAATGGATTCAAATTATATATTGAGGCTTGAAATGGGGAAAATGATATGTAATAAAATGCGCACATGTCATTCTCTTATAACAGTTTTAGGAATGACGGCGCTAGTGCTTTTAATGCTGGTGAGTATATCAGGCACAGAGCCATTTGCATATATTACGAACTACGACGATACTGCCTCTATAATTGACATATCCAATGGTGCCGTCACAGCCACATTGCCCGCTGGATTTGATCCTTTTGTTATCTTTAATCGATTAGTGGCGACTACGAATAATTAAAAACCTAAAAAAGATGGAATAGTGAAATAAGGTGGTTGTTTGAAAAACTGGAATAAACTTGGGCTATTGGCATTTTTGCTAATAGTGTTAATTATAGTTGGATGCTCAACAGCATCAGCAACATATGACAGGTCAAAAGCAGTTAAATATGCCTATACCTGGGGTAAAAGTCATAATCCAGATTACCATTTTTTCAGTTCATCGGGCGACTGCGCAAACTTTGTGTCTCAGTGCCTTTATGCTGGAGGCTGGACGATGATAGGGAAGGAGAAGGACTATCAAAGCTCAGATGCTTGGTATTACCATAGCTGGGGGCCAACAAGATGGTGGAAAGGATATAGCAGAACTTGGTCAGTAGCAAATGAGCTGGGTATCTTCTTAGACAGGCATCCAGAAAGAGCTGACAGTCGAAAATATATTCCAAATCCAATACCCAAAAATGATAACTGGGCATTAAATTATGAGGTCGGCGATGTAGTTATAATCGACGAGATAGGTGGTGGTAAAGAAGAGGGTAAACTGGATCATGCAATGATTATTTCAAAAATAGAACCCAACGAAATTTATTTGGCAGCCCATACGAACCCTCAAACGGAAAAAAAGATTTCAGAAATAATGAACACAGAAGGATATAGCAACGATAAATTTGTCTATTGGCATATTTTAGGATGCTCATTAACAGTTACACCAACTTTAGGACCACAGGGAACAACATTCACTTTCAGTGGAAACGGATACACTCCAAATAAAGATGTAAACTTGTATATAAGAAATCCATTTCCAGATGCTAGTGTATCAACTTTAACAAAAAAAGCTGACAAAACAGGAACTCTGCGTTATAACTATCCAAGTAGCTGTAAAAGCAAGGCTGGAACCTATACTATTTGGGCTATTGACAAGACTACAGGTGTGAAGAGTAACGAGGTTCAAGAGATCATTCTAGCATCTGACAAATGTTCAATTTCTCCTGTTACTTTATCAGTCAAACCAAACTCAGGACAACAAGGAACTAAATTTGGTTTCAGTGGAAGTGGATATACTCAAAATAAGAAAATAGAATTACACGTAAGAAATCCGGATAATAGTGAAATTCTGGTCTCAACATTGACTGCTTCTAATTCAGGAGCTATAAATTATAACTATCCAAGTACTACTGCAAACAAGGCAGGAGTTTATAACTTCTGGGCTATAGACAAGTCTACTGGTCAAAAGAGTAGTGAAGTTCCAGTGACTATTACAGGTCAGGCTGTGATAACTATTCAGTCCATGTCTCCAACAGTTGTAGCACCTGGAGGTAAAGTTACCTTTGTCTTCAACATCAACAATCCTACTACCAAAAACATCGAAAACGTTAGACTTGGTGCTCAAATTAAAACAACTGATACACAAGGAGAATGGATTGATGATCCAGCTAATGACAAAATTGTAACTCTTTTACCTGGTGCACATGATTATTCAAGGGCATTTAAAGTCTCACAATCTGCAGTTTCAGGAATTTATGATGCCAGATGGGTGATCTTGAATAATGCAAATGGAAATTGGTTTGATTCAAAGACTATGACCAAAATTTTGGAAATTAAAAACGCTCTTCCAACTATCGCAACTCAGTCTATATCTCCAACAGTTGTAGCACCTGGAGGTAAAATTACCTTTGTCTTCAACATCAACAATCCTACTATCAAAAACATCGAAAACGCTAGACTTGGTGCTCAAATTAAAACAACTGATACACAAGGAGAATGGATTGATGATCCAGCTAATGACAAAATTGTAACTCTTTTACCTGGTGCACATGATTATTCAAGGGCATTTAAAGTCTCACAATCTGCAGTTTCAGGAATTTATGATGCCAGATGGGTGATCTTGAATAATGCAAATGGAAATTGGTTTGATTCAAAGACTATGACCAAAATTTTGGAAATTAAAAACGCTCTTCCAAATCTCCCAGTTACATTGACAGTTTCACCAAGTTCAGGACAACAGGGAACGACATTCACTTTCAGTGGAAACGGATATACTCCCAATGGGGCAATAGAATATCATGTGAAAAAACCGGATAATACTGAATACCCAGCTACAACATTGACTGCTTCCAGTTCAGGAGTCCTTAGTTATTTGTATAAAAGTACTACTGCAAGTATGGTTGGAACCTATACCATTTGGGCTATTGACAAAACCACAGGCAAGGTGAGCACCGAAGTCAAGGAGACCATTACAGCAGCTCCAGTAGTTCCAGTTACATTGACAGTTTCACCAAGTTCAGGACAACAGGGAACGACATTCACTTTCAGTGGAAACGGATATACTCCCAATGGGGCAATAGAATGGCATGTGAAGAAGCCAGAAAACGTTGAATATCCGGCTGCAACTTTATATGCTGATGCATCGGGTGGTCTGAAAAACAGCTATACTAGCACTTCTAATAGCATGATTGGAACCTATACCATTTGGGCTATTGACAAGACTACAGGTAGGCAGAGTAACAATGTTCAAGAGACCATAACATAATGAATTGTTTCACGACTAACTAGTACCATGAAAACCCAAATATAGAACATATTATTCTGGTGACTTCCATCAGCTGATATTGTTTTGATCAAATTGATGATCCACAATTAAGTTTTCATGGTACTAGTGCATTAATTCCAAAAATAGAACATATTATTCTGGTGACTTCCATCAGCTGATATTGTTTTGATCAAATTGATGATCCACAATTAAGTTTTCATGGTACTAGTGCATTAATTCCAAAAATAAGTCTCTTGTTTAGCGGGAAATTCATTAATTAACAGATAAATCAAAAACCAAGGTATTATGAAGATACTTTGAAATCACAGAACTAGAGTATCGATTCCAAAATAAATTCATTTTTTGTGGAAAATACATTGATCGATGGATAGATTCAAAATTTCAGGTTTGTGAACATATTTTGGAATCGATGCACTAGTGTCATAGCAACTTAATTATGATACATAATTCTGGACAATATCTCATCAGCATAAAGTGATTTTGAGTTTATTCAGTTGATTCACAATTAAATTGCCATGACACTAGATTGATTGTGGGTATTTATTCTGAGTTTGAAACTCAGATCTCCTTTTTTTAATTCCATGATGTATAGAAGATTCATTTCCTTTTCTTAGAGACTCACAGATATCCTGATACCAAAGCTGAGAAGAATGATTCGAATACTAATTGGGTTAACATTTTCTTACTTTTAATTTTTGCTAAACTCCCAACTGACCGATAGGATTCTATACAATCTATAACCAGTTATTTATAAATGACATTTATGTTTTTATTTTCATGGCATCTTTTAAGACTCAAAATCGACATCAATAAGCACCGAGAAAAGTGCCTATGTGTTTCTTACGTTTTTTTTCTGTTTGAGTGTTATGTAATCAGACACATTTTCCATATTCACACATGATCTAGAATGCTGAAGAAAACAAAATATATCATCAAAAAAAAAGAGGAAAAATCAAGCGACTATTATTTAGGTTAACGTATAAATTATAAAACGTCATCAAGAAAGCATAATGCACTAAATTTCAATTATTTAGAATTCCCCATTCTACCAGCCTTTTCTTAATGTCTCTAAGCTCATAGTCTGTAAAAGAAAGACTTTGATAGTGTTTAAGAGATGTTATTGGATCATGCCCTTGTCTGGAATAAATTTCAATTTCTGGGATCCCGGCCTTTAGCATCCATGACTCAATTGTTTTCCTGGGAGTCTTTGGTCCTGCTTTTGGGTTAATACCTGCAATCTTGCTCCATCTTGCCAAGTCTCTATTCCATGCTGAAGACTCTGGAGGCTTCCGGCCTTCGAGAAAAGCATTAAAGATATACGGGAAAGTTGAAGGTAATTTATCTATTGTCCGTTTAATCTGCTTCTGTTTTACCTTTCGTTGTGCCTCTTTTGGGAGAATAATTTGATTCCTGATTTCATGGTACCATGTTGGATTTTCGTACAATCTTTGGACCTCTACATATCTTAGCCCTGTAATCAAATTCAATTCAAACAGTGCTTTTGCTGTTTTATGGATCGAGTTTTTTAACCTGTCAAACTCTTCTACCGTCAGTACTTTAGTTCCATCTGATGTAACTAAACCATTTTCTGAAATTTCCACGATAGTATATAGTACAATGAAATATTAAAAGATTGTAGTAAATCGTTTGAAATACGGGTTTTAGAGTTATTTTAATGTTCTCAAAAATAGATTACTACAATGTTTTAAGGTAAAACCTTGTAGTGAATACTAACCAAATATAAGAAAACGTTCGGATTTTAAAGCAATTCCAAAAGTAAAAACATGAAGCTATTATTTAGCTATTACTTAATCAGATTGATTAACTCATGTTTTTACATTGTCAAACCAAATGATAAATTCTGTACCTTTATTTTTTTTAAGCTCTATACAACCTTCTATTTGTTCAACAAGTATGTTTACAAGCTGAAGCCCAAGAGTATCTGTATTTTTGAAGTCAATTTCCTTTGGAAAATCTATTCCGTTATTTTTTATAACAAGTACGAACTGAAGATCTTTTATATTCTTACATTGTGGTAGTACCAGCTAAACTGTCACTACCTGCAAAGTAGGCCAATGCTATCTGGTAAAATCTTCATGAAAGAAGAAGAATTCAGACTGAGATATTCAGAAAATCCTGGTTTTTTGCGGTTGAAAACAAGTGTAAGAGAGCTGGTTTAATTTTGGTACCATCTACTTTGCACCTGGTGACATCTATGCTGGTATTGGGCCTATAAGGGTTAAAGAACCTTTAATGGAGAAATCAAGCGGTTCTGAGTTTTTCGGCTCTCGGATGCGGCTAACATCCGGGGGCTACTTCCTGCTATTTTCAATTTCTTTATACCTAATTAGACAGCTCTCATTTATAAAAATTTCCTTATGTAATCATGTCGCCGCTTGCTTATTTTGAATATTCAAAGGGGCTTTTAATATCGATTTTTTAAAGATTCTCTTCGTCCTGATCCGGTCACTTTTTCAGCTCGACAGCTCCCAGGTTGCGCTCCGATCCGCGCCAAAACCAGCTCTAAAATAAGTCTTTTCAGTATCGGTTGACTTTTCCAGAAAAGAGAATCAAGAAGAATCAAGAAAAACATATAATCGGTATCGGAAGAACTTAATTAGTTAATTTTCCCTTGTATTTTTCTCTTGAGTGATTGCAGTTGAACGGAACTATAAAAATTAATAGAATTTTATATTTCTTTCAAATTTAAGCAGGACTAGAAAAAATTAAAAAGACTCCTACTGCAAGGAAGGAGTGTCGTTAGAAACTCTTAATCACCAAGCAGGAGCTGTGCAAGCAACGCACCCACGTCGCGTGTGGATATGGCCTGCAGATACGTCGTCCCGCCGATCGTTACAATCAAAAGGTTGTCAAGATCCGAATACCCAAGAGCATTAAAACGAACGCCAGTATCGTAGCCGCCAATATACGAACCTTGTTGTCCATTTGCGTTTCGCCAAATGTCGACGTGGAATTTCGCTTTGTTTCCGAATTCAATTTTACCTGAATCCGCACCAATAGAATTGCCGTTATTCACTTGTTGCGGACCGACAGAGGGATTCGCGTCACCAGAAATCATGATCCAAAGGTCCCTCTGAGTGTAGTTCGAGACATCCAAGTGGGTTTTATGCTTTATCCCTATCCCTAGCGGACCAAATGTCTTCTGTGAGCTCGTCAGCTCATTTAGCTGGCTCTTGATTTCCTGAATATCTTTTCCTATCGAATACCATTCATCGCTCATTGTCTAGACTCCTTTTGAAGCGTGCATCAAAATCGACGCCGGCGGGTTGATGCTGCCGGCATCTTCGTTTTTAGATATTACTTGTACAGGATGTCTATTTATAATTATCTTTTTATATATTCATCTTTATATTTACAGATGTTAAATAATCTTTCTTTTTGCTTATTTTATTTATAATGTAAAAAAGACATACATACGAATTCTGCAAAAATCCCTTAACAACTTCCTGAAAAATTACAGAGAAGTGGGCATATTTTTAAGCATTTTTTGACGAAATCAAGACACATAAAATTAAGCCTCTCTATATTGCTTTTTCTGTTTGCTATGTGTTCCTTAATCTTTTTTTGCGTTTAATGGTCTATTAACAGAAAGAAACAAGTATATTCCTATATACTATGGAATGATCGAGAAAACAAACACATAGGCAATTGTGGAAAAATCTGTATTGAAATGGTAATATTCATTATAATAATCATACGATAGAATAAAAATAACATTTTTAGTATTACGACTTTTTATAAAGTTATGTCAGTTCCACATACTGGGAGCAATTTATAATTTTTTAGAAAATCTATAACTTTTAGAATATGCATAGGTTTTTACCTGGTAAGGTATCGAAAGTTCTGTAAAAGGTAGTGTAGCAAAAGTTCTGTAAGGTACATCAAGTCTATGAGGGATGGTCACTTCTAGTGCTTCGATTCCAAAATACGCTTACAAACCTGAACTTTTAAATGCATCCATAGATCAATTAATTCTTCATTCAATAGCGGATTAATTTTGGAATCGGTACACTAGTTTTATGGAGCTGAAAAAAAATACTTAACCTTCGAGTCTCGATAAATTCATATTTAGCTAATTATTTGAATAAGTAACTTATATTATATTCAACTCCTGAAGAAGTGATATGATGCCATTCAAATACTCATGCTTTATAAGCTATTGTCACGGTCAATATGATTTAGTGAACGCGTTTATTGAACAAATCAAAGAAGCTCTTCAATGTAGTATAGAGTCCTATAGTGATCAGGAAGTGTATATTGATGAGAGGTTGGGGCCAGGTTATCACTATAATGAGGAGTTGGCGCAAGCTATTTGTCAGAGCACCTGTATGATAGTTATCTTTACCCCCAGATACAAATCTCATTCCTACTGTTTGCGTGAGTATATTGCAATGGAACGTTTGGAAAAAAAACGTTTAGAATTACTGGCTGATAAATCAAACAATATGGGTATGATCATCCCTATTATTTTTCGTGGTGACGAATCAGACATCCCTCCTAGAATTAGAGATTGCATACATTATTATGATTTTAGAGATTTTGCACTCTCAACCCTAGAAATAAAACGTAATCCTAAGTACGAACCTGAAATAGAAAAAATAGCGAAAATTATCCATCGATTTTCTAAATTATTTAAAGAGCAGAATATAAATCCTTGTGAATGTGATTCATTTAAGCTTCCCTCTGAAAGAGAAATAGAATCAGAATCTTGGGGAGAAAAGTCAAGTAATTCATTTCCTCCCTTTCCTGGAAGAGAGGTGTGATAAATGCCATCAAACATGCCTGGTGAAATAGTGACCTTTTATTCATATAAAGGCGGTGCTGGCCGATCGATGGCATTAAGTAACGTTGCTTGTATTCTTGCGGAAAATGATGCAGAGGGTAGTGTTTTAATGATCGATTGGGATCTAGAAGCTCCTGGTCTTCATCGATTCTTTCATGACAAATTTACAGAAATATCAAAAAAACTAATTGAATGCAAAGAAGAGTTGTCAAAACGTCCAGGACTTATTGATCTATTTGAAGAACTCGAGTCTCACATACCAAATGAGAATTGTGATTCAATAGAAAAAGCTGAAAAGAGTGCATATGACCTTATAGAAAGTATTGATCTTGAAAAGTATGTAATTAAAACTGATATTCCCAATCTTAGTTTACTTAAAGCTGGCTGTTTTGATGATCGTTATTCTTTTAGGGTAAATACCTTTAATTGGGAAAATTTGCATAATAGATCACCTTATTTGTTTTCTTTACTCGCTGAAAATCTGCGTAGACGCTACAAATATGTACTTATCGATTCTCGTACAGGATATACTGACATCAGTGGAATATGTACTTCCATAATGCCACAAAAATTGGTAGTAGTATTCACACCAAATAGGCAAAACTATGGAGGAATGCTCGAAATCGTTCGACAAGCTATAAGTTATCGGAAAAGGTCTGAAGATTTACGTCCTCTTTTAGTTTATCCTCTACCCTCACGTATAGAATCTTCAAGAGATGATCTTCGAACAGAATGGCGCTTTGGAGCCCCAAAAAAAGACATTGAAGGTTATCAGCCAATGTTTGAAAAACTTTTTAAAGAAGTGTACGGTCTTCACGAATGCAATATTAATGATTATTTTGAAGAAGTTCAAATCCAGCAAAGTCCCGATTTTGCCTATGGAGAAGAGATAGCTGTAAAAATAGAAGAGACTGCAGATAGATTTTCACTATCTAAAAGTTATAGAATTTTTACAGACTGGTTGACCAAATTTACCGCTCCTTGGCAGAAATCAAATCAAAATCAAGATTTATTTTTTGACATTTCGAAAAGAAATATAGACAATATAAGAAATAAAAATATTATGCCAGATTTAGGTAAGCTCTTAATACTTGAGGGAAATGCAAAAGAAGCTATTAACTTATATAATCAAGCGCTTGAAATATCGAGAGAAGTTAGAGATTATCGGAGTGAAGGAATTAGCCTTGCTGGTCTCGGGAATGCTTATTGTCAGATAGGAGATTACAGTAGATCTCTAAAATACTATCTGCAAGCACGTAAAATAATTGAAAATGTAGTGGGGCAAAAAGACAAAGACTTCGCAATAATTTCAAATAATCTCGCTGAACTTTACGAAAAAATGGGAGATTACGAGAAAGCACTCCCACTTTATCAAAGAGCACTTGAAATTAGCGAAAATACGCTTGGGCCAAAGCACCCAGACGTTGCAACAACCCTAAACAATCTCGCAGGACTCTATCATCAAATAGGAGATTACGAGAAAGCACTCCCACTTTATCAAAGAGCACTTGAAATTAGCGAAAATACGCTTGGGCCAAAGCACCCAGACGTTGCAACAACCCTAAACAACCTCGCAGGACTTTATAAAAGCAGGGGAAATTACGAGAAAGCACTCCCACTTTATCAAAGGGCACTTGACATTAGCGAAAATGTGCTGGGGCCAAAAAACCCAAACGTTGCAACAACTCTAAACAATCTAGCTGGACTTTATAAAAGCATGGGAGATTACGAGAAAGCACTCCCACTTTATCAAAGGGCACTTGACATTCGTGAATATGTAATGGGGCCAAAACACCCAGATGTTGCAACTTCACTAAATAATCTAGCAGGATTTTATAATAGTATGGGAAATTACAAGAAAGCAATCTCACTTTATAATAGGGCACTTGACATTCGTGAAAATGTGCTAGGACCGAAACACCCCGATGTTGCAACTTCACTAAACAATCTAGCAGGACTCTATAGTCAGATGGGAAATTACGAGAAAGCACTCTTATTTTATCAAAGGGCACTTGACATTCGTGAAAATGTGCTGGGACCAAAACACCCAGACATTGCAAATTCACTAAACAATCTCGCAGGACTCTATCGTCAGATGGGAGCTTACGAGAAAGCACTCCCACTTTTTAATAGGGCACTTGACATTCGTGAAAATATGCTGGGGCCAAAACACCCCGATGTTGCAACAACCCTAAACAATCTCGCAGAACTCTATCATCAAATAGGAGATTATGAGAAAGCAATCTCACTTTATCAAAGGGCACTTGAAATAACTGAAAATGTAATGGAACCAAAACATCCCAATGTTGCAACAATCCTAAACAATCTCGCAGGACTCTATCATCAAATAGGAGATTACGAGAAAGCACTTCCACTTTATCAAAGGGCATGTGACATTCGTGAAAATGTACTGGGGCCAGAACACCTAGACATTGCAAATTCACTAAACAATCTCGCAGGACTCTATCATCAAATAGGAGATTACGAGAAAGCACTCCCACTTTATCAAAGAGCACTTGAAATTAGCGAAAATACGCTTGGGCCAAAGCACCCAGACGTTGCAACAACCCTAAACAACCTCGCAGGACTCTATCATCAAATGGGAGATTACGAGAAAGCACTCCCACTTTATCAAAGGGCATGTGACATTCGTGAAAATGTGCTGGGGCCAGAACATCCAAAAACTGTAATTATAAGAAGTAATTTGGAAGCACTTATTAGTGATATGCAACGAAAAGAGGAGGAATGAGATCTGGTTCTGGTGCAAAAAATCTGGTTTTGTTGCAAAATAAGTGTAAACCTTCACAATTAGGACAGTTAACCATTCTCATCACCTGGAAAATGCCATATAAAGGTAAAAATTATAGTCTCAAACTGCGGAAATATTATTTTTGCAACATAACCCTTTTAAGACCATCTCGAACTGACTAATAATGAAGTATAGCTACCTTTATGATAAAAGGTAGCTATTTCTTTGATTTTTAGCTAATTTTTAGGGCTAATAACTAACATATAAGCCAAAAATAGCTACCTTTTAATATTTTGTAGCTATTATATTTTTCATGGAAAATGGATTAGTTACTGCAGATGGAACCAAGATCCTAACTGTAGAAGAATATGATAGGTTTATAACTGCTATTCCTGAATCAATGAAAGCTATTTTTGAGATTAACACGATTACAGGCCTTAGATACATCGAGCTTCAAAGGCTCTATGAAAATCCTCAATGGTACTACAAAGAAAGAAATCAGATCATATTACCTAAAGAAGCACAGAAAAAGGAAAAGCAAAAGCTACCTAAAAGGACTATTGATAAATTGCCTACAACTTTCTCCTATGTGTTTTCTCATTTCCTTAATGGCAAGAAACCGCCTTATAGATCTTCATGGAACAAAGATTTAGCTAGGTGGTCAGAGAAAGCAGGCATAAACCCAAAAGTAGGACCGAAAACTCCAAGAAAAACCATCGAGAGCTGGATGCTAAAGACTGGAATCCCAGAGATTGAAATATATTCCAGGCAAGGTCATGACCCTGTAACATCTCTCAAGCACTACCAAAGCCTTTCTTTTACAGACTATGAGCTAAGGGACATTAAGAAGAGACTTACAGAATGGGGGATTTTAAAATGAGGAGTCTTTTTCTTGCGTACCAGGAAGTGTTGAACGGTGCTGAGCTCGAAAATCTGCCTTTGAGTGAATCCGCAAAAGATAAAATCCGAAAGTTTCGACCATTCGAAGCGCTGACAGGTGCGTTATATTCAGATATCGCACAAAACGCTGGCTTAAAAAAGACAACAGTTAGAGGATTGTCAAAAGTGTATATGGCTCACAAAAACAATAATACGATGGTTAGAAAGAATGGAGTATACATAATTGTGAGCAATGTGGAGGATACAGAGTGATTTGGCAGAAGGGGATACAAAGTTATTTAGGATTTACAGAACTTTCGAGACACTGCCTTTAGAAAGTGAGTAAATTGTATTTTAGTGCAACAAGAAGCTATTCAAATACTATGTAATATAGTTCAATTGCCTTGATACTAACGTAAACTATGACTTTACTGAAAACTATCTCTAAAAACAGAGGCTCCTCGATGAAATCGTCCAAAAGAAAAAGAGAAAACCACCAGAAAACTGATGACATCTCCTCTGAACCTAATAAGCAGGCTTTTACTGAAATTGTAACTTTAATCCAATCCGCTCGCCAAACGGCATTAGCTTCGGTTAATATTACTCTTATTGATCTTTATTGGCAGGTTGGAGAAGTCATTAGCCACAGAATCAGCACTGACGGTTGGGGAAAGGGTACTGTCGGGGCGCTTGCATCATATATCCAAGCGCAGAATCCCGGTGTAAAGGGATTTTCGCAACAGAATCTCTGGAGAATGCGTCAGTTCTTTGAGACCTATCAAGATTATCCAAAACTCTCAACGCTGTTGAGAGAATTACCTTGGTCCTCAAACCTACACATCATTAGCAAGACCAAAAGACCAGAGGAACGTGAATTTTACCTGCGTATGGCCACACAGCACCGCTGGCCAGTTAGGGAAGTAGCCCGACAGATTGACAGCGCCTTATTTGAGCGAGCTATATTGAATCCACCAAAACTCTCATCAGCGTTGAAAGAAATGCATCCTAACGCAGAGACAGTTTTTCGAGATGCCTATATCATCGAATTTCTTGAACTACCAGAGATTCATCAAGAAGCTGATCTACATAAAAGCCTGTTGAACAATTTACGTCGCTTCTTGACAGAACTGGGCCATGACTTCTGCTTTATAGGTAGTGAAATACCACTTCAAGTAGGTAGCAGAGATTTTGCTCTTGATATGTTGTTCTTTCACCGGGGGTTAAATTGTCTGGTAGCTATTGAGCTGAAGATAGGAGAGTTCCAGCCGGAGCATCTTGGAAAGCTGGACTTCTACCTTGAAGCTCTTGATCGAGATATCCGTAAGTCTCATGAGGGCCCATCAATTGGCTTGCTGCTCTGCGCCAGCAAGGACAACGAGGTTGTTGAGTATGCTTTGAGTCGGTCGCTCTCTCCTGCATTGGTTGCTGAGTACCAGACTCAACTGCCGGACAAAAAGCTACTCCAGGCTAAGCTTCACGAATTCTATGAATTGACAGGGACTAAAAGCACTTTAAAACCAGGTGACGATGAAGTTGATGATTATGATTAAATTTATGTTCTTCTAATTTCAAGTGCATGAGATCTACTATTATTACAGATTATTCAAAAACCTGTCGTGTTCCCGAGTTACTGAAAACAGAGAGCACAAGAATCTCTCTTTGTTTCCCTGAAATGTAGGGGTTATACTCGTTTTTCAGAATTGATCAATAACTCGGGGACACGACCCATTTTAAGACAGCACAGAAAAACAAGTTAGAAAAAGAGTAATAATATCCTTTTCTATCCTTTTTTACTAAAATTGTGAGCCTAGCAGCTACAGACCTGCACTAAAAATGCCTTATTTCGATAACAATGACCTTTCCGGATTGGAGAATCTTATATAAAAAACGCACATGATATTCTTCGAATAACATGCTCAAAAAATGAAAGTTTTTTTCGTTACCTTTTTTGTAATTTAACTCCATCATTCTCTAGGACAGTAAGGTTGTCTTCTATTTGGTTCTACGAA
>MCHG01000323.1_pt1 | contig 17197 bp, 17 predicted proteins | sample 787351 | NCBI WGS metagenome assembly MCHG01 (sample SAMN05430296, study PRJNA330682) | permafrost metagenome | biome: Cold desert; feature: permafrost; material: soil; isolation source: enrichment culture inoculated with soil incubated with H2/CO2 at 20 degrees... ... | reverse complement strand
GACCGTTTCTATCTGCTCCCTTTTCTGGAGATATACCATCAGTAACTGGTTTTTCTTTTAGTCGTCCATTTGCTGAAGCGGTCATTACTGATCCAAAATAAATATGACAAGTTGTAGGAAGCATATCTATGTGGTATGTTCCTCCACAAACTGTTTTTCTTCCTCTTATTTTATCTCTTACATTTGAAAACACATCAAGCATTATATCATCTGCATAATCATCGTCATTTCCATACTTAGGAGTATGATTTAATACTAGGTTATGAATCATCTCATATCCTTCGAAGTTAGCATCTATTGCTAATAAAAGCTCCTTCATTGTAAAGCGCTTTTGATCAAATATATTGTATTTAATCGATGATAGACAGTCAGTAATTGTTCCTATACCTACTACCTGAATATATCTTGTATTATATTTAGATCCACCTGCATTATAATCTTTACCGCTTTCCATACACCCTGTTGTCAATACAGACATAAAAGGTGTTGGCATAAGTTCTGCAAATATTTTTTCAATTACGTTATTTCCTCTAATTTTAACATTGATTATATATTCAAGTTGCTTGAAGAATGCATTTTGTAATTCCTCAAATGATTTAAAATCTTCGGGTCTTCCTGTTTTAATTCCTATTTGTTTATTAGTATATTTGTCAAATCCATTATTTAGCGTTAATTCAAAAATTTTAGGAACATTCAAATATCCTGTTAGAACATAGGCTTCTCTTCCATGACAGCCTGTTTCAACACATCCACTTGAACCACCAAATCTAGCATCTTCCAGTGTCTTTCCTGCATTTAACAGCTCCTGAATTAGCTCTTCAGTATTGTAAAAAGCTGGTTGACCCCATCCCTTTATTGAAATTTCAACAGCCCTTTTTAAAAATTCATCAGGCGTTTTTCCACTTATTTGTACATTAGAACTTGGCTGTAAGAGTCTCATTTCATCCATTGTATCAAGAATAATGTAAGATATATCATTAACTCCATCTTCACCAGTATATGGATTTATGCCTCCTGAATTAAGATTTGCAAAATCTGTATATGTTCCGCTTTCCTTCAAAGTAATGCCAACCTTCGGTGGTGCAGGCTGATTATTAAATTTAATCCATAAACATTCCATCAGTTCTCTTGCTTTGTCATAATCTATTGTTTTAGCTTCGAGTTCATTTTTATAAAAAGGATATAAATATTGGTCAAACTTTCCTGGAGAAAAAGCATCCCAAGTATTAGTTTCAGTTGTAACTCCTAAATGAACAAACCAATACATTTGAATTGCTTGTGCGTATGTTTCTGGCTTATGAGCAGGTACAATATCACAGTTATGTGCAATCCAAATAAGCCCTTCTTTTCTTATAGGATCTTTTTCTTTTTCTGCTAATTCTCTCGCATATGCTGCATATCTTTGTCCATATATAATAATAGCATCACAGGAAATAGCCATTGCTTCAAGCTGTGCTTTTTTATCATATGCGTTTAAATCATTTAAAAAATCCAATCCTTTTATAGCTTCTTCTAATTCCTTTTTAAACTGCAAAAATCCTTTGTGATAAAATTTATCATCTGCAACTGTGTGTCCTGGTGCTCTTTGCTCCATAAATTCTGTAAACATTCCTGCAGCATAACAGTCTTTCCACTCCTGTGTCATTGATGCTAGTATTTTATCTCTAGTAGACTTATTTTCCCAATATGGAAGTATGCTTTCTGCTTGAGTTTTTTTATCTTCTTCATTTACCTTAAAATTTATATACTTTCTATCATTCATAACTGTCATATCTTCAACTGTATGAGCACATAATTCTGGGAAAGTTGGAACTACTTGTGGCCCTTCACTCTTTTCCCCAACAATCAGCTCTCCATCACCTATATAAAGCTTTCTGTTTTCCATGTAATGCTTGAAATTCATAGCGCGAAGAACTGGGGTTTCAACTGTTCCAAAATATTTCTTATAAAATTCTGTTTCCAAAAGTGCTCTTTCTAAACTCACTTTAGGTTGAGTAGATACACTAATGTTTCTTAATCTTTTTGTTCTTTCAGTATAACCTCTCATATTAGCCTCCTATTTTTACCTCATAACCTTCTTTTTCAAACATTTCTTTAAATAGCTGCATTTTTTCATCAGATGGTTTAGACACTTTTTCTCCCTCATAAGTTATGCCAAGTTTTTTATACTTATGTTTAGCAATATCATGGTAAGGTAGCAAGTTTACTTTGTTTAATTTTAAATCCTTAATAAAATTAATTGTATCTTCAATATGCTTTTTATATGAATTAACTCCTTCTATAATTGGCATTCTTAAATTTATGTTATTGTGAATTTGCGATAACATTTTAAGATTATCCAATATTAATTTATTAGATACGCCTGTGAATTCTATATGTTTTTCATCATCTATCAACTTTAAGTCATATAAAAACACATCTGTGTATTTAACAATCCTTTGTATATCATTAAAGTTCACTGCCCCACACGTATCTACTGCAGTATGTATATTTCCAACTTTTAATTTCTTTAGAAGCTCTTCAACAAAGTCTACATGAATCAACGGTTCACCGCCTGAAATAGTTATACCTCCGTTAGATTCATCATAAAACACTTTATCTTTCATAACTTCATTAAATACTTCTTCTACGATGTATATCTTGCCAACAACTTTTCTTGCCTCTTTTATACAGTATATCTCGCATTGTCCGCAAAAATTGCATTTGTTAAAGTCAGTGCTTAGCTTATCGTTTTCTATTTTTATTGCTTGTTCAGGGCATATTTTAACACACGTTCCACATAAATTGCATTTATCTACATCATATAAAATTTGATTTTCAATACTTTGGCTTTCCGGATTATGACACCACAAGCACTTCAAAGGACATCCTTTTATGAAAACTGTTGTCCTAATACCAGGGCCATCATGTATGGAAAATTTTTGTATATTAAAAATGTTTGCTGTATTCATTATTTCTCCAATATATAATCATAATAATTTTCATAGTTGCTTAATAATCTTCTATTTTAAAACCTGACATTGTGATAAAGTTCATTTTTAAAAAAGTATCGACATCAATAATAATATCATTATCGGTAGGCAAATATACCTTCCTGGAAACATATACATTTATTCCTTCGACATTAACCTTATTATATTCTTCCTCTGACTTTGGGGTTTTTACAAAAATATCAGGTATAGGTATAACTGCAAAATCGCCACTCGTTCTATAATCAGGTAATGAAATCGTTAATGATTCTTTGCCTTTTTTTCTTAGATAACTCAATGCTTTTTCTGTTATTTTAATTTTATCGCTATCTATTGCCATCCAAAACTCCTTAAAATGATTATCTGTAATTTATTATGATTGTTTCCAATAAAGTCATTTCATGACTTTATTCTGCAAGTAATTTGCAGAAAATTGCGACATAGTCGCAATCTGGAACAATCGCAATCTGATTACCCAGCATTCATAGAATGCTGGTGCAAGTTAATGTATTATAACTTGCACCAGAAAGTCACTTTGTGACTTTCTGGGTGGTAATCATATTATAACATAAATTCCATTTTTTCATATAAAATATTTTACTAAACTATGTATACAAAGACGCTAACATTTTGCTTGTACAATTAGAAATCATAAGTTAAACTAAACATAAATGATTTATAAAAGGAAGTTCTATGAGCGACAATATAAATTTAACAGAAGGAAAAATTAAAGGTTCATTAGTAAAATTAGCACTTCCTATAATGGGAACAGGCTTTATTCAAATGGCATACAATTTAACTGATATAATTTGGTTAGGTAGACTCTCAACAGCGGCAGTGGCTGCTGCTGGTATTGCTGGCTTCTTTTTATGGCTTGGTTCTTCATTGGCTATGATTTCTCAAGTAGGAATTGGAGTAAATGTTGCACAAAGTATAGGAAAAGGTGATATGGAAGAAGCAAAAAAATATATTTCACACGGTTTTCAGCTTGATTTTTTTATAGCAATAGCATATGCATTATTATTACTAATATTTAGGCATCAAATAATAGGATTCTTTAATCTTCAGGATGAAAATGTAATTAATATGGCGGTAGAATATTTGACCATAATAGCCATAGGTATAACCTTTCATTTTTTAAACCCAATTTTTTCAGCAATTTTAAATAGCTCTGGCAACAGCATGACCCCATTTAAAACAAATACTATAGGTTTGATTGCAAATATTATTATTGACCCCATTTTAATATTTGGATTAGGTCCAATACCTTCCTTGGGAATAAAGGGTGCTGCTCTTGCAACAATACTATCGCAATTTTTTGTTACTCTAATGTTTGTACTAATAGGTAAAAAAAATAATACTATTTACTCACATGTTAAATTATTTGTAAAGACTGATATGAAATATATAATAAAAATTGTTAAAATTGGAATACCACCATCTCTTCAACTGGGCATTCATGCGTTAATTAGTATGATTATAGCTAAAATAATTGCCGACTTTGGACCTGTAGCAGTTGCTGTTCAAAGTATAGGTTCTAATATAGAATCAATCACATGGATGACTGCAGAAGGATTTTCTTCAGCCATGTCAGCATTCACAGGACAAAATTACGGTGCAAAAAAATTAGATAGAATCAAGGATGGGTATAAACAAGGAATCCAAGTATTGGGTGGTATTGGAATACTAACATCTGTGCTTTTAATTTTCGGTGCTGAAATGTTATTTACTTTATTTGTACCTAAAGATCCTGAAGCCATCAAAGAAGGAATTAATTATCTTAGGATTCTAGGTTTATCTCAATTCTTTATGAGCATTGAAATAGGTACTGCTGGAGCTTTTAACGGATTAGGTAGAACTATGCCTCCTACAGTTAATGGTGTTTTATTTAACGTATTAAGAATCCCTGTGGCCATTATGTTAAGTGCAACGTCATTAGGCTTATCTGGTATATGGATTAGTATTAGCGTATCATCTATTATTAAGGGAATTGTTTTGTATATTTGGTTTTATTTTATTCTTAAAAATTTATCTATTGAAGTATAATTATGAATTTGGAAAAATCTCTTAAATTATTATTCCCATATGATGTGCAGGTATAGAATTTTATCACTAAAAAAAGAACCTGATCATTTTACGGTCAGGTTCTTTTAATATACATTATTCATGTACTTGTTTTTTTAATTCAGATGTTGTTTATAGTAATTTCACATTTGTTGCTTGCGGGCCTCTCTGTCCTTTTTCTACATCAAATTCAACCTTTTGGCCTTCTTCTAAAGATTTAAAACCTTGAGAATTAATGGCTGAAAAGTGTACAAACACATCTTCTCCATTTTCACTTGTAATAAAACCAAATCCTTTTTCTGCATTAAACCATTTAACTGTACCAGTCATAAACATAAACCTCCATAAAAAACAAATATTCAAGCATTAAATGCTTCATATATATTATGTTATTATCTGACAATTATTATTCATAGTATTTTCAAGGTTTTACAAATATTTCAAAATTATTTTATTTTAAATTCGTGAGCATACTTTGTTTTTAATATTTTTAATAAAAGTAATTCTTCGCCCATGCATAATCTTTTCACTGGTATATTATTAATATCATTAAAAATTGCATTAACAACCAAAAATTTATAGCATATGATAATGATATAATTAGAAAGGAAGGAAGCTACTATTATGTATAACCCTTATAATAATAATCCATATACCAATTATAGAAATATGCCCTTGTATAATTCAAATATGATGTATGATTATCAAAGAATATATCCATATTCATATTTTTATCCAATGTACAGTCAAGTGTATATGAATAGATATGAAAATCAATTTTCATATGATGTTACTAAATATGATACAGACTATAATTGTCCATACCCTAATAATAATGCAGTTATTGATTTAATAGATTATGGACCTGATCCAATTGCATTGAATATCACTGAAGCAACTTCACAAAACGATACTTTTAGAACTGTTTTATGGACTGGAAATAATCTTCAACTTACGTTGATGAGCTTAAATCCGGGTGAAGATATTGGTTTAGAAATTCATCCTGATGTTGATCAATTTGTAAGAATTGAAGAAGGCGAAGGCGTTGTAAGAATGGGAGAGAACAAGGATTTATTGGACTTTGATGCTGATGTATATGATGACTTTATTTTTGTTATACCTGCAGGTAAATGGCACAATTTATATAATACAGGAGATAAAAAACTTAAATTATACTCTATATATGCACCGCCAGATCATCCTCATGGCACTGTTCATAAAACTAAAGCAGATTCAGAAACTGCAGAAATGTATTAGTTTAAATATAAAAAAATCAAGGATCTATTATATGTGGCACCTATGTCAAGGACATATTAAAAAACAATTAAGCATAGAGAAGATGATTTCTATATTGAATGGAAGTCATCTTCTTTAAATTCCATTGATAACTCTGTTATTCCAATTGTTACAAGACCATTCGGCTTAAGAATATAATTAACTGAAAACAAAAATAATATTTTCGTTATTGATTTTTATCTTTGAATTTCAATAGCACATGTCTTGCCTAATCCTTCAAAAAGTATCTCTGTGTTTTTAAATAGTTTTATATTTACAATACCAGAAAGACCTTCTTTTATTAAAATTTCCATAGCTCCATTATTAGGTGCTTTTAGTTCTCCTGAAATTTGAGATACGGTTGCTTTGATTATAATCTTATAATTCTTTTTCTCTATAACAACTTCAAGTAAATCATCAGTGCGATTTACTTGAAGTAACTTGCTATTATTATAGGTAGCAAATCTATACTCTTGATTATTAAAAGTCAAATTACAAATAAATCCTTGAAAAGAGTTGCCCATAAATGGTATGTGTGCTAATGAAAATATAATGCTTGCATCTGAACAATCAAAATGATTTGATTGAAGCCATATGTATTCTTTAGGGAAGGAAGTTCCCCAATCTTTTTCAATATAGCCTTTTCCATTATTAAAATCAAACTTTTTATTATTAACTGATAAATTGCCATTAAGGATATGATTCATGCTAATAATGTCATGATAGCATTCCATAAATGGCAAATATGCAAAGTATCCCATAGCTGTAGGTGATAATATATTTCTTTCTATCATGATAAAATCAGAAAAAAATACGCTTCCATGTATCGAATATTCATCATCATTCAAATCGATATTTATGCCTTCTTCTTTAAAGGTATTATTTCCTATCTTTAAACTAAAAGGTTCATCACAATATTTTAAATCAACCATTGGAAATTTATGATAATGGCTTTCTAAATTTGTTTTACCATCAACGTCATATGAGATTATAGTTTGAATAAAAGCATGTAAATCCTTCTCATCCTTTGACACACCAGGTATTATGCTAATTACATTTTTTGAATCAGATGTTACTTGTTTAAAATACCATCCTTCAAAATGGCCTTCACTTTGTTTCTTTCTAAAAATAAATTACACTTAATATTATTTATAAAGTTATATAAACATCGTTCTGGATAATCACATTTCCCGTATAACTTATCCAATCACTGTATGAACCTGCATATAATCTTGCTTTTAGTCCTATTTCGTTCATTAAAAGAATATCAACAATAGCTGTTATTCCTGATCCGCAATGTACTATTATTTCATCATAGTTGTGCAATTCTTTAAAAAACTTTTCAAGCTCGTCAAGTGAAACGATCTTTTTGTCTTGTACTAAATTAGTCCATGGATAATTTAATGCGCTTGGTATATGTCCAGCTATTTTGTCTATAGGTTCTACCTTTCCTATATATCTTTCGTTTGATCTTGCATCAACTATAGCAATATTATCATTGTTAATAGCATTTTTTACATAATCAACATCTACTATCATGTCACTATTTAAATTTAAGGGTAAAAAATCAGATTTATTTACTTCTGGAATTAAAGTAGTAATTTCGCCATTATTCCTTTCCCAATTATAAATTCCACCTTCTAATATAAAAACATTGTTTTTCCCAATATATTTTAGTAGATACCATAATCTTGATGCCATTTCTAAACTACCATCATCGTAAACTAATACTGTAGATTCTTCACATACACCAAGTTTTTTCATATCTTCAACAAATTTTTCTATGTTAGGGAATGGATGTCTGCCTCCATGAGAAGATACTTTTCCTGTCATTGTTTCCTCTAAATCTACAAACTGTGCCCCTTTAATATGACCATTTTTATAAGAATTCAAACCTTTTAGAGGATCTCCTAGAGCAGCTCTTGCATCTAATATTATTAGATTTTTCTTATTAATATTTTCCATTAACCATTTGTAGTCTACAAAACTTTTCATACTTCTCTCCACTTTTAATATAATTTTAGCTTAGATAGCGGTGACGATTTCCGCTGGCCATTCACAACTATTCTTTTAAATTATCTATATTTTTCTCAATATCAAAAATTATTTCTTCACCATTATTTATTACAATACATGGTATTCCAACTCTATTGTTTGTTCTAATTTCATCAAAAATTTCATAATTATCTCTTATTTTTAAAAACTTTTTTAAATTAAGCATACTTTCAGTAATATCCAAATATAAATAATTTATATTATTTTGCAAAAGTAACTCTCTTGCTGGTTGACAGTCTGGTCAATGTCTACTTCCAAACATTAAAATTTTTTTCATTTTTACCCTCCATTTTTTATGTTATTAAATAAAAACAACTTAAACAAAGATCACGTAAGTATTAATACTTTACATATTCTTTTTATATTTATTATAAACAGCAGCAATATCTGGATAACAACACGTTCCTTTTGGATTATTCACCGCACAGTTGCTATTTTCCATTGCTCCGGTTACTTTAATTACGCTCTCGACAGTAGTTGCTCCATTATTAATTGCTTCAATAATATCTTGCTCTGAAACATGATTGCAGTAACAAACATAGTTACCAATCGTTTCATTTTTTACTTCTTCACTACAACAGCCACATTTATTTTCTTCCATATTAATCTCCAATTATATTATTCATTAGGTTGCCTTTTTTATAAATTATATAACCATATATACATATAATTAAATTACTAAAGCTCATAGCGAACCATATTCCTTCAGATCCAATCGAAGTGAAATGTTTAAAGATTAATATCATAGGTAATCTTACAAGCCATAATCTTGAAATTTCCATTGACATAGCATATTTAGTTTGCCCTAAACCCTGAAACAATCCCTGGAAACTGCTGAATATTCCCATTAAGGGCATCGAAAATGATATATATAAAAGATAAGTGATTCCTTGATTGATAACATCCGTACCATCTTTCGACTGCATGAAAAAATTAATAATTCCTATTCTTTGCCATATTAAAAACACGCATCCTGTAATTCCTATAAGTGAAGTTAATAAAATTGATTTCTTAAAACTATCTGTAGCGCGTTTATAATTTTTAGCACCTATGTTTTGCCCAATTATAGATATGATTGCTGTGCTTATTCCCATTGCAGGCTGACTGATTAGTGCAATAATCCTATTAACCATGCCGTAAGCCGCCAAAGTTGAAGTACCATAAGAAACAATAAATGTATTCAGAAAAATGAACCCCATTGCCGATCCCGATTGCCCAACCGCCGAAGGTATTGCGATTTTCAAACTCTTTTCTATAATTAGTCTATTAAATTTAAATTTTTTAAAATTTGCTTGAATAACGGTCTTCCCTTTAAGTAAATAAATTCCACAAGCAAATGCCAATAATGCTTTTGATATAACTGTTGCAATAGCTGCACCACCTACTCCCATATTAAAATTAAATATTAATATAGGATCTAGAAAGGCATTAATAATCGCACTTATTGCGCTCAGTATAGTTGGAACTACCGAATTACCTTGGGAATTCATAATCGCATTAAATATAAAAAAGTAAAACATAAATGGCAAATCTAAGAAAGTAAGCCTAAGATATAACGTACCATAGTAAAGCATTTTGTCATCAACGCCCATGATTTTAACTATAATTCCACTAAATACTACGCCAAATAGCATTAATACAGTACCCATAACTATTGATAACATAATTAATTGACTTGCATATTTATCTGCATCAACATTTTCATTAGCACCTAATAGCTGAGACAATATCGCAGTCCCTGCAATTGAAATACCCATACCAATTGAAATAAACAAAAAGTTTACCGGCCATACAAATGTTGTTGCTGCAAATTCTAAAGAACCAATTTTGCTTATCCAGTAACCATCAACCAAATTATACAATGTTTGAATTAGATTATTAATAATGATTGGGAAAGATATAAATAAAATAGCCTTGTATATACTTCCATTCAAAATTGTTTCTTGATTGTTTTTGTAATTCATTTTCGTTCCCCTGATGCTAAATTAATTATATGCAATAATTATATAATAACTTTTTAAGTATGTCAAAATTTCTTACATTCTACAAACAGTAATTGATGATTAGTATTAAATTCCTAAACCATAGCAAAAATTGCTCCAGAAATAAATGGAACTAACCAAATAAGCCGAACTAATATACTAAACTTGTGGAATTTTCCCTTCATATTTTCATTATTTTTTGTAAAAACAACTGTAGCCCACGTTGCATGGAAAAGCATTACTATAATTGCTAAGGCTCCTGTTATTCCATGAAAATTTAATTGAAAACCTCCACTAGCAATTTTACTCATAAGTGTTGTGCCCGTTGTATCAAAGAATAATCCTATCCAAAAAACTACTATATGCCACTTTTTAAGTGTTCTTTGCCATTTCTCACCCCATACCCCAATTGTATAAAAGAAAAGCGCTAAATTTATTGATATTATAGCATATTTTAACATATTCACCTCAGTATTTTTTTCTTTAGTTATATTTTTTATTTCAACCAGCTTAGGTAATTCCTACTTCCTCTATATTGTAAACAAAGTCATAATGTTTTTCCATAAATAAACTATTTTGTCATACATAATTTGAATACGGCGACATGCGCAGCGACTGAAAATACAATCGTTAGTATCCACCATAGGATTATATTGTGGATGCTCCATGTGCAGTAAGGAAATACTCGCCATAGCAAGAAATGAGTAGCTGCAAGCTCGCCATTACGAGGCCGGGGTTCCAATTCTTTTTTTTAAGCGCAATACCGACGTGAGTCAGGCAGTTGATGATGCTGAAAATGATAAGCAGAAGCCCGAAGCCAAGATTCCAGAAAGACAATACCCAAAACAGGAGCAGCTTTTGCCCAATTTTGATTTCTTGCAAGCTTTTCAATCATTAATTAACTCCCTTAAAAAAAATATAGTAAAGCTAAATGAGCTGTTTCAGATTGTCAAAGACGTTTGATCAGCATTATTGTTATAAATAGCCTATCAATTTTATAATAAGCAATTCCTAAGCCCTTAACGTTAGTACCAGATTCTACCAATCTATCTTGGTATATCCCATTAACTAAAATTCCAATAATCTATCATATTAAGTTACAATGATTATTACAATAAAGACTCCCTCAAACTTAGTTTGAGGGAGTCTTTATTGTAATGTCTATTTATTTAGTGATCCCGATCTTTTAGTGTTTTTGAATCCCTTACTAGGGTTAGCATTCAATTTGTTTGGTAAACCACCTGCTATATCTTGTTGTAAATTTTTCTTCTTTTTATCTTCTATTATCTTTTTCATATGTTCAATACTTTTATTAGACATATATTAACTCTCCTTTATTTATTTATTTTCTTTATACCCGCTTCAATCCAGTTTAGTGCGTAAGCGGAGGTATAAGCTTTCACATAATCTGATACTTTTATTACTCTCCTAAAGGTTATATCTCATAATATCATTTTTTTTAAATTGTCTAGCAAACTCAAACCTATTCTTCATCTAAATTCGCAACAATCTTTACCAATTTCATTATTTCGCTTATTTCCATGTAAGGACAGTATCAATATATCATTCTTTTTTTCAGCTCATGTTACTTTCAACTTCAACGACACAGCCCTCAGCGTGCCTTGAAAGTACAATAATGATGTCTTAATTAATCTGACACTCCTTTGGTGGAGGAGTATATTTATTATTTTAATACTTTGTTTTTTCTATATAATGACAATTAACGTCGATATGGTTTAAAAACAACAACAATCTTTCATAAAGTGGGTATACTTTTTCATCATACTTAGCTTCTAAATTTTCGCCAATATCTTTTACAGTTTTCTTGCCATCTATTTGTAAAATAACATAACTTCCATATTCATCTATGGAAGTCTTTTTATATTCTGGAATTTTAATTTTGAGTTTTCTGAAAAAATTTTGGATTTTATGATCTTGCTTTTCAAGTATGATCACAGTATTATTTTCATCTACCTCATATTTTAAATTATCAGAGATTTTAAATATTATATTTAAAACCTCTTCATTGTTATTTAACATCTTTCACCTTACTATTAATTATAGGTACTATTGTAGCCACTACAAGAACCGCTAACATTATAAATGCCATTATGTTTGAAGCAGCAAATCCACTTGGCCCGATTCCTTTTATTACACCAGATACTTGAAGTATTATACCTACAAGTCCAATTATAGAACCACCAGCAACAAGTCCAGAGGATAAACTTATACCATTAGCAATTTTAGCATCTTTTTCTATTTCAGATTTAGAAGTCTTTTCTATTAATAAATGAATTAATGCACCTATTAATATTATTGAAGTGGTAGCTATCGGTAAGTAAAAGCCTATAGCAATTGTCATTATTGGTAGATTTAATAAGAATAAAACAATTCCCATAATTGCACCAACAATTATCATAACCCAAGGTAACTCACCTGATATTATACCAGCCGTTAATGTAGCCATTAAGTTTGCTTGAGGTAATGCAAATACAACATTATCACCTGTCATTGAAAGTTTGCTAGAAAGCAATAATATTGTACCGACAACTACTGCAACACCAACTAATGAAGCCATTGTAAAGTATTTTTGCATTTCATTTTTATCTGCACCTATTATAAAAGTAACTTTTTGAGATTGGCAGTAACCTCCAGCAATAGCAACAGCAGTAACAATAAACGTACCAAACAGAAGTAAAGATTTGTTATTTTCAGGACTTACCCATCCTAGTGCAACAAATAATAATGTTACAAGCACTAAAGAAGCTATTGTCATGCCAGATACTGGAAGGTTTGAAGTTCCTATGGTACCAGTTAGTCGACCTGAAACAATGACAAACAGTAATGATAAGAATAATGATAAAATTGACGCTGCTATTGCCATTAATACATTGCCATCAGACACTAAAAATCCCGCTATAAAGGCTGTTATTGTACCACCTAATAATATTGCTTTTCCAAGAGATGAGCCTCCATCATTATTAGAGGATTTGGAATTAAGAGTTTCTTTTATAGAAGAAATTATAGTAGGTATAAGTTTTATAGCGCCTATTAAACCACCCGAAAGCATCATACCAGCGCCAATATATTTTACATAACTTCCCGAAATATCTGAAACATTCATCACATTAATAGCTACATTAGGATCATTCCATACAGCTGCATTTCCTTGTCCAAGAGCGGAAAAATAACCTATTAAAGGTAAAATACCGAAATTAGCTAAAATCGAACCTGCAAACATAGTTAATGAAACGTTTAAACCTACTATAAATCCTATACCTAACAATAAAGGGTTAACCTCAATTTGAAATTTCCACTTATAGAAGGACTCATTTACATAGCTAATAACGTTATTAGCTACATTTAGAAATGAACTAGTTACAACAGTTATTAAACCGCCTATTCCAAACCCGATTCCCATGTATTTTACTGATTCTCCAGCACCTTCTGAAGCAACAAGTGTTTCAGATATAGCCATTGACTCAGGATACATTAATTTGCCGTGTTCTTCAACGATTAAATAATTATAAACAATAGTAGCTATTCCTATACCAAATAATACTCCGCCTATACCAACAACAAAACCTTCTATAAAAGAAACTTTTGAACCTATTAAAAAAACTGCTGGTAAAACAAATATTATACCACTTGCAACGGATTCACCACCACTTGACATGCCTTGAATTAAATTTTTCCCTAATATCCCTTTTTGTTTAGCAAATACTGCGATAAGTACTGAACCTATTATTGAGCCAGGTATACCTGCAGCTACTGTAAGACCTGATTTCATACCTGAATAAGCAGTAGATGCAGCGAATAAAGCTGCTAACATGATACCTATTACTAATACTGTAATATTTCCACCAGATTTAGAACCACTTGAAATGTAGGGTACATAGTCTTTACCCGCTATGCCACCATACGCATTTTTAGATAATTTTTTATCCATAGTTTTTACCTCCTTTAATTTCATTTGTGTAATTTAATAATATATCCAACAAAATATTTTTTATTTTATATTCTTTAATACTTCCAATAGATATTCCCAAGTTCTCTTAACTGAAGAAATACTCATATTTTCGTTTGGGGTGTGAACATCATATAAGTTTGGGCCAAATGATATTGCATCTAGTCCGTCAAACTTTTCTGAAAATAGTCCACATTCAAGTCCAGCGTGTAGTGCAGTTACATGAGGTTTCTTTTTATACATTTTTTCATATATTTCTTCAAAGATTACTCTAATTTTTGAATCAGGATTATATGCCCATTCAGGATAATCTGATTCGCTAGCAATACTTCCACCGTTTAATTTAGCGGTTAAAACAAGCCTATTATATAATTCATTCTTTAAGCTTCTAACAGAACTTCTGATTGAACTTATGAATTCTATGGAATCTTTATTAGTAGAAACCACTCCAAGGTTCAAGGAACTTTCTACTAACCCCTTAATGTCCATGCTCATAGAAGTAACTCCATTAATAACTAAGTATAAATAGTTAACTATATTATTATTTGATTCTTTTGAAAGCATTTCTGAAGGCAAAGTAGGTAAAATTTCAAATTCCACCTTTATTTCAGGATCTGATGTTCTCAATTCATTTTTAAACAGTTTTTCACATTCAAATATTTTTTTCTCAACTAAAGCTTTATCCTCAGCTTTTACTAAAATAACAGCATCTGCTTCACGAGCAATAGCATTGTGCTTTGATCCACCAGCTAATGAGCTAAGTCTAAAATCTATTTCAGATAAAATATTCATAAGTACACGACCCATTAATTTATTAGCGTTTCCTCTTTCTTTATCTATTTCCATTCCAGAGTGTCCACCTTTTAGGCCTCTAACTTTAACTATATACGGAACAAAGTTTTTATCTATTGATTCCCATGATACAGGAATTGTTGTTCTAGCTGTAACTCCACCTGCACAGCTGATTAATAATGTACCTTCTTCTTCGGAATCAATATTAATTAGTGTTCTTCCTTTTATATTCTTAGGATCTAATGCCATTGCTCCATCCATTCCTGTTTCTTCTGAAGTAGTAACAAGTAATTCTATAGCTGGATGTTTATATTCATTAGAATCCAAAATTGCTAATCCCATTGAAACCGCGATTCCGTTATCTGCTCCTAATGTTGTACCAGTTGCATATATCTTATCATCAACTATTCTTAACTTTAGTGGATCTTTTGTAAAATCATGCTCAACATCTGTATTTTTTTCACATACCATATCCATATGACCTTGCAAAATAATATTAGGGCTGTTTTCATATCCTAAAGTTGCCTTCTTTTTTATAATAACATTTAATGCAGAATCCTGAACATATTCTAAATTATGCTCCTTAGCAAAGGAAACTAAATAATCGCTAACTTCTTTTTCATTTCCTGAACCTCTTGGAATCTGAGACATCTTTTCAAAGTATTTAAATACTTCTACTGGCTGTAGATCTTTTAGTGTTTTTATCATTACCATTACCATCCTTTGTTGCTAAATTTTTGTTCTTATTAATAAAATTATTCTTTATATATTTAACATAAATAAATTCATTAACCAAATATTAAAATCTTTTAATATTTGAAAAATTAAGGCCATAAAATCAATTACTTTATGAACATGTTTAACTGCTTCTTATAATATTATTACCACCCACAAAGTCACATAGTGACTTTGTGGTGCAATCTGAAACAATCATAATATTGGTTCGATTGAACGTGTTGTAACCATTCGCATAGTTGGCGGATTAATTTGCATTGTTCTATCATCTGCTATCTGATAGCACATCGCTGATGTGAAATATTTACTCATACAGTCTTTTGGTAATCTGCGTTGAACATTTATCACATAACCAAATGGTGCAAGAACTGACTTAATCATGCGACCGACAACAGTACGATTAAAAGAATTGCTTAAGTCAAAGTTTGTGACTGATTGGTTATCAATATATTCTTCTATTTTAGATACAACAGCCGCAAGAGCTGGAATTACAGATTTACCTGCATTCGATGATGATGCATCAATCATATCGCAAATGCTCTTTTCCTGAGATAAAAGTTCAAAGATTGCTTGTGCATGAGAATCTTTTGCAAACTTATTGCAAGGTGGGTTTTCTGAAAGAAATTCTGAATAAGTAGTTAACATTTAAACTCCTCCTTAATATGTCATTTGATATATATAATTTTTGATATATAATTTGATATATATATCTTAACATATGTAAAATGATATTGCAAGAAGATGATCTATTTATTTTTACTTTTGGGCATAAAAAAAGAGAATAAGTCTATGTGTCATTTAAGTTGACCTGAAACTTAGCCTCTTAATTATATTATTATGTACATCTAAATATTCTCATTTTGCAGCTATTACTTCTTTTTAGAACGAAAACTGATAACCATATTTGCAACGCTTTCAACAATATTGACGATGGTTGCAGCAGTGTCGCTATACGGCCTCGTGTCAAAAAATACATCTCTTACTCCATCTGACGCTTCACCCACACTGATTAACGTCTTATCAATGCTCTCTATAAGCTGGGGTAGTTTTTTTGCTGTCTTCTCAATACTTTCTGTATTGTTGTCTAATATCTTATTGACTTTTCGTATAGTTTTGATCAAATTAACCAGCGCAATGATCAGGAGCACCAAAACAGCAATCCCTAAGCAAACAACGATAAAGGTGGCCAAAAAACCAAGCATTTCATTATAACTAATCAACATATATGACTCCTTTCATAGTTTGTTTTGAATGCCTTATTTTTTTGCATGCGTTTTCACTTTTTCGGCTTTTTCTTCGACAGCCCCAGCGGCATCCACAACCTTTGATTTTAGCTGAGGAGTTAAAAGACAAGCTAA
>MCHG01000322.1_pt1 | contig 17239 bp, 18 predicted proteins | sample 787351 | NCBI WGS metagenome assembly MCHG01 (sample SAMN05430296, study PRJNA330682) | permafrost metagenome | biome: Cold desert; feature: permafrost; material: soil; isolation source: enrichment culture inoculated with soil incubated with H2/CO2 at 20 degrees... ... | reverse complement strand
TTAGGTTTTTTTCGTTGATTTACAAAGGATTTTTAGTCCCAAATATGGAATTTCTGTGTTTTAGGTCGAAACACGGGATAAGAAGAAAAATAATAGGTATGAACTGAGTCTCTAAAGTCAAGAAGATCCTTAGCGTTATTCTGAATATAGGCGCAAACAACAAGGTTATATTCATCTATATCAATAACTTTATTTATGAATCTACCTTGAAATACATAACTGTGTCGTTTGTATTTTCTGTTATAATATTGAGGGTAGCAAAATTATATAGTTACGCCTCAGAATTGTAATTATTATGTTATACTTATATCAGAAGATGGTGAATCACCATATAGACTTTAGAGGTTTGGAGTGAATAGTATGTTTTCTGAAAAAATGGTACAGAAGCTAGAAAGCTCTTCTTGGATTAGAGTGATGTTCGAAGAAGGAAATAGACTTGCAAAAATTTATGGTGCAGATAAGATATATGACTACAGTTTAGGAAATCCTTTTGATGAACCACCAGTAGAGGTACAAGAATCCCTTAAAAAGCATATTTTAAGTGGGAAACCAGGATTACATAAATATATGAGCAATTCAGGTTATCCAGATGTACGTGAGAAAATCGCTAAAAAACTTGAAGAAGAAAGCGGAGTAAGTTTAACCGCGGAAAATATTGTAATGACAGTAGGTGCAGCGGGTGGTTTAAACGTAGTTTTAAAATCATTGCTAAATGAAGGCGAGGAAGTTATGGTATTCGCGCCATATTTTGTGGATTATGGCTCCTATATAGATAATTTCGGAGGTAAAACAGTAGTTGTTCCTGCAAATACTTCTACTTTTGAACCGAACATAGATGAATTTAAAAAAAAGATTTCTGCAAAAACGAAAGCGATAATCTTGAACACTCCGAATAATCCAACAGGTGTGGTGTATAGTGAAGATATCTTGCTACAAATGGCTAAAATATTAGATGAGAAAGGTCAGGAATTTGGTACAACAATTTACGTTATCTCTGACGAACCCTATAGCAAGATCGTATATGACGGAATAAAAGTAACTTCCATGATTAAAGTATTTAAAAATGCCATAGTTGTGGATTCCTTCAGTAAATCTTTAGGACTTGCAGGAGAGAGAATTGGGTATGTTGCCGCTAGCAGCAATATCAATGATATTTCTACGCTTATAGGTGTTTTCGTGTATTGCAACCGTGTTTTAGGCTTTGTCAACGCTCCCGCTTTATTTCAGAAGGTTGTAGCAGATGCTTTAAATGTAAAAGCAAATTTAGAAGATTATACAGCCAAAAGAGATTTTTTATACGAAAACTTAACTCGATTGGGATTTGAATGTACAAAACCTCAAGGTGCTTTTTACATTTTCCCCAAAGCACTGATCCCCAACGATTTAGAATTTATCAAAGCAGCAACGAAGTATAACTTGCTCCTTGTACCAGGCACAGGTTTTGGATGCCCTGGTTATTTTAGAATATCTTACTGTGTGCGGTTCGATATGATTAAGAACTCTATTCCAGCCTTTGAAAAACTTGCAGAAGAATTCAAATAAGTAAAAAGACTTTCGCTACTATATGAGGATCTTGCTTGAATAAGAAGATAAAAAATAAAGGATGCTTAGTGCTACTATATACTAAGCATCTTTTAATATTAGTAGTTGTGATTATCTTCCTTAGCTTTTAAGATAATTAGCAATAATACTAAAATACTGTTTATAAAAAGGAGTTATTTCTTAAATGCACAAAATGAGTAATAAAGATTTGATTGAGAATATTATACAAATCGGTTTAATTGTATTATTGATTATTTTAGTTACATTTATGATTCAATGTGTAGATAGCGTACAAGGCAATGCAAGAGTGGTTAATTATGCTGGTGTTGTCAGAGGCGCTACACAGCGCTTAGTTAAATTAGAGGTAATGAATAGACCCAATAATACTCTTATTGAGAATTTAGATACAATCTTAAAAAACCTTGAAAATGGTGGAGGAGAATATCATTTAAATAAATTGCCAGATGAAGAATATCTCACAAAACTTACTCAACAAAAAATCCTATGGGAGCAGCTAAAACAAGAAATTTATAAAGTACGTGAACATGGATATGAAAATACAAATATTTTGAAGTTGAGTGAAGATTATTTTAAAATGGCAAACGATACTGTAAATTCAGCAGAAAATTATTCAGATGAAAAAGCTGCTCTATTAATAATGATCGAGAAAATACTTATTCTAATTATAGTATTAATCGTTCTTTTACTACTAAAACAAACAATTTCTGCGATACTGTTAAATAGAAAAAACAAAGAATTAAATAAGATGGCATATATTGATGCTAATACTGGATTACCCAACAAGGGCAAATGTGATCAATTGATTTTTGAATATGGAATTTTAAGTAACGAGGAGGAATATGCTTGTATTATGTTTGATCTGAATAACTTAAAAGTAGTGAATGATACCTTTGGGCATAAAGCAGGAGATGCTCTCATCTTAAATTTTGCAAATATCTTAAGAAGAACCACTCCTGAAAAATTGTTTTTAGGTCGTTATGGCGGAGACGAATTTATTGCCATTTTATTTGACACAAATGAAGACGAAGTTAAAAGCGTACTAATGAAAATTGAAATAAATGTACAAAAGTTTAAGGATAGTGAAAGTGGATCATCAATAAGTTACGCAGTAGGTTATGAAATGTCTGGCGGCTATAAAGATTGTTCATTGCAAATTTTAATGGATAAAGCAGATGAGAAGATGTATATAGATAAAATGAAAAAGAAAAAGATAAAAAATAGGTGATTATAATAAAGTATTTAGCAAATTTAATAACGGTGACAAGAATAATACTTGCAGGAGCATTATTAATGATCAAACCATTATCATTGACATTTCTGATTACTTACGTTTTATGTGGAGTAAGTGATATGCTGGATGGGCATATAGCAAGAAAAATAAGTACAGAAAGTAACATGGGAGTGGTACTAGATAGTGTCGCAGATGTTATATTTATAGGTGTGGTTTTATACGTTTTACTACCAAAAATAAATATTCCCTTTTGGCTACTTGTATGGATAGGATCTATTGCAATTATACGTTGCATTTCATTGCTCATTGGTTTTGTAAAATATCATACAACAACCTTTTTGCATACCTATGCAAATAAAATAACGGGGATTTTCTTGTTTGCATGCCCATTGTTTATTGATGTATACAAAATTGAAGCAATTGGTATTGTTCTTTGTGTAGTTGCTACAACTTCTGCAATTGAGGAATTAATAATAAATACACGATCAAAAGAACTTGATAGAAATATTAGAGGGATATTTTACTGAAGAATGGCTAAATTAGAGACGATTAAGTTGCCAATAAGTTTATGAAATCTAAACGATTTTGTATAGAATAAAAAGAATAAGAGGAGATTGTATGAAACTTGCAGCATTAACCGGAGCAGGGGTGTCAAAGGCTAGTGGGGTGCCTACTTTTGTAGAAATGGGAGATTTACGAGATAAGTTAAGTAGAACATATTTTAATGAGTATCCAGTAGAATTTTATAAAGTACTAAATGATATGAGAGAAGTAACCGAGGCAGCTGCTCCAAATTCTGCGCACAAATCCTTAGCTAAAGCACATATACCTATTATTACCATGAATATCGATGGTCTCCATCATAGGGCAGGTAGTAATGAAAAAGAAGTTCTCGAAATACATGGAAGCCTAAGAAGGGTGTTTTGCCCAAAATGTCATAGTTGGTTTGATTTTATGGTGACAAAAAAGTCTTTATATTGTTCAACCTGCGAAAATATAATGTTGCAGCCTGATATTGTGCTATATGGAGATAGTATACCTAGGCTTTATGATGCAATAGACATAGTATCAAAAGTAGATGTGTTGCTTGTTATTGGAACTTCATTTTATACTTCTACGGCTACATATGTAAGTAAAGCTGCTAAGAGTCATGGAGTTAAAGTGATGATTATTAATGATAACGCAGAAGAAGAGGTACCTAAATTATTAGAAAAGCTGATGAAAAAAAAAACCTAGGGGACAGTTATCAACCTTTGGCAATTTAGAGATAAAATATTACAACTATATCCTTGAAAATGGGGTAAAGGACAAAAAAATAAAGACTTGAATGAAAAACTAACTTCCACATTGCAAGAGTAAATTCCACTACCCTAGAGGTTACTTTCACACGATACTTTATGTATAATACATGTTACAGTTGATTGCCTGCCTGTGTAGAAAGTGAGGTTTCTGAGATACCCACTACAGTCGAGTTAGAAATAAATTTGTACTCTAATTGATAATATATTATAAATAATTACAAAGGAGGTAATATACTGCATGACTATATATGAACAGATTAAGGCAGTCTTACAAGATAAGTCATTTGCCATAATATCCTCAAAAGACTTTATAAATTATATTAGCAGTGAATATGGTACAAATCCTAAGAGTATTATCCTCTCAGATTACTGTTACAATCGCTTTAATAAAGGAATCACTTTCAATAAGCACATTTTCCAGTATATAAATAAAAATTCGTATAAATACTTGGGTGAAAATTACCCGTTCACTGGATTAATATATCATAAGCCTAAAAATAATAGCAAAGAGTTGATTGTAGGAGAATGGAAAAACGGCATTAAAATAATGTACGATGGTACACTTGGTAACTCCGAATTAAGCATTGGAAAAGATATTGGCGGTACTATTAGTAGAGAGCAGATTACTAAATTATATGAAGAATATAATGACATTTTAAGACTTGAAATGAATCTGCTTAATTGTAAACCAACAGAACTGAGGCATTTAATTGGTAGAATTGGTGAATTTATTTGTGCAATGAATACATATGGAGAACTAGCAAGAGTCACAAATCAACATGGTTTTGATGTAATTAGCAATGGTAGAAGAATAAGTGTAAAAACTACTGCTCAATCTCAAGGTTTTATTAGCATAAATAAGAATACTTTTAATAATTTTGATGATTTATATGTGATTCAATATGTAGATGACGATTTTAGGACTTTATATTATGGACCTAAAGAAAGCATACTGAGTATAAAAAGAGATTATGAGAATAAATTTGAAGTTGATATTACTAAGTTGAAAAATCTCAGCTGTAAGGGAATAGACTATTAAAGGTATTATGTAGTACTTAAGAAAAACCTAGGGGACAGTTTTCGTGCGCCACGAAGGCGAATACCAAGTAATACATATTACTTGAAGATATTCTTAATCATTATTTCTGTGGCAATAACCATGTTTCAACAAAATATTGATTAATTAGTGCTTAGGGAGGGAGTTTAAACATAAAGTTTAAGATTAATCTGAAATCCTTATAAAACTTAGAGGAAAGCCCTTTAGAGGAAGGTAACTTCTATCCTCTAAATTATGGAGGAAGAAGTCACCGTCCCAAAATGCATTTTTATCTTCCAATTGAATCAAAAAATGTTGTTACAATCATTCGTATTATGTATGGCGGTCGTGATATTGAACGTCAATTACAGAATACAGACAAATAAAATATGATAATAGCTAAAAGCATCTCTTCGGAGGTGCTTTTATTGTACCTGTTTTTACAAAGGAGCGTGATAGATATGGCATATTAAGTGGACTATTTAGGCCAAGAGATAAACCACAAAATTATAGCTTTTTCTTTGGCAATTCCACCTGTGGTAACCAGTCGATAAGCGTTCAACCATGCAAATGACAGCTGTTTATTCTTGCGTAAGGATACTAGGTGAAGTTGCGATACAAGAGCAGTTTCTTCATTACAGCTTGGCGGTAATGCGTAAATATTCTTAATCATTATTTCTGTGGAAATAGCCATGTTTCAACAAAATATTGATTAATTAGCGCTTAGGGAGAGAGTTTAAACATAAAGTTTAAGATTAATTTGAAACCCTTATAAAATTTAGAGGAAGATCCTTTAGAGGACGGTAACTTCTATCCTCTAAATTATGGAGGAAGTCACCGTCCCAAATTGCATTTTAATAAACTATACTAGTTGACACAAAAAATATTATTGGATAGAACCACTATCAATTATAGATATGCAAAGTATGAGTATATAAAAAAAAAAAATCATTATATTAGTTAACATTAGTATAGGATTAAATAAAATTAAGTATCATAATGAATCTTATCATAAATGATATAGTAAAAAGTTACCATAATAAAAAAGTACACAACTGTTTTAAGTTTATTTATTTTATTCAATTTTTTCTCCCCATTAATTACCGAAACTATTACGATAGGTGCTAAATCAATAATCTTCATTGAGGAAAAAACGAAGAGAATAGTGTATAATAAAAATATTGATGAAGTTATCCTTATGGCGAGTACTACAAAAACCATAACGGCAATCGTTGTTTTAGAGTATGGAAATTTAAAAAATAAAATTATTGTAGATGAATATGCTGCATATGTAGAAGGTTCTTCTATTTATATTAAGGAAAAGGATGTAATTAATCTAAAGAAGTTATTGTATAGTCTTATGCTAAGATTAGGAAACGATTCCGCCTATACAATTACTACACATATTGCTGGTGCTGTTAGTAACTAAATTTGGGGTATTCCTCTCTTCATCATTTGTATCGCACTGTGATACAGATTGTCTTCTAGGAATACCAAAGAGCTAGTGACTAGTGACTGTGCGCTAATAGCTATCAAACCGCTATCTATTTTGGCATAAAAACCCTTGAAATTGTCTATAATAAATGATATGATGTATCTTGACGAGAAAAAATTATCGAAAAACGTGTAAAGAGTGGGGTAACCCACTCTTTACTATTTAGCAGGAGGCTTTAATGGCAAAACAAAGAGTAGAAGATTTAGTATTTGATCTTACAAAACCTATTACAGATGAATTTAATCTTGAACTAGTAGATGTAGAATATAAAAAAGAAGGTCAAAATTGGTATTTAAGAATATATATCGATAAAAATGAGGGTATTGGTCTAGAAGATTGTGAACTAGTTAGTGGAAAAATAAGTGAAATATTAGATGAAAAAGATCCTATTTTAGACAGCTACTTTCTAGAAGTATCTTCTCCTGGGCTAGACAGACCATTAAAAAGCGAAAGAGACTTCGCAAGATATATAGATAGAGAAATTGAAATAAGCCTCTATCAGCCGTTAGATAATACTAAGTATTATAAGGGCGTTAATAAGGGACTTAAAGAAGAATCTCTAAGCATTTTACTAGAAGATAATCACTTACTTGAATTACCTATGAAGTTAGTGGCGTCTGTAAAATTGTATTTTGAATTTTAGTTGGAGGTAACATATGAACAAGGATTTTATCCAAGCTTTAGATGATGTGGAAAAAGAAAAAGGTATAGATAAAGATGAATTAATAAGTGCTATTGAAGCTGCGATTACTTCTGCTTATAAAAAAAATTACGGTAATTCACAAAATGTAAAAATCATTATAAACAGAGATAATGGTGAAGTAAAAGTATTTTCCCTAAAAGAAGTTGTGGAGACTGTTACTGATGACATATTAGAAATCACCTTAGTAGACGCAAAAAAACTTCACGATACTTACGAGCTAGGAGACATTGCAGAAATTGTAGTCATTCCTAAAGATTTTGGACGTATAGCTGCGCAAAATGCAAAACAACTCGTAGTACAAAGAATAAAAGAAGCTGAACGAAATATTATATATAATGAGTTTGTACAGCGAGAAGATGAAATTATTAACGGGATTATACAAAGAAAAGAAAAAAATAATATTTTTATTGATTTAGGGAAAACAGAAGGCATCCTAGCACCTAATGAACAGATCCATGGAGAAGAATATACGCAAAATAAGAGAATAAAAGTATTTATTCTAGAAGTAAAAAAGACTACAAAAGGTCCGCAAATTTATGTTTCTAGAACTCATCCAGGTCTTGTAAAAAGACTGTTTGAAAGCGAAGTGCCAGAAATTTTTGACGGTATGGTGCAAATTAAATCAATTTCTAGAGAAGCTGGTTCTCGAACAAAAATTGCTGTATATGCAGTTGATCGGAACATAGATCCAGTAGGATCTTGTGTTGGTCCTAAGGGAATTCGGGTCCAAAATATTGTAGATGAATTAAATGGTGAAAAAATAGATATAATTAAATGGAGTGATGATCCAAAAGAATATATTTCCTCATCACTTAGTCCAGCAAAGGTTCTAAACGTAGAATTATCCGAAATAGATAAATCTGCAATAATCGTCGTAGATGATTATCAGTTGTCCTTGGCTATCGGAAAAGAAGGTCAAAATGCAAGATTAGCAGCAAAACTTACTGGGTGGAAAATTGATATCAAAAGCAAATCTCAACTAGATAGAAATGCTACAATTGACAATATTGAGAAATCTATATTGGATGATCTAGATCTAGATTTAGACCTTGATCTTTAGGAGGTATCCACATGAAAAAAATACCTCAGAGATCTTGTATTGTTTGTAAGGAAAAGGTTGATAAAAATAAACTAAATCGTATTGTGAGAAATAATGAGGGATATATGTTTTTCGATACCACTGGCAAAGCCAACGGTAGGGGAGCTTATATTTGTAGTAAAGAAAGTTGTATTGAGAGCATTGAAAAAGGAAATGTTTTAAATAGAACATTTAAAACAGAAATAAAGAAAGAAATAAAACAAAAAATTAGAGAAGATGTTGAAAATGGAAAAAGATAAATTTTTAAAGTTTATAGGAATTTGCAAAAAGTCAGGAAAGCTGATATCAGGCGATTTTGGTGTAGAAAAAGGTGTTTTGAATGGTAGGATTAAATTACTTATTATAGCAGAGGATGCGGCAAAGGATAAAGTATGTAAGTATACAAAGTATGCATCATCTTACAATGTTGAACTTATCACATGTCTATCAAAAGATGAACTAAGTATTGCCATTGGTAGAAGCGGATCTGCAATTATAGGCATAACAGATATGAATCAGAAAAATAAATTATTAAGCTTATTTCAACAAATAAGTGGATAGGGGGAATTTTATGAGCAAGGTAAGAGTTTACGACTTGGCAAAAGAATTAGATATACCAAGCAAAGAGTTAGTAGAAATGTTAAATGCATTTGATATTCCAGCAAAAAATCATATGAGTGCACTAACTGATCAACAAGTAAAATATTTCAAGAATCATAAAGACGATAAGAAAAAGGTAGCTACGGCTCCGGTAGAAGGTAATCAAGTGAAGAAAATAGAAGAAAAAATAATCCCAATAAACAATCAAAATTCAAACACGTCAAAAAGTAGTAGTGACGTGCATGTTGCTAAACAAAATACGACAATGACGTCAAATCAAAATAAAAGCACGTCAACGAATCAAACTAAACCAGCAACTGCAACTAAACCAGCAACTACAACTGCAACTAAACCAGCAACTACAACTGCAACTAAAAAAGAGTTTAAAAAACCTGATCTTAAAAACAAAAATGCTAAGAAACCAAGAGTAACTCCTATAAAAATAGATAATAGCAAAAAAGAAAAAAAATCAAAAGGTGATTATAAAAAAAGAAGATCAGAAGAAGCTAAAGCAGGAGAAATTATTTTATTGCCATCTCAGATTGCAATAGGAGATTTAGCATCTAAAATAGACATATCTGCAACTGAAATAATAAAACTTCTGATGAATGCAGGAATTCTAGCTACTATTAATCAAGATATAGATTTTGAAACTGCTGCTATTATTGCGCAAGAGTTAGAATTAAATGTTGAATTAGAAGATGTTGAAGAAGAAGTAAGTGGAATCTTAGAAGAATACGATGAAGCAGACGCTGAAGAAGATCTAATTACTAGACCTCCAGTTATTACGGTAATGGGTCACGTAGATCATGGTAAAACTTCTTTGCTTGATGCAATTAGAAAAACCCACGTTACGTCAAGAGAAGCAGGTGGTATTACTCAACATATAGGTGCCTATACTGTAAAGCTCAAGGATCAGTCCATTACTTTTATTGATACTCCAGGTCATGAAGCTTTTACGGCTATGCGTTATAGAGGAGCGAGTATTACCGATATTGCGGTTCTTGTAGTTGCTGCTGATGATGGTGTTATGCCACAAACGATTGAGGCCATTAATCATGCCAAAGCTGCAGGTGTACCAATAATTGTCGCGATTAATAAAATAGATAAAGCAAATGCTAATACTGAACGAGTAATGCAAGGTTTATCTGAACACAATGTAGTACCAGAAGCCTGGGGTGGTGATACCATTTGTGTCCCTGTTTCAGCACATACACGTGAAGGATTAGATACACTCCTAGAAATGATTATATTGGCATCTGAAATGTTAGAATTAAGAGCCAATCCTAATAGACTTGCAAAAGGAAATGTAGTTGAAGCACAACTTGACAAGGGTCGTGGAGCTGTAGCTACCTTGCTTATTAATAATGGTACTTTAAAGATTGGAGACAATATAGTCTCTGGTACGACTTATGGTAAAGTAAGAGCAATGAATAACGATAAAGGCAAAAAAGTAAAATTAGCAGGACCGTCTGCGCCAATTGAAATACTAGGTCTTTCAGAAGTACCTGAAGCTGGCGATGATTTTTACGTAGTAAAAGATGAAAAAACTGCTAGACAAGTTGCTGATAAGCGAAAAAATTACCTAAAAGATCAACAAGTAAAAAAGACTGCTCCTTTAACTTTGGACGATTTATATAGTCAAATCAAAGAAGGTACAGTTAAAGATATAAATATTGTCATTAAAGCAGACGGTCAAGGATCTGTAGAAGCATTAAAACAATCATTATTAAGACTTACAAATGATGAAGTACGAGTCACTGTCATCCATGATGGAGTAGGAGCAATAAGTGAATCTGATGTAATGTTAGCTGCAACATCCAATGGAATTATTATTGGATTTAATGTTAGACCAGGTGCTAATGTTGTGAAGACTGCTGAAAAGGAAAAAGTAGATATTCGTTTATATCGAGTAATTTACGATGCTATCAATGACATGGAAGCTGCAATGAAAGGTATGCTTGATCCAGTATACAAAGAAGTTGTAAAAGGAACTGCAGAAGTAAGGCAAATATTTAAAGTTCCAAACTTAGGAACTATTGGTGGATGTTATGTGCTTGAAGGTAAAATTGCTAGAAATAATGAAGTAAGGGTAATCAGGGATGGTGTTGTGGTAACTGAAGGCGCTATTACATCTTTAAAACGATTTAAAGATGATGCAAAAGACGTAGCCCAAGGTTATGAATGTGGCATAGGGGTTGACAAATTCAATGACCTTAAAGAAGGCGATTTAATTGAAGCCTTTGCCATGGAAGAAATCCCTAGATAATAAAGGATGATGAATTATGTCAAATAATAGATTACAAAAAATAAATGAGACCATAAAACAAGAGTTAAGTATTCAAATTAGACTTAACTTAAAAGATCCAAGGTTGAATAACGACATGCTTAGTGTCATCAGAGTTGAAGCTACTGGTGACTTAAGATATGCAAAAGTATTCATAAGTGTATTTGAAGATGAAAGTAAGAAACAAGAAGTAATGGAAATTCTTAAGAAATCATCAGGGTATTTAAGAAAACAGATAGGAAAAAAACTTACCACTCATTACACGCCCCAGTTATTATTTGAATTAGATAGTTCAATTGAATACGGCGTCCATATAAATGATATTCTTAGAAAAATTAACAATGACAACAAAAATAAAGATAACAACAATAATGATAATGATAAGGAAAATTAAATGAAGGAAATAGTAGAAATGATAATGAACAACCAAAGTTTCGTAATCAGTAGCCATAGATCACCTGACGGTGATGCTATTGGCTCCTGTGTTTCTTTGGGTTTAGCACTAAAAAAATTAGGCAAAACGGTAACTTATGTAATGGAAAAACCTCAAGAAAAATTTGATTTTTTACATGAGATCATAGCATTAAAAGAAAACAATAACTCCTTAGATACTTTTGATGTGGGGTTGTTTTTAGATTGTTCAAACACTGAGCATTTACATAAGCACTCATTGTTTTCAAGTTGTAATTGTGTTATTAATATAGATCATCACGTTACTAATGCAAACTATGGACATATCAATTACATCAAATCTAGCGCGAGTGCAACTGGCGAAATCATGTATACACTAATAAAAGAACTAAAAGTACCACTTGATGAAGAAATTGCTGCTGCAATTTATACAGCTATAGTCACAGATACGGGAAACTTTAAGTACAGTAATGTAACATCTGAAACTCATTATATTGTGTCCGAGTTATACAAGGTCTCTGATTGCTACTGCGAGATTAATAAGAAAATATTTGATGAACACTCCTATGATAAAATAAAAATATTAGGCAAAGCGCTAAATAATTTATATCTTATGAATGACAATAAAATTTCAATTATACTCCTACCCTTGGAAGATTTAAAATGCATATCTGCAAATGCTGATTTAGAAGGTATTATTAATTATGCAAGAGATATTGAAGGTGTAGAAGTTGCTATATTTATGAAAGAGACAAATAAGAACGTCTACAGAGTTTCTTTCAGGTCTAATACAGATTATAATGTAAGTAAAATCGCAGACTATTATGGTGGTGGTGGGCATAATAAAGCCGCTGGATGTACTATAGAGGGAACATCTTCACAGTACATTATATCTAATATTATTAGTAAAATAGCGAAGGATTTAAAATGAACGGAATAATAAATATATATAAACCCCAAGGAATTACATCCCACGATGTTGTTTACAAAGTGCGAAAGGTATTACATACAAAGAAAGTAGGGCATACTGGTACTCTAGATCCACTTGCCCAAGGAGTATTACCTGTTTGTATTGGAAATGCCACAAAGATTGCACAATTTATCGTAGAAAAAGAAAAAGAATATATTGCTGAGCTTATTTTAGGAAAAAAAACAGACACTTATGATAGTACTGGACAAGTCATAGCAGAAAATGATCTAGTAATTAGTGAAGAAGAGTTTCTAAATAGTTTACATCTTTTTATAGGAGAGATTGATCAAATACCTCCTATTTATTCTGCTATAAAAGTAAACGGTAAAAAGTTGTATGAATACGCAAGAGAAAATAAGCCTGTAGAAATTAAGTCTAGAAAAATTACGATTACTGAACTTGAGCTTCTTGAATTTCACTATCCAATTGCCAAAATAAGAGTTGGTTGTACCAAAGGAACATATATCAGATCTCTTTGTAATGATCTTGGAGAAAATTTAGGAACTTTTGCTCATATGATCTCCTTAATACGAACGAAAAGTGGACCTTTTACTAGTGAAAAAGCGATATCATTAGATGATCTTTCAGAATTAACAACGGAGCAAATTGAAGAAGCTCATTTATTCGCTATAGATTATCCACTACAACATTTACGTAGAGTTGATATTGAGGAGTTTTCAGCTAGATTTCTTTTAAATGGAAATCCTTTAATACAAAAAAATATTAAACAAGATCTAACTAGTTTTAACTTAGAAGAAAAAGTTAGGCTTTATTTAGGCGATGAATTCAAAGGTTTAGGTATCATCGAGCTAAAGGATTCTTATCGCATTAAACCGTTACGTATATTTACTTGAACATGAACTTTATGTGATAATCATAAAGTTCACTAATATAGTTCTAACATTAATAAAAATAATAGGAGATAGACAATGGAGTGTGTGTGTTTAGACAAAAATATCCAATTTAAAAATAATACAGCCGTTGCTTTAGGCTTTTTTGATGGTATTCACCTAGGGCATCAGCAACTTATTGAAACCATGAAAAAACAAGCAGAAGAAAAAAACTTAGTTAGTTGTGTTTTGACTTTTGATCATCATCCTTTAACCTTAGCATTCCCTAAATACGCACCCAAATTGATATCATCTAATGAAGAAAAGGTTAAGATACTCCATTCAATGGATATCAATAAATTAGTATTTTTGCATTTCAATGAAGAAATGATGAATTATAATCCAACAAAATTTGTTGAGAAAATACTAGTAGAACAACTTAAAGTCAAGATCGTAGTTGTTGGATTTAACTACAATTTTGGGTACAAGGGTATGGGTACCCCTGATTTATTAATACAGCTTGGAAAAAAGTATAATTTTGAAGTCATTGTTGAGGGTCCCATCGAAGTAGATCAACAAGTAGTTAGTAGTACTTTTATTAGAAATTTAATTATCACTGGTAAGGTAGATCAAGTTGAAAAATACTTAGGTAGAAAATACGCTATATCTGGAAAAGTAATCCGAGGAAAAGGATTAGGTAAAACATATGCCATTCCTACTGCTAATATTGAAGTAATGAATGATCTTATTACCCCAGAACCAGGAGTATACTATACTTCCGTAAAATATAATAATCAGGTTTATCATGGATTAACTAATGTAGGATATAATCCTACATTTGAACATCATCCATTTAGTATAGAAACTTATATCTATGACTTCTCTAAGGATATCTATGATGATTCAATAGATATTGTTTTTTTGAAAAGAATCAGAAAAGAAAAAAAATTCAAAAATCTACCGAATTTAATTAAGCAAATTGAGCATGATATAGAGACAATTAGGCAAAAATACATTTGTAAGCAATTAAAACTTTAAAGAAGTACTCTACATAACCCATTAATTGTTTGTCACACATTGGCAAAAATATTTGCAAATGAGCATACCCTATGATATAATTCATAATGTTAATTTTAACCTTTGTCTGTGTATATTGAATCTCCAACAATGTACTGTGATAAAGGCGTTTAACTAAAAATTAGGAGGTAATAAAAAATGGGTTTAGGAAAAGAAACAAAGCAAATTGTTATTGAAGAGTACAAATTAAGTGATACTGATACAGGATCACCAGAGGTTCAAATTGCGCTACTAAGCAAAAGAATCACTGAATTAACTGAACACTTTAAAATTCATAAAAAAGATCATCACTCTAGAAGAGGGTTACTTAAGATTGTTGGTCAAAGAAGAGGTTTATTAAATTATCTTAAAGCAAAAGATATTAATAGATATCGTGTAATTATAGAAAGATTAAATATTAGAAAGTAATAATAATAAGGCGGAGATTTTCCGCCTATTATTATATTTGAAAGGAGGAACACTATGTCAAAAGTATTTAAAAAAATGATTGCTGGTAGAGAATTAGTCGTTGAAACTGGAGAACTAGCACAACTAGCTAATGGTTCAGTTTTCCTTAAATATGGACAAACAAATATATTAGTTACTGCATGTGCCTCAAATAGTCCTAAGGATGGGTTAGACTTTTTTCCATTAAGTTGTGATTATGAAGAAAGAAAATATTCAGTAGGAAAAATACCTGGAGGATTTATCAAGCGAGAGGCGAGACCTTCAGAAAAGGCAATTCTTTCTTCACGGTTAATCGATAGACCAATTAGACCTTTGTTCCCACACAATTTCAGAAATGAGGTACAAGTTGTAGCTACAGTAATGAGTGTAGACCAAGATACTTCCCCTGAAATTATAGCAATGATCGGTTCATCTATTGCCTTATCTATTTCAGATATACCTTTTGCTGGACCTACTGGTTCAATTATGGTTGGACTAGTAGATGGTGAACTAGTGGTTAATCCAACAATGGAACAAAGAGCAATAAGTGACTTACATTTAACTGTATCTGGAACAAAAGATGCAATTATGATGGTAGAAGCAGGATCAAATGAAATTTCTGAAGAGATTATGCTAAAAGCTATTTTATTTGCACATGAACAAATAAAAGAAATTGTTGCTTTTCAAGAAGAAATTGTCCGGGAAATCGGAAAAGAAAAAATGAAGATTTCAACATTTAAACCTGATGAAGCGATTGAAAAAGAAATTAGAGAATTTGCTACAGCTAATCTTGTAGAAGCCATTAAAACAATAGAAAAAATGGAAAGACAAGAAAAAATAGAAGCAATAAATTTATCAATATCAGAAACTTTCTTAGAAAAATATCCTGATAATAAAAAAGACATTAAAGAAATAGCTCATGATATGCTCAAAGAGCAAGTAAGAAAAATGATTGTACATGAAAAGATTAGACCAGATAATAGAGGATTAGACGAAATAAGACCAATTTCCTGTCAAGTCGGAAAATTGGATAGAGTACATGGTTCTGGATTATTCACTAGAGGTCAAACTCAAGTACTTTCTGTTGTTACTCTAGGAGCTATGGGAGACGTTCAAATTATAGATGGTCTTTCAGAAGAAGAAATTAAAAAAAGATATATTCATCACTATAACTTTCCTGCATTTAGTGTTGGAGAAGCGAGACCACTACGTGGACCAGGAAGAAGAGAAATTGGACATGGTGTTTTGGCTGAAAAAGCATTACTACCTGTAATCCCATCAGAGGAAGAATTCCCATATGTTATAAGAGTTGTATCAGAAGTAATTAGTTCTAATGGTTCTACTTCACAAGCGAGTGTTTGTGGTAGTACACTTTCATTATTAGATGCTGGTGTTCCAATTAAAGCGCCTGTAGCTGGTATTGCAATGGGTCTGATTAAAGAAGGCGATGAAGTAGCCGTTCTAACTGATATTCAAGGCATGGAAGATCACTTGGGAGATATGGACTTCAAAGTTGCTGGTACGCAAAAAGGAATTACTGCTATTCAAATGGATATTAAAATCCATGGTATTGATGAAAATGTACTCAGAAATGCTTTAGCAAAAGCATTAGTGGCTAGATTAACCATACTAGATAAAATGATTGAAGTAATGCCTGAGCACAGAGAAGAATTATCTCAGTACGCACCTAGAATCATATCAATGCAAATTAATCCAGATAAGATCAGAGATGTAATTGGAGCTGGTGGAAAAGTCATCAACAAAATCATCGAAGAAACTGGAGTAAAAATAGATATTAGCGACGATGGAAAAGTATTTATTGCTTCTGCCGATTCAAGTGCTGCACAGAAAGCAAAAAAAATTATCGAAGATATCACTAGAGAACTAGAAATTGGTCAAGTATTCTTGGGTAAGGTTGCTCGAATTATGAAATTTGGAGCATTTGTAGAATTACCTGGTGGAAAAGAAGGTATGGTTCATATCTCCAAATTGGCACACGAGAGAGTTAACCAAGTTGAAGACGTAGTCAAAATAGGCGACGAAATCACTGTCAAAATTATTGAAAAAGATCCACAAGGTAGACTTAATCTATCAAGAAAAGATACTTTGCCAGCACCAAGTAAATAGAGAGTATAAACCTAAGGGTTTATGCTTTTTTTTTGTGTGCCAGGCATGGCAATTGACTAGGTGGTGAAAGTCCACTGTGGGGGTCTGTAGTTACCAACCACTAG
>MCHG01000321.1_pt1 | contig 17334 bp, 11 predicted proteins | sample 787351 | NCBI WGS metagenome assembly MCHG01 (sample SAMN05430296, study PRJNA330682) | permafrost metagenome | biome: Cold desert; feature: permafrost; material: soil; isolation source: enrichment culture inoculated with soil incubated with H2/CO2 at 20 degrees... ... | reverse complement strand
AGTTAGTTAGTTAGTTAGTTAGTTAGTTAGTTAGTTAGTTAGTTAGTTAGTTAGTTAGTTAGTTAGTTAGTTAGTTTTTATACGGTAGGGGCGAACTGTGTTCGCCTGATGGTTATCTATATATTTCACCGATAAACGGCACACAAAAAGCTAGAAACTAGCAGTTAATGCTAGTTTCTAGCTTAAAGGGAATCGAAACGAGTTGGATTGTTGGTTCTTAGTTCCAACTAACCAACTAACCAACTTTCCAACTGTTACAGAATCTTTAGAAGAATACATTTACCAATCCTAAAATGAAACCGATCAAAGCGCCAAGATTTACTACTACACCTAACTCTTTTTTCATAATAGAGAGAACAAGATCTTCTACTTCTTGAATTTCCATTGCACTCACTTTTTCTTCTACTATCTCAGATAAATTCAATGTAGTTAAAAGCTTTTCTGCATAAGTATTTACTAATGTAGGGTATAGATTTAAAATGCTTTGTTTTAACTGAGCAGTATCGATATTCTCTAGTAATGAACATATAGGTTGTCCAATAAACGAGGTCACTTCTTCTTCAATAAATTTACCAACATTTTCTTCACCGTGGTGTTCTATAAATTTATTCACACGAATTTTGATTTCATCTACAATAGGAGCTAAGATGGTTTCATTCATCATCATGGCAATCATGGTTCCTTGTATTTTATCTTGGACAGCAGCCAGTACTTCGCCAGCAACGATTTCACCAAAATTCATGGAGATAAGACCGTGGTTTACCTTTTGGGTAAGTGTTTGTTTTACACTAGAGGATAAACTATTCGTTTTTTCTTCACCTATACTTTGGTGTAATTTTAATTCCAAAGTAGACTGATTGGAGGATAGATTTTCAAAAAGTGAATCTAAATTTTCCTCAATATGACCTTTTATATTGTCTGATAGTAAGGTTTGCTTAATCATGTCAGGGGTTAAAAGACTATTTCCAACAGCATGGCCCAATGCCTTTGCTAGCCGCCCTTTTCCTTTTGGAATAATGCCTGGTGTTAATGGAACATGAAATTTACCAATATAGATTGCTTTGTGTGGTCGAAAGAGCATCTCCACAGCGATCTTATTTGTTACATAACCAATAATTGCCCCTATTATGGGTCCTACTAAAATTGTCCATTGCATAAACATCCTTCTTTCGTTTTTTTACCACTATTTATTATAGATAAAGTACCACTTTTTTTCAACTAAATCTTTTACTATTACATTAAATACTACATATAGAAATCAAATCACCTTTTATGGCTACGTATTTATTATTTTAGATAACGGGGATAGAATCAAAATTTTCATATAGTACTGAATGATATATAATTTTTTCATATCGTACATTATTTATCAATCTTTAATTTTAGTAACTATAGTTACATATCGATTTTATTAAGTATATTAGAATAAAGCTATAGAAACAATATACTATACATTAAATAGAAAGATAATTACATTTGTCACATTTTTAATCCTAGTTACAGATAAGTTTTGTTAAGTATAATCAGCACTTATAGTATAATGAAAAAGGCTAATTAGATTACATGAGGGGAAAGGAGTAAATGATATGGATAAGATGAAGAATGAATATAGAGTAAAAGTAGATATGAATGGAAATATAATTATTCCTGAAGAGATGAAAAAGAAAATGGGTGCAATTGAGGGAGCAGAGTTGAGAGTTGTAGTTGAAAAGGATAGGATTGAAATATTGCCAAATATTCATAGTTTGTCTAAAGTATATATTGAACCTACATCACTTTGTAATCTTAGGTGTGAAACTTGCGTAAGAAATACTTGGACAGAACCAATGGGGGCTATGGATATTGGAATTTTCAATAAACTCGTTGAACAACTTAAAGATTTTAAACATCTTCAGAGTGTAATGTTTGGAGGGATAGGTGAGCCAACTTTTCACAAAGATATCCTTTATATGATTGGGAGTATTAAATCTTTGGGTATAAAAGCTGAAATGATTACAAATGGGATATTACTAAATGAAAAAATGATAAAGGGATTGTTCGAAAATAAATTAGATACCCTTTGGATATCTTTTGACGGTACTGATGAAAAGATGTTTGACGAGATAAGAACAGGAGCCAGTTTTGCTAAAGTTGTTGAAAATCTCACAATGCTAAAGGCACATAATGCAATAAATAAACACAAAATAAAGATTGGCATTGCTTTTGTTGCCATGAAAGACAATATTCATGAACTAAGTAATATTGATAAACTTGCTAGAGCAATAGGTGCGAGCATGGTATCTGTGAGCAATTTAATCCCTTACGAAAAGGATATGGTAGATCAGATGTTATGTAAACGAACAATAGCTTTTAATGTAACTAATCCATTATCAATTAGTTTGCCTTTGTTAGATATGAATGAAGATACCAAGGAACCATTATATGAATTATATAAAAAAAATAATAACATATCTATTATGAATAATAAGGTTGGTACAGAAACCTCAAAATGTAAATTCATTAAAGAGAGATGTACATTTATAAGATGGGATGGGATGGTATGTCCATGTATGGGATTACTACATTCTAATACTACGTATCCATATAATGTGGGTACTAATCGTCAAAGAAAAGTAGACGCTTATACATTAGGTAGTATTGATACAACAAATCTACAATCAATATGGGAATCTGATGAATATAGCAAGTTTAGAAATGATGTGGACTATTTTGAGTTTTCCCCATGTCTTAGTTGCGGACCCTGTGCTAATGCTGAAAGTAATGTTGAGGATTGTATTAGTGACGCTTCTAGAACTTGCGGTGGATGTATGTGGGGTCAAGGTGTGGTACAATGTCCATAAGCGGTGAGCAAAAGTGTTTATTTGTTAAGTTTAAAGGTTTATTACTATAGAAATGAGAGATGAATATGGCGGATAATATGGAGTTGACAATTTTTTTTACAAAGGATGACTTTATTGTTGATTATGAACTAGTACCTAAAAAGATTCTTTCCCAGGATAAGATGAATTTTGAACAGGAATGGATTGTTCGGTTTAAGGAAAATAAACCCAAGACGCTATTTTATCTTGGGTTTATTCGTAAAAAGGATGATTTATCCTCATCCTTAAACTTTCTTTACATGATTTCTGATCTGTTTATACAAAAAATATCAAAGCAACCTGATATAGAGTTTTCAAGAGGAGATGCGGACCTAGATATATCTCAGGATGAAGTTGAGGAAATAAAAAAAAGGATTCCTTTCGTAAACGGGATGGAATATATAGAAAAAGAATGGATCTACAGTACATGGAATAGGCTTGTAGCCATTTTTAAGGAAGAGATAGGGCTTTATAAAGGAACCGTCTCAGCATTTTTAAATGAGCATAATACCGGTATTAATGTAGCGGATAGAGTCTTTTTTCATCTAGTAGAGAATAAAGAAGAGGATCATCCTTTTGCCTTCTTAGCGACCTACTCAACTAAATCTATAAAAAGTAAGAAAGCAATACATATGCCACTTAAGAATGCTTTGGCAGAATATAAGAATGAACAAGACAAGTTACTCTCATTATTGTCAACAGTAAGTAGAGTTGCAGATCACAGCGAGTTCATTTCTGAGCTAATGGAAAGCGGTGAGTTGTTTTCTCCACTAAAATTTACTTCTGATGAGGCTTATACTTTTTTAACAGAAATTCCAACCTATGAACAAGCAGGCATAATGTGTCGAATACCCAACTGGTGGAGAAAGAAAACCAATACAATTAGGCTTTCTGTATCTATTGGGGAGAAGGAGCCCTCTAAAGTAGGCTTAGATGCAATTCTTTCTTTTCAGCTCAATCTTTTTTTTGGAGATGAAGAGCTTTCTAAGGAAGAGCTTCAGCAGCTGTTGACACAAACCCAAGGACTATCGTTCATTAAAGGAAAATGGATTGAAATTAACCACGAGAAATTAAAAGCCGCATTAGATGCTTTTTCAAAAGCAGAAGAGCTTTCATGGAGTCAGGATTTAACACTAGCACAAGCTATGCGTTTAGAACTAAATGCAGAAGAAACACTGGGGTTGAATAAAGATGAAATTGAATTGTCTGTATCTAATGGTCAGTGGTTAAAAGATGTAAAAGAAAAGATGTCCAATCCACAAACTTTGCAGCACCAAAAACCAGATAAAAGCTTCTTAGCACAGTTAAGACCCTATCAACAAACAGGATTTGATTGGCTTAAATATATGACGGAACTAAAATTAGGCGCATGTCTTGCTGACGATATGGGACTTGGCAAAACAATTCAGATGATTGCACTTTTGGAACATATGAGGCTACATAGGGAGGAGAGGGTGCTTCTTATTCTTCCTGCATCTCTAATTGGCAACTGGCAAAAGGAAATTGAAAAATTTGCGCCCAAGATGTCATTTCATATTTTACATGGCAGCGCAGTTCGAAAAAACATGGATTTGATTATAGAAGAGGATTCATTTCTAACCATAACAACTTATGGTATGGCCGTGCGTCTGGAGCAGTTGAAAGAAATAGAGTGGGACCTAATCATACTAGATGAGGCTCAGGCGATTAAGAATCCGTCAACAAAACAAACGAAGACAATTAAAGAGTTAAAGGCAAAAACAAGAATTGCTATGACTGGAACTCCAATTGAAAATCGACTTTCAGATTTATGGTCACTATTTGATTTTTTAGATGGAGGACTACTTGGAAGTGCAAAGGAATTTACTGATTTCACAAAGAGTTTGAAAGTAGATGCCGGTGGCTATGCAAAACTTAGAAGCATAGTAAATCCTTTTATTTTAAGAAGACTAAAAACGGATAAATCCATCATAACGGATTTGCCAGAAAAAGTTGAGATAAAAGAATATCCTTCTCTAAATAAAAAGCAAATTGTATTATACCAAAATTTAGTAAAAGAATTACGTGTAAAACTGGACAAGTCTGAAGGTATTGAAAGAAAAGGACTTGTTCTTTCTAGTATCATTAAATTTAAACAAATATGTAATCATCCCGATCAGTTTATAGGTCAAGATGAGTATAAAGGTGAACACAGTGGTAAGTTTGAACTTTTAAAAAATATATGTGAAACGATTTATGAAAAACGAGAAAGAGTACTGGTGTTTACGCAATTTAAAGAGATTACAGAACCACTCTCAAGGTTCTTAGAAGAAATATTTCATCGGAAAGGGTTTGTGCTACACGGGGGAACATCAATAACAAAACGAACTCAAATGGTAGAGTCCTTTAACGGGGAAGAATATATCCCTTATATGGTATTATCCTTAAGAGCAGGAGGTGTAGGGCTAAATCTAACAAGTGCAAATCATGTAATTCACTTTGATAGATGGTGGAATCCTGCTGTAGAAAATCAAGCTACAGATAGAGCCTTTCGAATTGGCCAGAGGAAAGATGTCATGGTTCATAAGTTTATTACTGCCACAACCATAGAAGAAAAAATTGATGTGATGATAGATGAAAAGAATCAGCTAGCAGGAGATATTATCCAGTCCTCCGGTGAAGGTTGGATTACAGAACTTAGCAACACTGAACTTATGCAATTATTTACGTTAGGTGGTATGTGAAATGAGTTTTTATGAATATGTACCTATAGCACAAAAAAAAGAAAATGCAAAAAAAAGTATGGAAAAACTGAAGAAAAGTAATCCGGACATTGACCCAGTTATTGTAGAAGGCAAATCAATAGTTAATACTTGGTGGGGAAAGGCGTGGAATAAAAATCTAGAGAGCTATGCAGATTATAGTAATCGTATTGGACGAGGTCGAAGTTATGTAAGATCAGGTGCAGTTCTTCACTTAAAGATTAATAAGGGAAAAATCTCAGCCATTGTTCAAGGAAGTAGAACAAAACCTTATAGTGTTGATATCTCTATTGATCCATTAGACACGCAAAGGTGGAAGCAGATTACTAATCTGTGTAATCGTAGAATAGAATCTTTAGAACAGCTTGTGTCAGGAAAATTTCCTAAAGAATTAGAAATTTTATTTACTGCAACAAAAGAGGGTCTATTTCCATCGCCTAAAGAGATACATTTCCATTGCAGTTGTCCTGACGGCGCTAGGTTGTGTAAACATGTAGCCGCTGCGTTGTATGGAATGGGAGCAAGACTGGATACTAATCCAACCTTGTTTTTTGATATGAGAAATATTGAATTTACTGAATTAATTAAGAAATCAATTGAAGATAAAATGCAGAGTATGCTTAAAAATGCAGAAAAACAGAGCCGCCGTGTGATCACAGATAAAGATATATTTGATTTGTTTGGAGTTTAATTTCCAAGATTTATTCATTATTAATAATATGCTGATGTTTACTGAAATATATTGACATATTTCAATAAATATCAGCATATTATTATACATATAGAACAATGTTAACTAATAAACGATAAAGGAAAATTAATTTGAAAGCAGTACAACACGTCAAATTGAATTTATTGAATTAATTAAGAAATCAATTGAAGATAAAATACAGAATATGTTTAAAAATGACGAAAAATAGAGTCGTCGGGTTATTGAAAATAAGATCTATTTGATTTATTGGGGGTATAATTCTAATATTTATCTATTATTATAAATTCAATGATTTGTTCATTATTATAAATTTGATAATATTTATTTAAATGTGTTGATATATTTTGTAAAATATATTATTATATATACAGAAACAATGTTAACAAATAAACGATAAAGGGGAATTAATTTGAAAGAACAAGTACAAAATGTAAAAGTAGTATGCGCAGATCCATCAGCAATGGGCTTATTTGGATTGGCGATAGTCACACTCGTAGCTTCGTCACAAAAATTGGGAATTACTGACGGATTATCCTATGTTGTCCCGTGGGCAATTTTCTTAGGAGCGTTTGCACAGCTTTATGCAAGTATTGTCGATTGTAAACATAACAATACTTTTGGAATGACGGCATTCGGTGCATTTGGGTTTTTCTGGTTGGGCGTAGCATCCAGTTGGTTAATTAAGCTTGGCGTTTTTGGTCCTGAGCTAGCAGCAACTGTTGATGTTAAGCAATTTGGATTTGCAATTATTGGATATCTTATTTTTACAATATTTTTAACAATCGGATCTATGGAAACAAATAAGGTGTTATTTATAATTTTTGTTTTGATTGATTTATTATTCATAGGGCTTATATTTTCTTCCTTTGAAATAATGCCAGAATTTTTTCATGAACTTGCGGCTTATTCTGAATTATGTGTTGCACTCCTTTCTTTTTACGGAGCTGGTGCTTCAGTTCTTAACAAGCACTTTGGAAGAGTATTCTTACCAGTAGGCGCGCCTTTTGGGATTTTTAATAAACAAAGTGAAGTTGAACCTACGAAATAATTAAATTACAAATTACATATGTTATGCAAAAAGATAGACTTCTTTATTTTTAGAATGTCTATCTTTTTTTTATTGAGTTAAAAAATTCCATTAAATTTAAAAATGTCCCCAAAAACTTTAAACATAAGCATCAACAAATTGTAAATGTTTCATGTATATTATCGTTGACAAAGAAAATCTAATAAGTTAAAATATACCCATACCCCTAGGGGTATAAATATAATTTATTAGGAGGACATAAATATGCGCCAATGTATGGATATTCCAAAGGTTCAAGCAAGAATTAAAAAAATTGAAGGTCAGATTAGAGCAATATCAGAAATGGTCGGTAAAGATGTTCCGTGTGAAGATCTTTTGATACAAATTAATGCAGCAAAGAGTGCATTACATAAAGTTGGACAAGTCGTTCTAGAGGGTCATTTGCAACACTGTGTTCGTGATGGTATAGAGCATGGTGATGCTGACAAAACAATTGCCGAATTTGCTAAAGCAGTAGAGCATTTTTCAAGAATGGGTTAGGTGGAAAAGATGAAAAGATTAGTAAACTATTTTAAAAATGAAGCAACCCGTACCATATTGTTTCTACTGATTTCAGCACTATCATTATTGGCTAGTTTTTTCCATATTGGAAATTCCAAAATTGATGTCGCTTGGATAGCAATTATTCTCTGCGGTATTCCTATTATTAAAGGTGCAGTGGAAGGACTTATACAAGAATTTGATATTAAGGCAGATGTTTTGGTTGCAATTGCACTTGTTGCAGCTGTTTTGATTAATGAAATCTTTGCAGCAGGGGAGGTCGCCTTCATTATGACACTAGGTGCGTTACTAGAGGAACGTACCGTCGCTAAAGCACGTGCTGGCATTGAAAAATTAGTACATCTCACCCCTCGTATTGCAAGAGTAGTTCGTGATGGAGTAGAAATCATTATACCTGCTGAACAGGCTGAAGTGGGTGATACCCTTCGTGTACTTGCAGGTGAAACTATTGCTGTTGATGGTGTAATTAGCTTTGGACAAACCTCAATCAATCAATCTGTTATGACAGGAGAATCTCTACCCGTTGATAAAAGTGTGGGGGATGATGTTTCCAGTGGAACAGTAAACCAATTTGGCACTTTTGATATGAAAACCACCAAGGTAGGTGAGAATAGTTCATTACAAAGAATGATTAAACTAGTAGAATCTGCTGATGCAGGTAAGGCGAAAATTGTTGGCATGGCTGATAGATGGGCTACTTGGATTGTTGTGATTGCTCTTGTATCTGCAGTTGGTACATGGTTAATTACAGGAGAAGTTATTCGTGCCGTTACCATTCTTGTTGTGTTCTGTCCGTGTTCTTTGGTACTTGCAACGCCTACCGCAATTATGGCAGGAATTGGAAACGCTGCTAAGTACGGTATTCTCATTCGTGAAGGAGATGCTCTAGAAAGACTAGCTAAGGTAACTATACTAGCATTTGATAAAACGGGAACTCTCACTTATGGCAAACCAGACGTTGTTGCGGTAGAAAGCTATCTTTCTGATCTAAGTTCAGAAAGATTATTGACACTTACTGCTTCAGCAGAACTACGGTCCGAGCATCCATTAGGAAAGGCTATTGTTTCCCATTTTAGAAATGCATCAAATATAACACTACAAGAGCCAAAGCTGTTCACAATGATTGCAGGTCGTGGCGTTAAAGCAACTGTTGTAGATGATGTTATTCTTGCAGGAAATACTCATTTTCTAGTTGAAAACGCTATAATAATATCTCAAGATATGTTAGACAAGGCATCTACCTACATAAACAAAGGCTGTACAATTATATACGTTGCCATAAACAATCGTGAGGCTGGTTTTGTGGCTTTATCTGATACATTACGTAAAGAATGCGGGAATATGATAAAAAAACTGAAAGCACTCAATGTAGAGAGTCTATTGCTAACTGGAGATAACCCACGAGCAGCTTCCCATATTGCAAAAATTATAGGTATTGTCAATATTAGATCCCAGTGCTTACCAGAAGATAAGATGTTAGCAATTGAACAATATCAAAATAAAAATCAAATGGTTTGTATGGTTGGTGATGGCATTAATGATGCACCTGCATTAAAAAAAGCATATGTAGGTATTGCAATGGGTGGCATTGGGAGTGATATTGCTGTTGATGCAGCAGATATTGCCCTTGTCAGTGATGACATTAATGGTATTACTCATCTATTAAGCTTATCACAAAAGACGATGAAAACAATTAAGGTAAATTTAACCCTTTCTATGGTATTGAATTTTGGAGCTATTATATTAGCAATGACAGGAATATTAAATCCCGTACTTGGTGCATTGATACACAATATAGGCTCTGTTGTGGTAATCATAAACTCTGCAGTATTGTTGAATTTTAAAAGCAAATGATATTACATATGAGTTATTAGAAGAAAAACCAGAGGAAAATACTATTTCTCTGGTTTTTTAATATTTACAAATTACATTGTCAAAATATCTATAGAAAATAAGAAAGTAGAGAGTAAATAAGGATTAGATAGTCTCTTACAAAAAACAAAAAATAAAAAATACCGCCAATACTTTGTCATCTTGAGCGTATAAAATTAAATGAGATTAAATATCATAATAAATCTTATCATAAGTGATATAATAAAAAACTATCATAATAAAAGAATACGCAATTGTTTTAAATTTATTTATTTTATTCAATTTTTTTCTATCTATTAACTACGGAAACTATTGAGATAGGCGCTAAATCAGTAATCTTGATTGAGCAAAAAACGAGGAGACTAAACTAAGAGCTAAGAACTATTCATAAAAAAACAAGGCCGAGAGTTTTCTCGACCTTGTTTTTATTTAATAATTATTTTTTTGGTGCAACTGCTGCTGCTTTAGGTTTAGCAGTATCATAAGTTGTTATATATATTTGTTTAAGTTCTTCAATTGATGGAGCTACTGGATTTGCTCCTGTACACTGATCATCAAAAGCTTTTTCAGCCATATCATCAAGATGTGCATAGAATGCATCTTCTGGAACTCCAGCTTCTTTGAAAGTTTTTGGCATTCCAACTTTTGCTTTTAATTCATCAATAGCTTTTAGTAATAATGCAAGTTTCTCATCATCATTTTTTCCACCTAAGCCTAAGTGATCTGCAATTTGAGCATATCTAGCTTTAGCATTTGGATATTTGTATTGTGCAAATGCACCTTGTTTTCTTGGAGTATCAACTGCATTGAATTTGATAACTTCATTGATTAACAATGCGTTAGCAACGCCATGTGGTACATGATGTTGTGCTCCCATTTTATGTGCTAATGAATGACAAATTCCTAGGAAAGCATTAGCAAATGCCATACCAGCTAATGCTGATGCATGACCCATTTTTTCTCTTGCTACTATATTTGTAGTACCTTCGGTGAATGCAAGTGGTAAGTAATTGAATATTAATTTCAATGCTTGTAATGCAACTCCATCAGTGAAGTCATTAGCTAAAATTGATACATAAGCTTCAAGAGCATGTGTTAAAGCATCGATACCTGAAGCAGCTGTTAATCCTCTAGGCATATTCATCATTAATTCAGCATCAATAATTGCGATATCTGGAGTCAATTCGTAATCAGCTAATGGATGTTTTTGTCCTGTTTCTTCATCTGTAATAACTGCGAATGGAGTAACTTCTGAACCTGTACCTGCTGAAGTTGCTACAGATACCATCATTGCTTTTGTGCCCATAACTGGGAATGGATGTATTCTTTTTCTGATATCCATAAATCTTGCAGCAAGATCTTCAAAATCTGCTTCTGGATGCTCATAAAGTACCCACATGATCTTAGCAGCATCCATTGCAGATCCACCACCAAGAGCTAAAATTACATCTGGTGCATAGTCAATAATTTGTGCTGCACCTTTTCTAGCAGCTTGTAAAGTTGGATCTGGTTGAACATCTGTAAATATTTTATAATCAATTTCCATTTCATCTAGAAGTTTTGTAACCTTAACAGTATATCCTAATGAATCAAGAACTTTATCTGTTACGATAAATACTTTCTTTTTACCCATAGTTCCAAGATCAGTTAAACCAACTCCAAGACTTCCATATTTAAAGTAAACTTTTTCTGGGATTCTAAACCAAAGCATATTTTCTCTCCTTTCAGCAACTGTTTTGATATTCAATAAGTGTTTTGGTCCTACGTTTTCAGAAATAGAGTTTCCACCCCAAGAACCGCAACCTAATGTCAAAGAAGGAGCTAACTTAAAGTTAAATAAATCACCAATAGCTCCATGTGCTGAAGGTTGGTTAATAATTACTCTACCAGTTTTCATAAGTTCAGAGAATTTAGCAACTTTTGCTGTTTCTTTCAATTGATCTGTATATAGTACAGATGTATGTCCGTATCCACCTTGTTTAACAAGTGTTTCACATTTTACAAGTGCATCTTCAAAGTTTTTCGCTTTGTACATACCAAGTACTGGAGATAATTTTTCATGTGCAAATGGCTCTTCTAAACCAACAGATGTTACTTCACCGATAAGAACTTTAGCTGTTTCTGGAACTGTTATTCCTGCAAGTACAGCTATTTGGAAAGCGGATTGTCCAACGATTTTTGCATTTAGAGCACCATTAATGATGATTGTGCTACCAACTTTAGCTGTTTCTTCTTTGTTTAATAGATAAGCTCCTCTATCAATAAATTCTTGTCTAACTTGAGGATAAATTGATTCATCTACAATTACTGCTTGTTCAGAAGCACAGATAACGCCATTATCAAAAGTTTTTGATAGAAGTATTGAACTTACAGCCATTTTCCAATCAGCAGCAGAATCGATTATAACTGGTGTGTTACCAGGACCTACGCCTAATGCTGGTTTTCCTGATGAATAAGCAGCTTTTACCATGCCTGGACCACCAGTTGCAAGGATCATATCAGCTTCTTTCATTACAATACCTGATAATTCAACTGTTGGCTCATCTACCCATCCGATGATTCCTGCTGGAGCGCCTGCTGCTACAGCTGCATCAAGTACAATCTTAGCTGCCGCTATAGTACAATTTTTTGCTCTAGGGTGTGGAGAAAATATAATACCATTTCTAGTTTTTAAAGATATTAATGATTTAAATATTGCAGTAGAGGTAGGGTTAGTTGTTGGGATAACCGCAGCAATTACTCCTATTGGTTCAGCAATTTTTTTAATACCCCACGCTTGATCTTTTTCTATAACTCCACATGTTTTATCATTTTTAAATTTATTGTATACATATTCTGAAGCATATTGGTTTTTAGTAACCTTATCTTCTATGATTCCCATTCCAGTTTCTAGTACTGCAGCTTTTGCTAGTGTTATTTTAGCGCGACTTGCAGCCATTGAAGCAGCTTTAAATATTGTATCAACTTGCTCTTGAGTATAAGTAGAAAATTTGATTTGAGCAGCTCTGACTTCTGCAAATTTTGCCATTAGTTCTTCTTGGTTTGTAACTTTCGCCATTATTAGCACCTCTTTCATATTTTTGTTTTTAAGACTTTTTTAAGAACGTAAAGTAGTATTTACTTCTTATCAACTATTATGTATGAAAGTTTGTGAAATGTAAATATAAAAATTCAGTGAAATTTATAATTTTTTTAGTTAAGAGAGTTATACGAAAAAATAATACATAATTCGGCAAGATTAGGAACTAAGATACAATGTTAAATAACAATCATTATATAAATCGAATTCATTGTATTTTAGAGAAATGATACTGAAAATGAGACAAACTAAACTTAAGAGGGCAGTATGTCCTATTAATAGTGACACTAATTTAACGGAAAAATACCTAAATGATATCAATGAGCATCGTTTACATAGATATTGTTAAAATATCAATCATAAAAAAAAACACAAAAAAACTTAACATATATATCATAAAAAATAATTCAAATGTAAAATTTTAGTATTGTTTATTATTAATGTCTTTGAAAAACAAGGCTATATATTAAAAAATTATAAAATTAAGTATATTTTCAGTTAATTTTGTATTTTAATTTCAATCCTCAATAAGTAATATAATGTAAAATATCTATTGGTTTGTTTAAATAAATTACAATAAGTGTAACGAGGGAAGGTAGTTACTCTGATCAATAGAGATTTTAACTGTAGTATAGGTAACTGCTGTTATTTAACAGTTGTTATTTTAACACGTATTTCTAGTTGTGGAGTACACATCAATATCTTTAGCATACAAGATGTGTGTTCTAATGAAGGAACACTAAAAAATATAAAATAGAAATTCCAATAAGTATAATAGGTTTAGTTCAATTATGTGTTGGATATGCTTAAATAATAGAGCATGGTGTATCAGTAATGCCAAATCTCATGTAATACTGTACAACATTTGTCCCATAGGATATTATATATTAAAGATAATTTATAGATTGAAGGGAAACATTATGATTTATTTTAAAGAAGTCTTTCAATACGTATTAGCGTTTTGTATAATTTGGTTATTATATAAAGATAGTAAACGGATTTTTAAGGCATTTTTTATTCACTTAGAGAGAAAATTATTAATTGTTCATTTAATGAAATTAGGATTAGTATTATTATTAATATATAAAATGAGACGTTATTTACCTTTATATGAGGTCAAATTCGTATTTGTTTGTATGCTCTTGTTATTATTTTTATCTCTACTTTCACTTAAGCAAATTGAATTCAGAAAAAATGGAACAATAAATTCAAAATATAAGACCTTTGAATACGGGAGCAAATTAGCTGCTTATTTATTATATTTATTAGCTGTCATAGTAAACATTGGAGATATCAAAACGAAAAAAAATGAAATAAAACAGAAATCTAAAGAAATATTGTATGTTGCTATTTTTCCAGTTCAAAAATATATAATGGTAAGTATTACTGGATTAGAATTTACAAAGCGTAAGGATAAATTTATAACAGCTGTGGATTTAAAAGAAATAGAAAGCAAACTAAGGCCTGGAGACATTTTATTAAAAAGGAATGATTGGCAGGCAACAAACCTAGGAATTTCAGGATTCTGGACACATACTGGTCTTTATGTTGGAAGTTTGGAAGAATTAGATGCGTATTTTAGTGATATTGTTGCATTAGATGGTAAACGTTTTTCCGAAAAGCTTAAAGAAGTGAATGAAAAAATTTATACAGATTTGATGACAAAAATTGATTTAACAGTTATTGAAGCCATAGAAGAAGGTGTTGTAGTTAAACCTTTAAGCAATATTGCGAAAGTAGATTATTTTTCTGCTTTAAGACCAAGAATTTCAAAAGAAGAAAAAATGAATGCCATATTTAGAGCATTTAGCTTTGTAGGTCGTCCTTATGATTTCTTTCTTGATTTAAAATCAAATGATGCATTTATATGTACTGCAGTGATATATAAATCTTTTGAAACAAGCATCACTTTTGAAGTTGAAAAAAAATTAGGCAGATCAATAGTTTTTCCAAATAGTGTTGTTAAAAAATTTGCACAAGAAAGAAAAAAGGAAAATAAGGAATTAGATTTTGTATTATTTTATGATTTGGATCTTAAAACCAGAAAAGCTCATAAAAGCACTGAATTTCAATTCGCTAAGAGCTACAAAAGAAATATTTCCTATTACAGAAAAAGGGACATACTCAAATACGTTTCTACTATTCTTGAATTTAAATAAATTTACTTTTTCAAAGATAATGTTGAACATGCAAAAAGTATTGACATAAAGCTATTCTTTATTATAAAATTGTAAAAATACAATATTTAAAATATGTTTATAAAGGAAGTTGTTTATTGTGAACACTCTATTCATAAACCAATGTTTCTTTTTTAACCAATTTAGATTGGGTTTGTAGATCATCTAAACATATGAATTAAAGTTATAGACAGAGATGCATATCCTTACACTTAAAATTTACGGTTGTATCTATGTTGGTAAAGTTTTTTATAGCGTTCATATTGTCATATATGAGGCCATGTAGGTAAATCTATGTGACCTCTTCATTTTTTAAGCCACATAGAATATATGTGATTTTTTTTTATCCTAAATTGAAAAGAATACTCCCACTTCTTTAAATGGGGGATGAATTTTCTTACATAAGAATATAGATTTCTTATACAACAAAAAACGTTCAAGGGAAGTAGTGCCAAATTATATAAGACAAGCGAGAGCAGTTTTGCTGGTTTTTCATATGATTAGGAAAGTTCGACTAGCTTACTAGAGGCCAAACTTTCCGATCATACTTGAATAAAGCGTATAAGACGCTATTCTTGTATAAAATTGAAGAAAAGGAGTGTTAATTATGAATGTATTAAACACATTAAAAGGTAATGATTACAAAGAGAGGAGAATGCCAAATGGATAATACGACAATGGTTTCTAAAACAATGTATCGTTGGATACCAGTTATGGCCAGCATCGCAATTCAGCTATGTTTGGGTACTGCGTATATTTGGAGTGTATTTCAATCATACCTCATCATTGGTCCAATAACACCAAGTGCTTTATTTAATTGGCCAGCAACAAATGGAACATTAGCCTATGCATTATTACTTGGTTTATTAACAGTAGGGAGTACACTTGGTGGAATCATGCAAAATAAATATAAACCTAAAACTGTAATTATTGTTGCAGGTGTAATTTTGGGTATAGGTTTTTATCTTGCAAAGTATACAACAGAAGCTACTCCATGGTTGCTTTGGCTTACATACGGTGTTTTGGGGGGGATTGGAATGGGTATGGCTTATACTACCACCATCTCTTGCTGTCAAAAATGGTTCCCAGATAAAAGAGGGCTTATAACAGGGTTGATTGTTTCTGCATTAGGCTTTGGCGGACTTTTATTTACGCCTATAGCGGAAAAATTGATTCAGTTATACGGGGTTCTAAATACATTTTCCATATTAGGCATTTTATTTCTCGTTGTGACAGTATTGGGTTCAATGTTCATTGTAAATCCTCCGGAAGGATATGTACCTCATGGGTGGACGGCTCAACCACAAAAAGATGGAATCATTGCACAAAATTTTACTCCCTTAGAAGCGCTGAAAACACCTCAATTTTACATGATTACCATTGCATTTATGTGTGCAACTGCTGCAGGATCCATGATGATTCCCATGGCTAAGATTCTTGGATTACAACCCGATAGTGGATTAACTAAAGAAGCAGCTATTGCTGGAGTTATGATTATTACAGGATTTAATTCTTTTGGTCGCCTTTTCTGGGGTTGGATTTCCGATAAATTGGGAAGAAAGAACACTTTATTAATACTCCTTGTTATTGCAGCTATCTCAATTGTGGGGGTATCCTTTACAAGCGCATACTTGATGCTTGTTTTCATCGGAATCATTGGTTTCTCATATGGTGGATTTCTTGGAGTTTTTCCATCACTAGCTGCTGACTTTTGGGGAACGAAAAATGTTGCAACTATTTATGGCTTAGTTCTTGTAGGATTTGGAGTTGGAGCCGTTGCTTCTTCTTATACAGTGGCATATTTTAGTGCCCAGAGAGCCTTTTCAACAGCATTTGTAATTGCTGGGATTGCAGCAGTTGTTGGTTTTGTGATTATCGCCTTTCTAAAAGCACCAAAACTGAAGGCTTAAAATAATCCAATTAACATTATGAGACCAAATAATTATAAAAACAAGCTATAGCGTAGATCAACTATGCTATAGCTTGTATTTGTATTGTTTTCTAATATTCTCTTTCCATTTTATCCTAAATTGAAAAGAATACTCCCACTTCTTTAAGTGGAGGATGAATTTTCTCCACTCTGTTAAGAGTGATTCTTATTTTAATAGCAACTAAAACTTCTTTAAGGTTTTCAGCGTACATGTGTTCTGATATAATAGTAGTACCGATACTAATTAACAAGAAGGAGGGAAATCCAATAGCTAAAAAGGATAATAACATTGCTTATTTAACGCAAAGACAGCAACTTAAACGCCTATCTTCTAAAGAATTTGTTGCTCTTAAAGAATTGTGCAGGCTTTCTAAAAATATGTTTAATGTAGCTATATA
>MCHG01000320.1_pt1 | contig 17357 bp, 19 predicted proteins | sample 787351 | NCBI WGS metagenome assembly MCHG01 (sample SAMN05430296, study PRJNA330682) | permafrost metagenome | biome: Cold desert; feature: permafrost; material: soil; isolation source: enrichment culture inoculated with soil incubated with H2/CO2 at 20 degrees... ... | reverse complement strand
GGGCTTCGTGCTTCCGGGCGACCGCGACGACATCGCGTCGGAACTCGGGTGGGTAGGGCTTGGGCATGGTGACATCTTTCCAGCGAAGACGAATCTCCACAGGTTAGGAGTCAACCAAACCGGGGGCAGTCCCCATCGTCCACCGGGCATGGCAAGGCCCTCGCGGCTCGCAGGCGGCTCGCAGCCAGGGAACAGCCTCGAGGAGAAACTCCCCGTGGTCGCTGAACACCTCGAGAGAGCCCGGTCGGACGTGCTCGCGTTCACCGGGTTCCCGAAGGAGGTCTGGCGTCAGCTCTGGTCCGACAGCCCCCATATGTATGGGGTTCCGCCTTCTGTCGGCATTGTGCCGAGGGCCAGGGTTTCGCGGAGACGAAGTGGGAGATCGCGTGCCAGCGGATTGCAGTGGACGGGTTGCCGGGACTTCTGGCTGGCTGCGAGACCATGTCGCGGGCATGTGTTTCCTCGATGTTGGGCTGCGTTAAGTGTCGTAGACGGCGAATTCCAGCGGTCGTCGCAACACTGGTTCGTTAGCTGGTTCGTTAGCTGGTTCGTAGTACGTCGATGAGGAGTTGGGCCGGTATCGTCAATTCCAGTTGTCGGCGACATTCGAGAATGGGGCCGACAGCGTTGAACGGTCTTTCTGAGTTCTCGGTCTAGAGTGACATCATGTCGTTCCGCAGCTACATGTCCAAGGGAGACATGGCTGCGGCTGTCTCTGCGCTGGATCAGGCCCTGTACATGCACGAACAGTGGTCCAATCAACTGTATTGCTCTCTGATCTGTCGTTTGCCTCCCGACGAGCGCGACCTGTCAAAGGCTGCTCATCGTCGTTGTCCGTTCGGGCAGTGGTATTACGTCTGCGCGAAAATAGCCCCCCCTCTGAGCAAACATCCAGGATTCATTGCCCTGTCGTCCGAACACGAGCAACTACATCGGCTCGCTGCCCACATGCTTGTCACCTCGCAGGTGGGCGCCGCGCCGATTTCGGTGCGCGACTACGACAGTTTCGTCAACACCATGGGTCGGATGCGAGCCGAAATCTTTGATCTCAGGCATGAGTTCGAGGAGGCGCTGACAAACCTCGACCCATTGACCGGCGCCAAGAGCCGGATCGGGATGCTCACCAAACTGCGCACAGAGCAGCAGATGGTCAAGCGGGATCTCCATCCGTGCACGATCGCGATGATGGATCTCGACCTCTTCAAAGAAGTCAACGACCAATACGGCCACGCGGTTGGTGACATCGTCCTGACCGAAACCGTGCGTTACGTCATGACCCATTTGCGTCCCTACGATGAGTTCTTCCGCTACGGCGGCGAAGAGTTCTTGTTGTGTGCCCCGGGAACCGACATGGAGACGGGATCTGACGTGGTCGAGCGTCTCTGCGAAGGGCTCGCCGTGACACCAATCGATGTCGGTGAGGGACGGGTGTTGCGGGTGACGGCCTCGTTTGGCGTTACATTGCTTGATCCAGACGTGCCGGTAGAAGAGTCGATTACTCGAGCTGACCAAGCTCTGTATAAGGCCAAGGCTTCAGGACGCAATCAGGCTCGTATATGGGACCCGTCCATCGCGCCTGAGCGAGTACTTCCGTCGAGACCGCAGTCTTCCGACAGTCGATCCGCCGTTGAACCGCGTGCCTTACTTGCAGGCGCTGGCGACGAAGGGAGAGAAGCGGCGCTGCCACCTGCCGCACGGCCCAGGCCCTCAGCTCTCACGGGGCACGGGACTGGAACGCGCTCAACGTCCATTGCCAAGTAGAATCCGGAGTGCGACTGCTCGCCAAGCACCTCGAATTCGACCAGTGTCATGCGGCCGGAGGCGGGGTTGTCGACACGTCGAGCCGTGGAGGGGACTTAGCCGCCGGCTTCGCGGTGCTGTACCCGCTCCACGAGCCAAGCGGTTATGGCGGCGCTGGCCGGGCTCTTCGTGCCCGCGGCTGAGTGGAGCGAATCGTGCAGTGTCGCTATGTGCGGTCCTGCGTGGGAAAAGTACTCCGTGAGCGGACACGCCTCGCGCGACGGGTGGGTGGGACCGCTTTCTCGACTGTGGGTCCAGTGGTAGGCGAGCGCGCCGAGCGGGGTGGTCAACTCGCTGTCACGGTAGGGCATGGTGAAGTGCGCCACCCACTGTGCGACGTCCTCGGGAGGCATCGGGCGGGCGAAGAGGTATCCCTGGCCAAACTGCGCCCCGAGCACGGCACTCGCTTCGAGCCGCTCGCGATCCTCGATGCCCTCGACCACCACGCCATACCCGGACTCGGAACCCAGTTTGGTGATCGCCGCCAATACGGTGAGTACCTGCAGCGGGCGGGTGTGGGCCCGATCGAAGATTCGACTGTCGATCTTGATTACATCGAAGGGGATGTCGGTGATCCGCTTGAGCGTGCTGAATCCGGAGCTCAGGTCATCAAGATGAATCTTCACACCGAGCCGCACCAGCTCAGCCACCGTTTGATCGCTCGCCGCAAGGTCCAGCTCTTGGCTTTCCAGAAGTTCGAGACTCAGGCGGCGCGCCTGAAGACTGTAACGCGCCAGGGCATCCCGAACCCAGTCGACACTGTCGGGGGTTTTAAAAAGTTCCGCCGGAATGTTCACCGACACATTCAGTTCGACGCCGTCGCTCTCCCACCGGGATGCCCAGGCCAGCGACTGGTCGAGACCGTCCTTGAACAGCTCAACGAGTTGCTCCTTGGAGTAGTAAGGGAGGAAACTCTCTGGGACTTCGATGCCACCGTCGGGCTTGCGGATCCGTGCCAGCGCTTCGACTTGACTGACGAGCCCGGTCTGCAGGTCCACGATCGGCTGCATAAACATCACCAGATTCCCGCTGGCGGACACCGCTCCCATCGACTCGGCGATACTGTCGGTGCTGACGGCATCTTCGGGCCGCGCCGCCTCCCACCACGGACCGCTGCCTTGTGCGCCCTTAACCCGGTAGAGCGCGGCATCAGCGGAACGCAGCAGGTCGCGAACGGCGACGCCATCGCTCGGGAACAGCGCGATTCCCATGCTTATGCCGACCGACACCGAGGCGCCTCCGTCGACGTCGAACGGCTTCTCTACGGCGGTGTGGATGCGTTCGAGAATGCCGCCGAGTTCGCTCGCTGGTTCCACTGGGGGGAGATCCGAGATCACTACCACAAACTCGTCGCCTCCGAGCCGCGCCACGTAGTCCCCGCGTCGAAGCAACTCACTTACTCTGGCGGCGAACTGCAGGAGAACGGCGTCGCCGGACAGGTGTCCGTGCTCGTCGTTGACGAGTTTGAAGTCGTCGAGGTCGATCATCCCCAGTGCGACGACGCTACCGTCCTCCGCAGCGTTCTTGAACTGCACGCGCAAATGGCGGTGCAGGGCTTCACGGTTTGGCAAGCCCGTGAGTTGATCGTGGGTGGCCTCGTGGGAGAGCCTCTGTCGCTCGACGACGATGTCGGTTACGTCACGTTGGACACTCACGAAGTTGGTGACCTTGCCGGAATCATCCTTGAGTGGTGCGATGGTCAGGTTGTTCCAGAACGTCGTTCCATCCTTGCGATAATTCAGGATCGTGCCCCGATACACTTCCGCAGCGTCAAGGGTCGTTCGCATCCGTTGCAATTCTTCTGGCGAGGTGTTTGCGCCCTGCAAGAACCGGACGTTAGACGCGCCCATGATGTCGGATTGTTCATAGCCCGTGATCTCGGTGAACGCAGCATTCGAGTAGATGATGTTGCGGTCTGCGTCGCTGATGAGGGAACCTTCCGACACCGCCTCAAGCGCGAGGGCGAGCAAGGATTCCGTTACCTGCGACAGGTTCACGGCAGCGCCAATCGTTCCGAACTGCTCCCGAATTTCAATCCAGTCACATAGCCGCCGCCGCGCCGTCGCACCCACCGCACCTCGGCAGCGGGGGCCTCCGGGGTTGGATTGGCGAAGTGCACCAATTAACGATCCCCTGAGGCGAGCTGGCGAGGGGATCGCACGCGGCAGCCCCCGAAACTGAGGTCTTCGAGATGTACCGCGAAGGATGCGGTGGACTCCCAAACTTCCTGTGGTTGTAGCGCGACCCTCCGGCGCGTCGTCAGCCGCAATTCTGACCTGAGGCTGCCTGTGGTCGTATCATGACTACCATTATGGGAAGACATGTTCCTATAAGCAAGAGTGCGCGTTGACTCATAGGAAACCTCCGCGTAGCCGTATTCGTTGCCTCATGTGAGAACCTCCGCTTCGGCGTGGTTCGAGTCGTGGGTGGTGGATGTGGGTTACGCCCGTTTCTATGGAGCTGACGATGACGCAGCGGCAGGCTGTGACGAAGAAGAAAGCGCTCGCGTACCGGAGCGCCGATCGGGCCGGCAAGTCCCGGATACTGACCGAGCTGGTGGAGCTGACCGGGTGGCATCGCGACTACGCCCGGGCCGCGTTGCGGGCGGCGGTGACACTCAAGGTGGTGAAGCCCAGGGCGGGGCGGGCGCCGACCTACGGTCCGGCGGTGACGAGGGCTCTGGTGAGGTGCTGGGCGGTGCTGCGGGCGCCGGCTGGGAAGCGCCTCGCGCCGATGCTGCCGGTGCTGGTGCCGTTGCTGCGCCGCGATAACGAGCTCGACCTGACCGATGTCGAGGCGGCCCTGCTGGTGCGGATGAGCGCGGCGACGATCGATCGGCGGCTCGCGCCGGAGCGGGCGAAGCTGCTCTCTCGCGGCCGGTCGCATACCAAGCCCGGGACGCTGCTGAAGTCGCAGATCCCGATCCGCACCTGGGCCGACTGGGACGACGCGGTCCCGGGGTTCGTGGAGATCGATCTGGTCGGCCACGAGGGCGGGAACGCGTCGGGCGAGTTCTGTTTCACCCTGACTGTCACTGACATCGCGACTGGGTGGACGGTGAACCGGTCGGTCAAGAACAAGGCCGAGAAATGGGTGTTTGAGGCGCTCATGCACGTCCGCCGGGTGTTCCCATTCCCGATCATCGGCATCGATTCGGACAACGGGTCCGAGTTCATCAATCACCACCTGTTCGACTACTGCGTGGCGAACAAGATCACCTTCACCAGGTCGCGGGCGAGTCACAGCAACGACGGCGCCCACGTCGAGCAGAAGAACTGGACGCACGTGCGCGAGCTCGTCGGCTATCACCGGTACGACACCCCGGCAGAGCTGACCCTGCTGAACGAGATCTGGGAACTCGACCGGGTGTTCACGAACTACCTCCTGCCGCAGCAGAAGCTCGTGTTCAAGCAACGCAACGGCGCGAAAGTGACCAAACGGTACGACGTCGCGACTACTCCGCACCAGCGCGCCATCGCCCGCGAAGACATGCGGAAGATGCCGATCATCAGGATGAACGCGGAGTTCAAACGAGTCCACCCCGCAGCCCAGTCCCGGAAGATCCTCGCGCTCACCGGACAGCTCGAAACCCTCGCGCTGGCGAAGAAGCCCGCGGCCGTGAAACCGCCAGTTAATCAGACATTCAGCGGCTGAGGTCCGCGGAGGTTTTCATGTGAGGCAATGAATCAACCTTCCCGGAGGTATTGACATGAGGCAACAGGGAGTGTGCCCACGCGGCGATGCAAAGAACGCATACATGGGGCGTGGGAAGTGCCGTAGTCATGGGCACTTCGACGAGGCCGTCGCGGGTCGTTTGTGGCACGGGATCAACTACTGGCGCGTCGATCGGCAAGGGTTCGAGGTCATGGCGAAGCTGGGGGAGAGGGAGCGCTCCTGGCGATCTGAGAGACGGACGACGGACGACGACACCAACGAAAGTCCCGCGAGTCCATCGGCCAGAGACTACCGCGCTGATACCATAGCCAAATGAGGATGGGTCGGTTCGATCGGGCCGTCGGTGTCGTCATCGGCGCAACAGCACTAGGTGGGGCGCTGCTCCTCTGGTTTGCGGTCGCTTCAGGCGGGTTGATTCCCGCCAAGCAGCCAACCGAGGGTTTCGTCTTAGGTGTGTGGACGGTGTTCTACAACACCCAGGCGCCGCCGCCGCAAGCGCTCCTTGCGGCGATCGCCGTGGCACTGCTCCTCACCGCAGGGCTAGCGTTGCTCGAACGTCGCGTGTCGAACAGGTCACACCGATCGACGAATGGCCAACTCTATCCACTGGCCGCGAAACTCGTGATGGAGCAAACGGGAGGCGTCTTTGCCGGTCCCGTGACCCTGACCGTACTGATTCCCGCGCACAACGAGGAGGATCTACTGGCGGGGACGCTCACTTCGCTCCTCGCCCAGTCCCGCCGACCCGACCGGGTGATTGTCGTGGCCGATAATTGCACCGACTCAACCCTGGCGATCGCCAGGCAACGCGGGGTTGAGGTCATTCAATCCCAGGGGAACACCAAGAAGAAGGCTGGTGCCCTGAACCAGGCGCTCACGGCGATTCTTCCCCGGCAGGGCGACAACGACCTCGTGATGGTGATGGATGCCGACACGACGCTCGACGACGGGTTCCTCGCGGCGGCCGTCACTCGCTTCACCGATGATCGGGCACTCATGGCGGTCGGGGGACTGTTCTACGGCGAGGAGGGATCCGGGCTGCTCGGACAGTTCCAGCGCAACGAGTACATTCGCTACGCCAGGGAAATGAAGCGTCGAAGAGGCCGTGTCTTCGTGCTGACGGGTACTGCGTCCATCTTCCGGCCCGCCGCATTGCGCGCAGTAGCCGCGAATCGGGGTGCCACGATTCCCGGGACCCCTGGAGACGTCTACGATACCGCGGCGTTGACTGAAGACAACGAAATCACCATTGCGCTGAAATCGCTGGGCGCCCTCATAATCTCTCCCACGGACTGCACGGTCGTCACGGAGTTGATGCCTACGCTGCGCACACTGTGGCGGCAGCGACTGCGCTGGCAACGTGGAGCGCTCGAGAACATCGGCGCATACGGCATGACGCCTGCGACACTGCGCTACTGGGCACAGCAGCTGGGACTCGGCTATGGCGTGATCGCACTGGGCGCCTTCACGCTACTCACGCTACTCATGTTTGTGTCGGTGGATACTTGGGTCTGGTTTCCCTTCTGGCTGGGTCTTGGCTCCGTTTTCGTGGCTGAACGTGTTTTTACGGTCTGGAAGGGCGGATGGCGATCGCGCGCGCTCGCCATCACGATCGTGCCGGAACTGGCGTACGACCTGTTCCTTAACACGGTGCATGTCAAGGGCATCATCGATATCACCTTCGGCAGGAAGGCGGCCTGGGGCCGTGCACCGGAGAAGAAGAAGGCAATGACGAGCGCGGGGGGCGATGCGTGACTAGCGGACTGGCCCAGGTGGTCTCCACCGGAATCCTGCTTCCCGCGTCCTTCCTGCAATCAGGTTTCTTTGTCATCCTCTCGGCATTCGTCGCGATCAACACGATCTTCTACTTTGCACTGGCTGTCGCCAAGATCCTGCCCAAGGTGTATCTCGCGGACTGGATTAGGGGAGCCAACCGTCGATCCGAGACCCGCAATATTTGTCCGAATGCTCCGATAATCGGAGAGGTTGAGGAACATGCCGAACGTCGCGAGGACGACGGTCGCCATCGAGCTGGCGGCCATCGAGCCCAGTGAGGAGAGGACCGAGAGCGGACTCGCTCCGAAATGTCCGCTGAAGGTTCCGCTTGCGGGCGGCAACGCTTCTGGGCCGCTGTGGATGCAAGGCGGAACTAATCGAATAGTTCCCCATTGAATTAGTGACTTGCACCACTATTGACCCCGGCCCACGCCTCGGCCAGGTCCTCCAAGAGCGGGTCGAGGTCGAGCCCGACCAAATTCTGTCGGTCGGCAATCCACCTGTATACCCTGCCTGTCGACGGCGTAAGAGACTGGTCGGACTCATGCGAGTGCCCGATCGCAGTCTCACCGGGATCGACTCCGGGCCCGCCCGATACGTCGGGGCCGCCCTTGGCCATCAAGTCTGGAAAGGCTGGCCCTACGCGTGGCTCGCCCGCCCACTCGTACACGTCCTGGAAGATCCAACGACGGACCGACTTCATGAAGCCGTAGTCGTAGGCATCTGTTGACATTTCGACGATCGCTTCGTCGATGCGACGGGTCGTCATCAGGTGCTCGTACTGTTCGAGGCGATCGGCATCCGTGATGCCGCGGCGGTTACGCAACACTTTGGTGCCTGGGTAGAAATAGTCACCCCAGGTCTTGAAGCCGCCTGCCACGCCTAGTTGCGAGGAGCCATGGCCCGGGCGTACGCGATCTCCTCGAATTGTTCAGGAGTCAGCTCGCCACGGATTGACTGACGGAGGATCTCGCGCTCTTCGTCGTCGAGGAAGTGACCTGCGACGGCGCTGATTCCCTCCGCGGTCTGGAGACGGTGCTCCACCTCGGACTCGGTGAACGTCGCGGTTTCCTTTGTCATGGTCATTTGATTCTACCTCCGCCACAACTATGCGCGGCAGACCCCGCATCTCGCTGGTAAGGGTGACGTGTGTTCGAGAGAGGGTGGTGCTGTGACGGACACCATCGACGAGTCCGGCCCCGCCGCTTTGGTTTTCGGCGCAGGCGGAGAGCTCATGGGGGAGCTCGTTGCTCTTGATGATTGGGTGCGCGCGTGAGCGGAACCATCCACAACCCAGGGCCGGGCTGCCGATTCATTCTGGTCGCGGGCACTATCGACAAACCAGCGAAGTGGGCGGCCCGGACGAACCTGGGTCTGCGCGAGTGGTGTTGGATCGTCGGTGGTTCGGGAGACCTTCGCGTATACCGGCTCGTTGAGGAGGGCGACTGGCGAGTGACGCCCAACGGGGGAGCGGCGCCGCAGTAGACTCCCATTACCGGCTCAGTCGAGCGGCCGCATGGCCGTCCTTTTTGAGTTGGTGAGGTGTTGGTACAGGATCCGCACAATTTACGGGATCCCCGAAAACACTGGTAACTTTCGGCAAGTGGCATCCGCGCAACATCCGCGTATTCTTGCGGATTCCTACCGTAAGCAGGCTATGCCGGACGTTTACACCGTGGATGTCATCGGTTCGAGCCCGGTAGGGCCCACCATTAGTGATCGCGCATGGTGATCGCGTTCCCTCCTTCCTGCACCGTTTCCGCCTTGGGGTGCGTCACTCACTTTGTCAAGGGGGGTCGGCCAATCGGGCTCTGCTCGCCGGCGGGGGGATACGCTGAAGGTAACGCGGCCTTGTCCGTGCCAAACGTCGAAACTGGTTGGTCCGCCGCGAAGCGGGGTGATCCTGAGGTCACCATGACAACCCGCTGTGCTGCACCCGCGTCTGCACCTGCCCCCCATGCCTGATCGTCGAGCATTCGGAGCAGCGGTCGAGGAACTCTCCACGGCCCACGAAAACGCAACCAGCCTGTGTCGGCCGTTCCTGGGGTTGCTGCCGGTCACCGGGGTCGCGATTTCGACGCTGGGCGCCCCGTTCGGCACCGAAACCGTGTGCGCGAGCGACACGCAGGCGGCCCGGATCGACGAGCTCCAGTTCGACCTTGGCGAGGGGCCCTGCTGGGAGGCGCTGACGTCGCGCCGGCCGGTCCTTGCGCCCGACCTGCACAGCGCAGCTCCCTCCTCCTGGCCCATCTTCCTCGAGGCGATCGGTGACGCACCGGTGGGGGCGCTCTACGCATTCCCGCTCACGCTCGGGTCCCTCGATATCGGAGCCGTTGACCTGTATGCCCGGCGACCGGGAACACTGTCGCCGGCGCAGATCGCGGATGCCGTCGCCCTGGCGGGCATCGTCGCCCTCCAGGTGCTCCGGCGCAGCCTGTCCGCGCAGACCCTCAAGCAGGACGCCGAGGCCGACAGCGGCTACTCCCGACGGGTCGTTCACCAGGCCACCGGGATGATCCTGGCCCAACTCGGTTTGTCCGCCGCGGATGCGTTGCTCGTCATCAACGGCTACGCGTTTTCACACGGACGGTCGGTGCGCGAGGTTGCGGTTGACATCGTCGCTCGGCGGGTGGATTTCACCTCGCATTTGAACGACATCTAGAATGGCTTCATGGTGACCCAGACACGTGAAGGTCAGCTGGTCGAGACTTTCGTCACACTTGCCGACACCCTCGTCGTCGGCTATGACATAGTCGACCTCTTGCAGACGCTGGTGGAGAAATGCGTGCCCCTCTTCGCGCCCTCCGCAGCGGGTATCATCCTGTCGGCCGGGGAAGGCGAGCTCGAGGTCGTCGCATCGACCAATGAACGCGGCCGACTCGTTGAGATCCTCCAGCTCCGATCCGGTAGCGGCCCGTGCGTGGAGTGCCTCACGACAGGGCGTGCGGTCGCCGTCGGAGACATCGACGCCGTCGGACCCAAGTGGCCGCGGTTTCGCGTCGGGGCGCTCGAACAGGGTTTCGCTTCCATTATCGCCGTGCCGCTGAGGCTGCGCACGACGACCATCGGTTCACTGAACAACTTCTGGGACCGCCTCGGCGCCCTCGGCGAGGCGGATATCGTCACGGTGCAGGCCCTCGCCGACGTGGCCACCATCGGCATCCTCCAGGAACGGGCCATCCGGGAGAGCGACGACGCACGCCAGCAGCTCCAGCATGCGCTGAACAGTCGGGTCTTGATCGAGCAGGCCAAGGGGGTCCTCGCCTTCACCCATAACGCCAACATGGATGAGGCGTTCGCCCTGCTGCGAGACTACGCCCGGCGTAACGGCGTCCCGTTGGTCGACGTCGCCGAACGCGTCGTCACCCGCACCCTTTCGCTCTGACCCTCACCGCTGCACATTCGGTGGTGAGGTGGGCGTGCGCCGCGCAGCGGCTCGGCGTAGAATCGTTGTGCAGCCCCGGACCCCGGTAGCACACGTTCAGCCGTGAGCAAACGAGGGATTCCAATGAAGCGCATCTTTCATCCGGGCGGTTCCGTCGTCACCGGAAGCGATCTAGCAGACGCCGTGCTGGTCTATGCCGAGGCGCTCAGTGGGCGGAGCCAGGTCGACGTCGTTGACATCCCGATCATCAGCGACGACGGCAGCCAGGGCCGTGCGCAGTTCCTGATCGGCTCCGCGAGCCAACTGGTCAGCGTGACCTCCGAGCCGGCCGCATTCGAACTGGTCGAACTGGGCACCACGGAACTCCTGCATCGCAAGGCCCAGGACCAGTCGCTCCAGACTCCCATCGGGCTGGCCCACGATCCCGCCTTCGCCCAGTTCGACGAATTCGACTACTGATCGAATTCGGCTACTGACCTGGGCTACATCGCGGTCGCCGCACCGGTGACTGCGCGAGGAACAACCGCAATCGGGCAGGGCATGTTGAGCAGCACATCGTGGCTCACCGAACCCAGGATGAGCCCGGCTACCGCTCCGCGCCCATGGGTGCCGACGACCAGGAGCTCCGCGGTCCGCGACGCGTCGACGAGTGTCTGCGCGGCCGGGCCCTGCTCGAGGGTCACGGTGACGTCCAGGTCCGGATTCGCCTCGCGGATGCGCCCCGCGGCCCTGGCCAGAATCTCGTCGTGGGCCTGCCGGAGGTCGTCGAAGGGGATCATCAGGCCGTCGTCGAAGCCCAGGGTCGCCGGGATGTTCCAGGCGTGCACGATGACCAGGCCGCGACCGAGTCGGGCGGCCTCACGGGCGGCGAAGTCAAGCGCGACGTCCGAGGTGTCATCGTCCTCAAGGCCGACCACGACGGGCCCGTCCAGGTGCGTCCAATTGGCCGGGACGACGACAAGCGGGCAACGCGCGTGCGCGGCGAGGCGGAGCGGCAGGGTGCCGTACACCGCCCCGGCCATGAAGCCCGTCTTCTTCGTGCCGATCACCAGGAGGTCGGCCTTGGCGGAGGCGCGGATGAGTTCCTCGACCGGGGCGCCCCGACGCATGACACTGGTCTTCTTGAGGCTCGGCGCGGCCTCGTCGACCCGGCGTGCCGCCTCCGCCAGCGCCCGTTCGTACACGAGGTGGAAGTCGTCTTGCGGCCCGCCAGCCGGGACCCAGCCCAGTTCGATCACCGTGGTCAGTTCCACGGTCAGGTTGACCGTTCGCGCTCGCTCGAGCATCCAGTCCACGGCCGCGTTGCTGGCCGGGCCGCCGTCGATGGCGACTATCACGCGTTCGGCCATGGAAACGTCTCCTTTTCCGCGAGTCACGCCGGAGTGCGCTACTCGATCAGGCTGTCAGCGGGGAGTCTACCCGGGTCAAGTGCCGGTACGCTGGCTGGATGAAACCGCCCCGTGAAGAGGTCGCCCGGCCGGGCCCGGGCCAGGAATCCGTGTGGGACTACCCGCGTCCGCCACGGGTTGAGTCGGTTCTGTGCCGGGTCGTCGTGCGCTTCGGCGGCCGGGTCATCGCGGACACGACGGATGCCGTGCGCGTGCTGGAGACCAGCCATCCGCCGGTCTACTACCTGCCGCGAGCGGCCTTCGCGCCAGGGGTCCTGCAGCCCGCGGAGGGCCACACCGTGTGCGAATACAAGGGGGAAGCGTCGTACCTGACCGTGGTCGCCCCCACCGGGGAACGGGCCGACTCCGCGGCCTGGTCCTATCCGTCGCCTCGTCCCGGCTACCTGGACCTGGTCGGCCGCGTCGCCGTGTATCCCGGCCGGATGGACGAGTGCACGGTGGACGGTGAACGGGTGCGGCCGCAGGCCGGCGGTTTCTACGGCGGCTGGATCACCTCCCGCGTCGTCGGGCCGTTCAAGGGTGAGCCCGGGACCCTGGGCTGGTGAGAGAGGCCCGCGGGGTCGCCCCGATCCTCCTGGCGGCAGTGCTCTGGGGAACGACGGGCACGGCCGCACACTTCCTGCCGGGCAGCGTCGGCCCGCTCGCAACCGGCGCAGCGACCATGGCCGTCGGTGGAGCGCTGTTGTTCGCCGTCTCCTCGCTCGGTGCGCTGCGGGTGATTCGGGATCGCTCGATCCGTCCGCACCTGGTCGTCGGAGTCGTCGGAGTCGTGCTCTACCCGCTGGCCTTCTACAGGTCCATGCACCTGGCCGGGGTGATGATGGGCACCGTGGTCTCGCTGGCCTCGGCTCCCGTCTTCGCCGGCCTGATCGAGTTCCTCCGGGACCCGGGCCACCTCACTCGGCGGTGGGCCGCGTGCACGGCGATCGCCCTCGTGGGCACGGCCCTGCTGGTGATCGGGCGCCCGGCCGACGTTGCAGCGGACGGCTCGGCTCCGCTCGGGGTGCTGCTCGGCCTCGTGGCAGGCCTGAGCTACGCCGTCTACACCAACAGTTCTCACCGGATGATCGCCCGGGGGCACGGCTCCAGCGCCACGATGGGGGCCCTGTTCGGCGTTGGAGCGCTGTGCCTCCTGCCTGTGCTCATCGCGACGGGGGCCCCGCTCCTGGCCGAGGCTCGCACGATCGGGATCTCGACCTACCTGGCCAGCGGGCCGATGTTCGCGGCCTATCTGCTCTTCGGCGCGGGCCTGCGGCACGTGCGGAGCAGCACGGCCACGACCCTCACGCTGATTGAGCCGCTGGTGGCCACCGTTCTGGCCGTGCTCGTCGTCGGCGAGCGGCTCGACCCGGTCGGCTGGACCGGCCTCATCCTCTTGATGGCAAGCGTCGTCGCGCTCGCCCTGCCGGGCCGGACCAAACCGGAGGCCTTGTTGGTAGAATCCGGGCATGCTCGACCGCGAGTCGGCGGGGCAGGAAGGCTCCGGACCACCCGAAGGACCCGAAGCGCACGGCGATGACGATCTCGCCGCTGCGGTCGATGACGGTGCCCGGACCGCCTCTCATCCGGTCCCGTCTCACGCGGTGCCGGCGAGCGAATTCGACGCGGATCTCCCGGATGATGCCGACGACGTCGTCCCCGGGGCCGCCGAACCGATCACCAGCCCGCGCGTTCCTGCGGACGAGCGCGTCGTCGAGGTCACGAGGCGATGGGGATTCTTCTCGAAATGGCGCAGCAGAGTCCGCAGGCACCCGGACGACAGCTAGTCACCGGTAGGCTGGCCCCGTGTCATTCTCGCTCGCCGACGTAACCCGGGTCGCCCACGATCTGTGGCCGCTATCCGGAGCCGAGCAGTGGGACGCGCCCGGCTTGCTGAGCGGGGATCCGGCCGGTCCGATCGACCACATCCACCTGGCCGTCGATGCCGTGGCAGACACCGTCGACGAGGCCATCGAGGCCAATGCCGACCTCCTGCTCGTGCACCACCCACTGCTGCTGCGCGGCGTGACCACCGTCGCCGAGGACCGCTACAAGGGGGCACTGCTGAGCCGCCTCATCCGCGCGAACTGCGCGCTGCTGGCGGCCCACACCAACGCCGACATCGTCGTCGACGGTGTCTCGGATGTCTTCGCGTCACGACTCGGGCTCGTTGACGCCCTGCCCATCACGGCGGGCACGGTCCCCGGAACGGGCATCGGACGCGTTGGCCGGCTCGCCGAACCGACGACCCTGGGCCAGCTGGCCCGTCGGGTGGCCCACCTGCTACCGCCCACCGCATCAGGGGTGCGGGCGGCGGGGGAGTACGGGCATCCGATTGAAACCGTCGCCCTGTGCGGCGGCGCCGGGGACTCGCTGCTCGCGCACCCGTCCGTGCTCGCCGCCGACGTGTACATCACCGCCGACCTCCGGCACCACCCCGCCTCCGAGGCGCGCGAGCAGGCCCGGCTCGGCGGCGCCGGTCCCGCACTGCTCGACGTCTCGCATTGGGCCAGTGAATGGTTGTGGCTCGAGACCGCGGCCGGGCAATTGCGCGAAGCCCTTCCCGGCATGCGCGTCTCCGTCAGCGAGCTCCGCACGGATCCGTGGGACTTTGCCGTCATCCAGTAGCCGGCCGGCTCCCTCAACCCGTTCCCACTCAACACTCGTAAAGGTCAGGACATTGTGAAGGCATCCCCAGCACAGCAGAAGGAGCTTCTTCGGCTCCAGGCGCTCGACACCAGGCTCCAGCAGACGCAGCACCAGACGAAGGCGCTGCCCCAGCACGCCGAACTCGCCGCGCTCGGCACCGAGGCCGAGAAGACACGGACGACCCTGGCGGCGCGCACCGGCGAACTCGAGGATGTTCGGATCGAGCTGGGCCGGATCGAGTCCGATGTCGACGTGGTGGAGAAGCGCATCGCCCGGGACACCGAGCGCGTCGAGCACACATCCTCGGTCAAAGACGTCCAGGCGCTCGAGACCGAACTGGCCGCCCTGCGGAAGCGGCACACAGACCTCGAGGAAATCGAACTGGCTGTGATGGAACGCCTCGAAGAGCGCGAAGCCGCCGTCGCCGAGGTGGAAACCGTCCGCGACGCCCTCGCGGACCGGATCAGCGAGGCGGAGAAGGCCAGGGACATCCGGCTCGCCGAACTGAACCGCGAGCTGGGCGACCTCGCCAGGGACCGCGAGACGATCGCGGCGACCCTGACCGAAGAACTTCGCGCACTCTACGAGAAGCGGCGGGTGGTTGGCCGGGGCAACGCCGCGGCCCTGCTCCGTGCGCGCACCTGCAGCGGCTGCACGATGACGCTCACCGGCAGCGACCTGGAGAGCGTGCGCTCCTCCGCCGCCGACGAAGTCGTCTTCTGCCCCGATTGCGGGGCCATCCTGGTGCGCACGGAGGAATCCGGCATCTAGTGGGCCGGTCATTCATCGTCGAGGCGGACGGCGGGTCTCGCGGGAACCCGGGGCGCGCCGGCAGCGGATCGCTCGTCATCGACGCTGAGACCGGCGAGATTCTCGCCGAAATCGGGACCTGGGTCGGCATCGCCACGAACAACGTCGCCGAGTACCGCGGAATGGTCGAAGGCATCCGCCGCGCACTCGAGATCGACCCGACGGCGGGCATCCTCGTGCGCATGGACTCCCAGCTCGTCGTCGAGCAGATGTCCGGCCGATGGAAGGTCAAGCATCCCGACATGCGGGAGCTGGCGGCCGAGGCACGGGAACTGATCGGCCACCGGCCCGTCACCTTCGAGTGGATTCCGCGCGCCGAGAATGCCCGCGCGGATGCGCTGGCCAACCGGGCCATGGACATGGGCCACAGCTTCGGGCTGTAGGATTTGACTTGAATGGGTCGGCAAGACGGTCGCGTCATTCGGTGCTTCTCGGAGCAACGGATGCCGAGGAACGTCCGGGCTCCACAGAGCAGGGCGGTGGGTAACACCCACCCGGGGCAACCCGCGAGACAGTGCCACAGAAAGTAAACCGCCACCGGCCTCGGCCGGGGGTAAGGGTGAAACGGTGGTGTAAGAGACCACCAGAGGCCAGGGTGACCTGGTCGGCTCGGTAAACCTCGTCCGGAGCAAGGTCGAACAGGAAACGCTAAGGCTGCTCGCCGAGTTTCCGGGTAGACCGCTAGAGGGCTGCGGCAACGTAGTCCCAAGATAGATGGCCGTCCAGGGTGCTTTGGCACCGGGACAGAACCCGGCGTACCAGCCGGCCCATTCCTTCCCCGCAGCGCCCGGTCGCCGGCCTCGGCCGCTGAGGTCAGGGCGCGGCCGGCCCGGGTCGCACCGGCCGGTTCTCCGCGGCGGCCGCGACGATCTCCGCGATCCGCTTCTCGCGCGTCACCGGGCGTTTGGCGTTCGCGACCCAGTACAGGAGCTGCTTGCGCGTCGACGGCGGAAGCGCCGCAAACCCGTGCTCGGCACCGGGGTTGACGGCGAGGGCCGCGGCGAGGTCGGCCGGGGCAGCGAGTGTCTCCACCTCGTCCAGGCGATTCACCACGCTGTCGATCCAGCCGAAACACACGGCCTCCTCCACGGCATCCTGGTAGGTCAGCGTGGTGACCGTGTTCCCCTTCTTACCCACGGCCAGCCACACGCCGGGAGAGTCGGCATGGTTGGCCTCCAGCCAGGCCCGCCACTGCCGACGGTCCGCCGGTTCGATGAAAGAAAGGTCAGCGAGCGGCGTCATGCGGCGAGCCTCCTCACCCCCGATAGGTCCACGGCGGGGAGCCTACCCGGGCGCGGGTTCAGACGCCGGCGAACCCGATCGCCAGTGCCGCCGCGCCCAGGATGCCGGCGTTGTTGCGGTGCACGGCGGGCACGATCGGGGTCGACAGGCTCAGCAGCGGCAGGAACTCCTGGTGGTGCTTGGACACGCCGCCGCCGACGATGAACAGGTCGGGGGTGAAGAGCTTCTCGAGCGTCGAGTAGTACTTCTGCAGGCGGCCGGCCCACTTCGCCCAGCTCAGGTTCTCTCGTTCCTTGACCGAGTAGGCCGCGCGGGTCTCGTAATCGTGCCCGTCGATCTCGAGGTGGCCAAGCTCGGTGTTCGGCACGAGCAGGCCATCGTTGAGCAGCGCGGTGCCGATGCCGGTGCCGAGCGTGGTCAGGAGCACGACGCCCGGAACATTGCGGGCGGCGCCGAATTGCGCCTCGGCATAGCCGGCGGCATCCGCGTCGTTCACGAAGTGGATCGGGCGGCCGAGGCCGTCCTCGAAGAGCTGCTCGGCCGCCAGGCCGATCCATTTCTCGGACACGTTGGCGGCCGACATGGTCCGGCCGTGCTTGACCACGGCGGGGAAGCAGACGCCGATCGGAAAG
>MCHG01000319.1_pt1 | contig 17378 bp, 14 predicted proteins | sample 787351 | NCBI WGS metagenome assembly MCHG01 (sample SAMN05430296, study PRJNA330682) | permafrost metagenome | biome: Cold desert; feature: permafrost; material: soil; isolation source: enrichment culture inoculated with soil incubated with H2/CO2 at 20 degrees... ... | reverse complement strand
AAGTCAATCAATTATTTAGCTTGTAATTTAGCTACAGTAATTGACGGATTGTAAGTAGGAAAGGGTGCAAATTCTCGTATCTGCGAGATTTGCACCCTTTCTCGTTTATCCAATTCTAGGACTCTCTTCTTATTTAGTGGGAGTTCTATTTTTTTGTCTATTGATCTTTAGTTGAACGAGTTCACTAGACTACTGTAACAATTGAGACTAATAATTCATAATCAATATTGTTAATGGTAATTGCTGAGTAATTAGAGAAGCTGGTAATATGGGTCACCATTTTGATACTAAGTTTCGAGCCCCTAGGATAGTCGCTTAGAAGTTAAAAGCCCTAGGATAGCGGTAATCATTGGGCTTTTATATATCAATTTTTCTCAAGGGGTATTAAGTTATATGTATAATGCAATTGATGCAACAAATAACTTCTCAAGATAAATGTTTCATAATAGCGTAACCTGATTATGATGGGATTGACTTCGTTATAACCCGATGTTATCCTTAATTGTGAGAAGAATTTCACAAGGATATTAAACGTTGAAGGAGGAATTCGCAGCGTTTCTTGCCTACAATGGGCATCCGTTGCTGCTTTTCAGTCGTGGAATCCCAGGCATTGAACCATTGAAGACTAGTGTGAGACAAAAGCATCAAAGCAAACTAAACGTTGACCACGGGTTAAACAAAACAATCTCTATTAAGTTAGATCTTATGTTTATTGAGCTTGGAGAATGATCCTTCTACCGTGTATAAAATGGCGCAAGTAGCTATGAAAATCGTTTTTGACATCAATACTTAGCTAGATCTGATTCATGGTTATCAACCTTATTCTGAAAGGTGGGATTCAATTGCACTTATCACGATTTAAATACATTCCTTTAATTGGTACCCTTAGAAACTATAAAAAAGAATATATAAGTAAAGACTTAATTGCAGCCTTGACAGTGGCAGTCGTAGTTATTCCACAGTCTATGGCTTATGCCCTGATTGCCGGTGTTAGTCCGGTATATGGTCTATATACGGCGATTGTATCGACGATTTTCGCCTCTGCATTTGGAAGCTCGAAACATTTGATTGCTGGACCAACCAATGCCATTGCTCTACTGGTAGCTGGCAGTATGGCTCCCTTTATGGCACAAGATAATGCCTACCAGTTGTTGTTTCTAATGACCTTTATTGTCGGTGCCTTACAAATACTCTTTGGAGTCATTAAGTTAGGTAAGGTAATTAATTTCGTGTCCCATTCCGTAATTATCGGGTTTACCGCGGGTGCAGGTGTTTTAATCGCACTCGGTCAACTGAGTACCCTCCTGAGCATATCTATTAAAGATTCATCCCATATGTCAACTATCACAAAGTTCTACTATGTCATAACCCACTTAAGCCAGACCAACTTGTATGCACTCGGACTTGGGGTCATGACAATGGCCATAATATTGATTTGTAAAAGGATCAATAAAAGCTTGCCCGGTGCCTTAATTGGTATTATCATACCAGTGATATTTATTGTAATCTTTGCTTTAGACCAGAAGGGCGTAAAACTCACAGGCGCTATCCCCTCCACATTACCTCCCTTCGTAATGGTACAGTTCAGCCTTGCAGGCGTACAGACTATGTTTGGCGGTGCTATAGCCATTGCTATCATTGGACTGGTAGAAGCGATCTCAATTGCCAAATCCATTGGCAACACCTCACGCCAGAAAATCGATGCCAACCAGGAATTTATTGGGCAAGGCATTGGAAATTTAGTAGGTTCTTTCTTTCAGAATTTTGCAGGATCGGGTTCATTTACACGTTCAGCAATTAACTATCACAGCGGTGCAGCCACCAGAATTGCCGGAATCCTTTCTGGTGTGATGGTTGCGTTAGTTCTTGTATTCTTAGGCGGCTTTGCAAAGTATATCCCTAATCCATGTTTGGCAGGCGTAATAATGGTCATTTCATACAATATGATTGACAAGAAAGAAATTAAACACATTGTAAAGGCAGGTAAATATAAATCTGATTCGTTGGCCATGTGGGCAACATGTTTAGCGACAATTTTCATGCCGCACCTCGACTTTGCAATTTACACGGGAATTGCCATATCTATTATGTTGTACTTGAAAGATACCAATAAAGTACCAGTTAGAATTCTGATCCCGTCACAAGGGAAAGATTCCCAAATTATTGAAAAGAAGATTGAATCGGTCAAAGGAAAGGTCGATATCTTAATTATTGAATTAGAAGGAAATCTATATTTCGGTTCTGCAGAAGATCTTGAAACTAAGCTTGACAGTTTAGTTGACAAATCCAAGGTGTTTATTTTAAGAATGAAGTACGTTACGAGTGTTGATTTAACATCACTTAATGCCTTGAAATTATTTTTCAGAACTGTAAAAGAAGCTGGCGGCATCGTTATCATCAGTGGTGTAAAGTCAGAACTAAACTCATTGCTTGAGAATTCAAATGTATCGTCCGATATCGGCGAGGAAAATATATTTATGTCAGAGAATGAAATTTTTGCATCTTCCACTAACGCCTTAGAGAAGGCAAGATCAGCTATAAACTGTGATAACACTGATGACGGACAAAAATCTGTATCGTGTACACTACTAGAATCGGTTACAAACTTTAATGGCACTTCCGGTGGGACAAATAAAGCCACCGCTTCGTTATAGAAAACCTAACTCCAGCCCCTGAGTTGAATCACCTGATTAGTAATTATTGTCACATCTATAAATTCTTGGTATAATGATTATTAGCAATCGTGAGACTCCCACTTCTACAAGTGGGAGTGGTCCCCCGTACTCCGCTTCGGTGGAGGGTAGACTCCCCCACCGAAGTCTCGATGTTCAACTTTAGTTGAACAAGTTCACTCACTTAAGAAAGGGGCAACGCCCATGAATGAGTCGAAATTTAATGTACTGCTTTACTCCGACGGATCTCAGCAGTCTTTTTCAGCAGCCGTCTATACTGCTACACTATTTAAGAATATGCCTAATATGCATTTAACCGTCGTGCAGGTACAAGAAAGTGATGAAGGTTCTAGCGGGGCAGAATATAGCTGGAAAGAAACTTGGCCAGTTAGTCCTACTGCTGATTGGATGAAACTGGTGATCGATGAATCTGATACAGTTGTGAAAAATCAGTATAGTGAAATCCTTACCAAAACCAACGAAATATTTACGAAGAGGGGACTGGACGTCAGTCACCAAGTAATTATCTGTAATCCAAGTATTACAGATACAGTAGATGCACTCTTGGAATATGCAACAAAAAAACAATTTAAGTTGATCATTATGGGTACGCGCGGTCTTACCACCTTAAAAGGATTGATTTTCGGTTGTTTAGCACATTCCGTTCTCAACAAGTCCACTATACCGGTATTGCTCATTAAAAAGCTGTCTCAAGAATTTATTGATAGTTACTGCTCGGGGAATAATTCTTGAACGTAATTTCGTAGTTGATAATGTAATTAACGGATTGTACTTCTGCCTCATGATCTCCATGAGGCAGATTTATTAGGTGCATAAAGTAAGCCGAACACTCTATTGTTCGGCTTACTTTAATATATAGAGTGGTTGATCTAGCGATTAATCATAAGTTAAGTGGATTATGATACAAGTGGTTTTACCAACAATAAATCAAAGTAAGCTTTAGTAAAAATGTCGATATAACTGTTTTCAGATGGGGATTGAGTTATCCAGGCGTACCATGACTATAATTTGAGGAGAATATACCAATAATAGTAACTGGCAATCATTAATTTTGAAGAAGAAGGCTATTTGTTCGTGACTCCATGCGACTTAGGTCATTTATCTTGATGCTCTATACTGAATGAAATGATGAAACCAAGCAGACGATATATTTCGTAATAAGATATCGTGATTATGATAGTATCGATTTCCTATAGACACAACAACGTCCATAATGCTAATCTTTAATTGTGAGTAAATACACATACTTTTTAGAGGAGGTCAGAGAAAAAGTGGAGCTTACCTAACAAGGTTGATATTTAAAAATTACAAAGCTGCCTAGGAAGGCCGCTAAGAAATTTTATCGTAGTATTAATAAAGAATTCTTTCCTGAGTTTTTGGCGGTATAAGAAATAGAAAGGTGGGTTTCTATTGACCTGCATATCACCCAATGACACTTTTGGAGAAGGTGACATCATGAAACAAGAATTGGGAAAAAGGACTTATCCAATATGGTTGATCATTAATCCAAAATACCCTGCAGTTCGCCATGATATTTGGAGACCTGTACTAGATGAGATACAAGACAGAGTATTTAGGGAATTCCAAACAAGAATTGAGACTTCAGATATTTATATTAGAAGTGCAGTTAACGATGGTGGAATAGTTCCTAATACGTTAAACTGGTGGGGGAGGGAGGTCGCAAAAGAAATTGAATTTTATAGAGAACTCGTTCAGGAACACAAGCCGAAAATGATAATTTCTTTTGGTGCATTTCCTTATGAATTTACGAGGCGAGTCTTTGAAGTCAAACCAGAAAAAGGGCCTAAAGCTTGGAGTTCATCAATTATACAAGATGAATTCGAAAAAGCAATTGAAAACTTTGATGTAAATCAAGTTAATAGGATTCCCTTACTTCGTCGAGTCATTGCCACTGATAAGTTCATTGAAAATCGCAATTTTTTGTCTCGGACAGACAGAGAAACCTATTTCCAACATGTAGGAGCAAAGATTGCTGAAAAGATTATTGAAAACAGGGAAAATATGGATATTTGGATTAAGTGATCTTAATCAGAAAATGTTTATAATTTACAATTTGTAACTCACTTTCCGTTATGTGAAGGAAGTGTTTATAGTGAATAAGATACTTATCATTGATGATGAAGAGCATCTGTGTTGGGCTCTTGAGAAAGGCCTCCGCCAAGAAGGATATCAGGTGCTAACTGCCACCCGGGGGAAAGAAGGCTTAGAACTAATTCAGAATGAAACACCTTCCTTGGTCATTCTTGATCTCAAAATGCCTGAAATGGATGGGTTAGAAGTATTGGTTAAGGCCAAAGACCTCATTCCCAAGCTGCCAATAATTATGATAACTGCCCATGGTAGTATTGACACGGCTATCGAAGCTATGAAACTGGGGGCAATTGACTATATTACTAAACCATTTGATCTTGACGAGCTCAAAATCATTGTAAAGCAGGCCTTAATGGTTAGCCATTTACGCGAAGAAGTTGTTTTTTTACGATCTGAACTAAACAAAAAACACGGACGAATTTTAGGTAACAGTCCAGCAATTCAAGAAGTTAACACTCTGATTGAGAGAGTAGCTGACAGTAATGCCACAGTATTAATCACTGGGGAAAGCGGGACAGGCAAAGAGGTGACAGCGCTGTCGATTCACAACTTAAGCTATCGTCGAGACAGACCTTATGTGCCTATTAACTGTGCTGCACTACCTGAGTCATTACTGGAAAGCGAGTTGTTTGGCCATGAGAAAGGATCTTTCACAGGCGCTGTTGTCCGAAAAATAGGCCGTTTTGAACTGGCAGATAAAGGAACGATATTCTTAGATGAAGTCACTGAAATGCCACTGTCTATGCAAGTAAAACTGTTGAGAGTTCTTCAGGAAAGGCAGTTTGAAAGGGTAGGGGGAACTGACTGCATTAAGATAGATGTAAGGATTATTGCCGCTACTAATCGCGATCCAATGGATTGTATTAAAAACGGGACTTTTCGAGAGGATCTGTACTACAGATTAAATGTTTTGCCGATTCACATTCCACCCTTACGACAAAGAATAGAAGACATCCCTTTATTGGTCATGCACTTTCTTCAAAAATTTAACCCCGCTCAGGAGCAGATGATCTCACCAGAAGCGATAGGGTTACTGATGGACTACGAGTGGCCTGGGAACATTCGAGAGTTACAAAACGTAATTGAAAGATCCGTAATCCTCTCGCGGGGAAATGACATTAAGATTAGCCATTTACCAAAGGAAATTCAAAAACTTGATAACCCAAAAAACGTGGTCGATCAAGGCCTGATTCTTAATTTCCCAGACAAGGGTATCTCCTTTGACGAGGTCGAAAGAGAATTGATTATTAAGTCTCTTGAGAAAAGTAGAGGGAATCAAACAAAGGCAGCTCACCTGCTTGGTCTTACTCGGTCGGCGCTTCTTTATAGGGCTCAAAAGTACCAACTAAAATTATAACAATAGAATGAAAACGCTCGTATCTAATCCTAGACAACGTTACCGACTGGAGTAGGATTAGTTTTAACAAACTGATTTTCCTGAAAATCAGTTTGATAATAGTTTATCCTTAGCATTTATATTAGTGATTTGGAAAACTTTCATTAGATAAGCTTGAATAGATCTGAGCTCAGGCTTAAACTCACGTTTCTTTCAAAATATATCTCTGCCTTAAGTGCCTTCTTGGATATGACAAATACTTTATCTTCTTTCATGAAGATAAAGTATTTGTCATAATTGATTAAGGTATACTGAACTACTAATTTAAACAGTAATTCAGTCACAGGGTATGATCAAGTATAAGAGAGATACCTTCTACCGCATATTCGGTTTGCCTGTTACTTGGTCCTGAACACTATCGTTGTTTATTGAGCGGAATTCCCTCATCACTTCCACGATAAGCTTGCTCGTTTCTATTTCATTGTGCACATTACACGAATCAAACACTTCCTGAACCCAGTCGGTGAATTGATTAGTAGTCATGATAATTCCTCCTATGTGTTATAGATATTAATGAGAACCACTAGCTAACTAGTTTTAACAATACCTTAACTAGTTTTAAACAAATATATACCACTGTTGCGCCTTTATAAATAAGCAATCTCCTTTATTGTTTTCGAAGATAAGTAAGTAAACCGTAATTCGGATTTGGAGGGGTTGACTTGTTAAGAATTCTAAAGAATAAATCCTTTGCTACACAAATAATGGTCACAGTTTCAGCCATCCTGTTAATCCCCATCCTAGTGATGACGTATGACATATTCTTTTCAGGTGCCAAAGACGAAATGCTATTAAAAACAAAGGAAGAGCGATTGGGTACCATGGTTAACGCCACTGTTCAGGGATTAACTGAAGTTCTGGAACGATCTAATGCAGAATTCAATCCTCCCCTCACTTCGAAGGATATTGGCATAATCGACAATGCTTTTTCTATAATTGCCAAACCATTGGCCGATGGAACCCCAGGAGTACGCCTGGGCCTATACATACCTGATACAAATGACCTTTACGTTTATGGTTTTCTCCACCTATACCGGCCTCAAACTCCGGAAGAAATAAAAGCGAGAGAGTATCGAATTTTAGACGAAGCTTCCTCAGGACTTGTAGCTGTTAAAGCTACTAACAAACCACTTTCCCGCATAGCAGGCTCACTTGGAAACCAAACGTTTGAATACTTAATGCCCGTTATGCAGCAGGGGAAACTAATTGCCATAGCTTGGGCAGACGAACAGGTTCACCCAGTCTTCGCCCAGAGTAGGCAATTCAGTCTAATTACTCGAATTTTGACGCTTATGGGACTGATCTTTGGCCTAGGAGCGGCTCTTTATGTCATTCATAACTTGGTCGCCGAAGTACAAATGATCAAAAATGGAATCTTGGGTATGCAGGAAGATAGTGACAAAAGGTTACCTCCAATGCCAGGGGAAATTGGAGAAGTCGTCCATGCCATTAACAATATGGCAGATAACTTAAAGAAAAAGAAGCGACTAGAAGAAGAATTAATGCGCTCTGAAAGACTGATAGCACTTGGCCGTCTAGTTACAGGAGTTGCCCATGAACTAAGAAATCCCTTGGCGATTGTTAAAGCGACTGTCCAAGTTATGGAGGGAGAGTTTAAAAACCAACAAGAGTTAAAGGAATATTCTAAGGTTATCTGTGAACAAGTAGATCGAGGGAACAGTGTTATTAAAGAATTGTTGGATTTTGGTCGTCCTAGCAAACCTATCGTTAGTCCTACCGAGCTAAATCGTTTATTAGAATCCGTTCTAACGTTTACCTATCCAATGTTACGACAAAATAAAATTGAGCTGGAGAAGAGGTTTGAATTAAATCTTCCGATTGTAACCATTGACATGGATCGAATGAAACAGGTTTTTGTTAATTTAATATTAAATGCTATTCAAGCAATGCAAGGCGGTGGTAAACTTATCATCGAATCAATCGTCAAAGATGAGGACATTGAAATAAATTTTAGTGATTCAGGTTCCGGCATCGAGCTTAATGATCTTCCACGTGTGTTTGATCCATTTTACACGACAAGAGACGATGGGGCTGGTTTAGGACTGTCTATCAGTTATCAAATTATGCACATGCACATGGGCAAAATCTGGGTTTCGGAAACTTCCTCTAAAGGGACTACTATGTCAGTAAGTATACCCAAATCGAACCAACTTCCTTTAAGAAAAGGTTTGCAACTTTAATGATCTCAGAAATGATTAAATCCAAATTCTGAGACTGTCCTTGTTCTCAATTATTCTATCGGCAATTTTTGTTGCAACATCGTGATAGTGACTTTCGTTGTATGTCCAGTCTTTATTGTGCTTACAACTTTTAGTGGCTCTACGAATTAAGGGAATCCAATTTGTTCGAGTTATATCAAAGTTCGCAATTGATCGTTCAAATTCATCGCCTAAGTTACTAGTGCTCCAATATTTAGGGCCATTTTCAGGGCTGATATCAAAGACACGTCTCACAAACTCGTTTGTAATGGTACCGAAAGTAATTAGAAGTTTAGGTTGATGTTCGAGGATACTTTCCCTTAACACTATAATTTCTTTAGCTACTTCTGCTTCGATTATGGGGTTAGGAATTCTTCCGATATCGCTAACTGCACTCATCATGAAAATGTTTCTACTATCTATCCTTGCATGAAGTTTACGATATACCTTGTCCTGAATTTCATACATTATTTGAGCCCAAATATCATAAATGTCATGGGAATACTTTGGGTTAACTAATAACCAAATAGGACAAGCTCTATTTCCGGTCTCTATCTTCATGCTATCGACAATCGTTGAATAATTATTGAGTACTGAGCTGGACAAACAAATCCCACCTTTCGTTTTTCTGATTGCTACACAAGTATCAATGCAATTATCATACCAACTGGTTTACCCCTTTTTTACATAAAAGTGCATGTTTTCAGACACTTGAGTCTGCAGACGAGCAAATACCTAGAGCTTAAACTAACATCGAGAGCTTAGTATACTCCTAATGGTGCTCTTTATAACGGGTGCTCCCTAATTTGTTTGTTTACAAACATGATGCAGGTACATTGTCTGAATTTGTGCTATTGAATGAATAGAGTCAACCGAACCTCAAGGTGGAAAATTTTCGTTCCTCAAGAGATACCTCCAGTTTTATTAAAATACTCCGAAGAGAAATTTTCTCTTCGGAGTATTTTTTCATAATAGAGTGGATTGATTATGAAAGGGTAGCAAGGAGGTGCATTATAGACTCAATGCATTGTGATTGAGTAAGTTTAGGGAAGGGAATGCTTAACTGGTAACACTATTTACGTCCATAGAAGATCAAAGACGAATTTTGTTAATAATTTTAGGAAGTATCACGGAAATTGCTTACGATACTTTGTTTTAGCAATAGGGTATCTCGATTAAGAGCATATCGATTTGCTATAGACGCGATGCTAAGCTCAATGATAATCTTTGATTGTGAGCAGAGTCACATGATCACAAGAAAGGAGGTTTGGGGTAAGGGGCGTAAGTTACGATGGGTATATCTGAACCAAAAGATTATGTGAGTTTCGTAGTCTCAAGTATTATAAAAAAAGCAGCCTCGAAAGGCCGCTAAGAAATTTAATCGTATTTGTATTATAACATTAAATTCGTAAAAGTGTATGATTTTGTTCAGTGATTGGCTGATAACAACCATAATTACTGTGCAAATGGGCACCTAATAAACTAAGAGGGGTGTGGTAAAAATGAATGGTAGTAATGCAAAACGCATTTTCTTTATTTTGCTTGGCGTGGCATTGTTTTTAGTATTCTTTTATGCTCCACAATTTGGACCGGCGATTGATCCTTCGGGTAAAGCCTTTGCGTTAAGCCAACAAGGTAAAGCGGCTATTGGACTATTTTTCTTAGCAAGTATTTGGTGGGTATTTGAGGTGACTCCGATCGGCGTGACCAGTCTAATGATTGGTGTTGTTCAAGCATTATTCCTTATACGTCCTGCTAAGGAAGCATTTAGAGATTTTATGGATCCCACTGTAGTGTTTATTTTAGGATCACTACTGATCGGTTTAGCTTTCACTAAGGCAGGAATAACCAAGAGGATAGCGTATAAAATGTTAGACGTTGTCGGTGAAGATACCCGAAAGATTTTATTAGGGGTCTTTGTTATCACGGCATTATTAACCCATATCATGGCGCATACAGCCGTAGCTGCTACAATGTTCCCAATTTTAGTGACTATTTTGGCCTTGTATAATGGTGATAATCATGACGGTAGTCCCACCAAGTTTGGTAAGGCCTTATTCATCGGCATGGCTTACACTGCTGGTGCAGGCAGTATCTGTACCCTCCTGGGTGGTGCTCGTAACCCAGCAGCAGTTGGCTTTTATACAGAGTTTACTGGGAAAGAAGTTTCTTTTGTCGATTTTTCCATTCACTTGGCTCCCTTCGGTTGGGCTAGTGTATTTCTTATTTGGGCTTTGTTAATGGTCATTTATAAGCCGGAAAAATCTCATATCCCTGGCTTACGTGCTAAGGCTAAATCAGAATATGCAAAACTTGGTCCTGTTAGCAAACAGGAAAAATTTGTTGGGACTGTTGTTTTCTTTGCTTTGGCTATGCTGGTGTTGCAAGCCATTATTCCTGCTTTGAAAACGGTGGATCGTTCAGTTCCGTTGCTGATCGCAGGGATATTATTCTTCCTCGCCAATGTATTGACAGTTGAAGATCTGGAGAAGAAAATCCCTTGGAACATCGTCTTATTATTTTCCGGTGCTATGAGTATTGGCTTCTGCCTCTGGCAGACAGGTGCCGCTCAATGGATCGCGATCAAGTGGTTAGGAATGTTAGCGGGTGCGCCTTGGTTAGTGTTCGTGTTAGCTGTCTGCTTCTTGGTTATGATCATGACCAACTTTATTATGAATGTGGCAGCTATTGCCATTACCTTGCCTGTGGCCCTTGTTATGGCTCAGTATTTAGGAGTTAATCCTGAGCTTGTCCTCTACGGAGCTACAGCAATGGCTGGTATGCCTTTCTTACTACTGATTGGAGCAGCTCCTAATGCAATGGCCTATGAATCTAAGCAGTTTACTACAGGCGAATTTTTTGTAAGTGGTATTCCGGCCAGTGCAATTATTATGGGCGTTTTAGTGATCATGACATTTACATACTGGCCATTAGTTGGTTTGTCTCCACTTATTAAGTAGATAAGTATATAAAACTGATACACCTGGGTCATTGATTCAGGTGTATCAATAAAAAATTGGATTAATATTAAGAATAGAGGGGATGTCGGTGGAGGGGAACAGTCAGATCATTTTTGCCACTGCAGTATTTTTAATTTCCTATGCGATTATTATTTCTGAAAAGATTCACAGGACTGTTGTTGCTTTGTTAGGTGGAATGTTGGTCATCATTGGCGGTGTAATCAATCAAGAACAAGCCATCGAGGCTATTGACTTTAATACCATAGGTCTATTAATTGGGATGATGGTCATTGTGGGAATCGCCAAATACTCAGGCCTTTTTGAATACCTGGCAGTAAGTGCGGCTAAACAAAGTAAGGGAGACCCAATTAAAATAATGGTCTCGCTTACTATAATAACCGCTATATTATCTGCTCTATTAGATAATGTTACAACCGTGTTGTTGATAGTACCGATCACTTTTTCAATAGCAAAGGCTCTTGAAATCAATCCGATGCCATTCTTATTTGCTGAAATTATGGCCTCCAACATTGGAGGAACATCCACTTTAATCGGAGATCCTCCCAATATCATGATTGGCTCTGCGACCGGTCTTGGTTTTATGGACTTTGTGGTTAACCTTGCTCCAGTAATAATTGTGATCATGATAGTAACGGTCTTTTTACTAAAAATGCTCTACAGAAAACAATTGGTGACTCGTGAGGAATTGAAGCAAAACATCATGAGGATGGATCCATACAGTCAAATAAAGAATATGGTTTTATTAAAAAAATCGTTATTTGTCATTGCACTAGTCATTTTTGGATTCTTTATCCATCAATATGTTCACCTTGAGTCGGCCACTATTGCTCTTACCGGAGCAGCGTTACTCTTACTAATCACACGTGATGACCCTGAGCATGCTTTGACAGCTGTGGAATGGCCTGTAATTTTCTTCTTTGCTGGGCTCTTTATTTTGGTTGGAGCCTTGGAGCATGTCGGAGTTATTGAATGGATAGCTTTAGAGGGCTTAAAGCTGACCGGAGGAGCAATGTTACCTACTGGAATGTTAATCCTTTGGCTCTCAGCCATTGCCTCGGCCTTTGTAGACAATATTCCCTTTGTGGCCACGATGATCCCCTTGATAGAGGATATGGGACGGTTAGGTGGTATTGCAAACTTGGATCCGTTGTGGTGGTCATTATCCCTTGGCGCTTGCCTGGGTGGTAACGGAACAATTATTGGAGCTTCAGCTAATGTAGTCGTAATAGGCTTGGCGGAGAAAGAAGGCTATCATTTCACCTTTGTTGGCTTTATGAAAGTTGCCTTCCCATTAATGATTGTTTCAATTCTCATCTCTACTGTTTACTTGTATTTCTTCTTTCTCACTTAGGTTAGTACGTTAGATTAAGGTGTATATTCAAGAAAACGAAAAAAAGCAGCCTCGAAAGGCCGCTAAGAAATTTAATCATACTAATAGTATATCACATAATTCGGATATGAGCTGACGATTTACGCATTCCAGGGGATACAACATCTCGGCATCCTTTGGAATGTGTCCAAACGAGGGTATAGAATTCTCACCCAAGGATTTATTGCTGAGGTCGATGTAAACAAAGATTAAAAAAGGTGTGAAAGGTGGGAATTCGTTGTCCGGCTTTGCACGCGATAAATATATACCTTTAGTTGATCGGGATTTAGGAGATCGACACTACCCAATGTGGCTCTTAATTAATCCAAAATATCCAGCTGTCGTCAATGACATTTGGGGACATGTCTTAGATGAGATTCAGGATAAAGTTTATCGGGAACTTCATGCAAGAATTGACACTACTAATCTTTATATTCGGAGTGTAGTCAGTGATTGTGGAATAGTTCCAAATACATTAAATTGGTGGGGAAACGAAGTAGCCACAGAAATAAAGTTGTTCAGGGAAATTATTCTTGAACATCAACCTAAGATGCTGATTTCTTTTGGTGCGTTTCCCTATGAATTTGTGAGGCGTGTCTTCGAGATCAAACCAGAAAAAGGACCTAAATACTGGGGTGCATCAATATTAAAGGATGAATTTGAACGATCACTCAAGAATTTCGATGTCATCCAGACCAATATGATTCCATTGCTTCGTCGAGTGATTTCCGGTGATAAGTCCATAGATGCATATGATTATTTTAGTAGCAATGACAGCCACCGATACTATCAGGATGTTGGAACAAAGATCGCAGAAAAGATTATTCAAAATAAGGATAGTTTAGATATCTGGATGAAGTAAGTTGAAACAATATTTTAGAATTGAGGGGATGAACAATGGAAGTTAAATATGTGGCTACTATTGATTTTACATCTTTCCATAATTTGAACACGTTTATTAGGGTTGTTAAAGAAGCTGGTGGGAGCGTTTCAATCAATGGAGATAGTCCGGATAAGAGCTTAATGTTAGAAAATCCGATTATTGTTCCTCATATTGATTCAAATATTTTCAGTTCGGATATTAAGATTTATGCGGCATCAACGATAGATCTAGAGAGAGCCAACGCAGTTCTTAACGGTGAAATCGCCCATAAAGAGGAGAAATCAGCTGCGAATACGTTACTAGAGTCGGTTATGAATTTTACAGGAGTCCGCACCACGTATGCAGTTAAACAGTAAGGACTAGATTTGTTACTACCAATAAGTACCTTCCGAGAAAAGTATCTGTCTGCTTTCCATAAGATCAATTACCATTGTAGAAATTGATTATGGGCATTTAGTTTTGCTATATACGTGATTTTAATCCGGTGATAATCTTTAATTGTAAGGATAGAGGCTAACAAGAAAACAATTCAGATCGACCATTTCGCAATAAGTACAAGGAGGGTTATTAATGAGAGAAGAATCCCTTAATTATGAGGTAAGATATACTCGGGGTAAGTTTTTAAAGGTTGTACCAGTGTCTCGAACAGAGGGTGATCGTAATTTTAAGTTTGAACTATTTAATAATCGGGTCAGAGCTAGACGTCCTGTGGCTACTCTTTGCACAAGTGTAGGATCGGTTCTTCAAGAGGGTATGGTCAAACGAGCTTTTAATGCTACCTTGGAGATCAGACCGGATGTGCCATTTAGCCAGGAGGAATTAAACGATTTATCAACTGACGTTGCTACACTAATGATTCAGGAGTTAGGTGGTAATCCCGCAGAAGAAGTATTTATTATTCGAATAACTTCCCCGATCAAAGATAATTACGACAAGAAAGCAAACGTAATTTCAGAATCGTGGATGAGCGGGGTAATAGATATGAATCAATACAGTATTCTTTCCAACAATTCATTCGCTTCTTCAGGGTACTAGGCTTAAAGAGGAGAAGGGTAACCAAGTTTTATATATCTAGCTTATTTGAGCTTTGCGCATTTGCGCCATTTACGAAAGGGTATTTGTGATGTATGGATCTAAGTTTAATGTACTCCTTTACTCGGATGAGACATCAGCTGCTTTTTTTGCTAAAGTATATGCCGCTATTCTGTTAATGAATATGCCTAACATGCATCTGACTGTCGTGAGGCTAATAGAAAGTAATGACGGCTCTATGGAAACTGAAAACAATTGGATTGATTCTTCGCCGACCAGTCCAAATTCGGACTGGATGAGAGAATCTATGGGGAGTTCTGATTCGTCCGCTAAAGTCAGGTATGATGAAATCCTTGTCAAAACTAACGAAATATTTTCCAAGATGGCAGTAGAGGTTAGTCATCACGATATATATTGTAATCCAAATATTCCCGATGCGGTCGAGGCGCTAGTCGAGTATGCAACAAAAAAGTCAATCGAGCTAATCATTATCGGCACTCAGGGAGCTATAACTGTAAAAAGTTTAATTTTCGGTAGTTTATCGCATAGTTTACAAAATAGGTCTCTAATACCTGTATTGTTAGTTAAGAAATTACCTCAGGATTTTCTTAATGGTTACAGATCAGAACAAACCCTGCGGGTCATTCAAACCTGACTTGTAGGAATTAATAAGATCATCTGAGATTATTTAGAAGTGTTGCATTGCAACACTTCATTTTTTATAGTGGAAAAAGGTTGAAACTATTAAAATAATCTAGACACCCCATTCAATCACTAATTATATTTTTCCTCTCAAATAAGTAGTCAATGAGATTTTTATTATCGGAACTTGGTTTTTGTAATTTATAAAATGGTGTACAAAAAAATAGTCGTGTATAAGTACCGCGGTACTACTTAAGGGACTGTAACGGCAAAGGCCAGAATAATGGCTTTTGCCGTTACAGTCCCTTAAGAATCAAGGAATGTGCTATCCGGAAATCAACAACACTGGGAAGAAATCAAACAAATTTCATTAGTGAATAAATAGCTATGAAGATGTAACGTAGATTGTTTTATTGTAAAAACTGCGCTATCTCGACATTAATGCAGCGCTCTAGTGAGTTTGCTATAGGAATAATTGATTATAGAGATACGATTACACTATAGACACCTTTCGTATGCAATGTTACTCTTTACTTGTGAAAGGAAGTTCGAAAGGAAAGGAGAGTAGTTGCTTGGTCAAGATGTCGTCCCAGTCCCAATAATTGAGGAGGACCGGAATATTTCTACATTTTCTAGTGCATAGCGTAGTGTTACCCTAGCCTTGTCCTATAAATCACAAATTTAGGGAATAACCGCTAGAGCAGCTATAAAGTAAGAAGAGGTACCTCTTCAAGAAAAAAGCAGCCATAAAGGCCGCAAAAATAATTTCTCATATTTAATTATACCATAAACCTCGTAGAGTGAGGACTTGTACTGACTAAAATCCTTAGTTTATTATTTAAAAAGATCAATGGAGGAGGGAAACCTTAGAATGAAAAGTTTATACAACTCCTTTATGTACGCATCTAGGGCTCACGCCCAGTGGGAGATTGAAACGTCATTTAGCATTATAAAAAATAGAAAGAAATTATTAATACTGTTCATTATGGCACTACCCTTACTAATTCCGGCAATGGCCCATGCGGCATCAACTCTTCCTGGTTTTATCGGCGGTAAATCAGCCTTCGGACCGTCCTTTTTTTCACCGGCAACTTTTTATGGTTCTATAGCAGTGGGTGTCATTGCTGGTCTTATTACTGGGTGCATAGGGGCAGGCGGTGGCTTTGTTATCACTCCAGCGCTGATGAGTTTGGGAGTAAAGGGTATATTGGCAGTAGGGACTGACATGTTTCACATCTTTGCTAAGGCCATCATGGGTACTACCCTGCACAAGAAAATGGGTAACGTTCATGTGGGACTAGCGATTGCCTTTTTGGTTGGTTCTGGCTTAGGGGTCACAGGCGGCGGTAAGTTAAATCGTGAATTATTTAACTACAACCCCATAATGAGCGATTTTGTAATAAGTTCTATCTACGTAATTCTGCTAGGGTTCTTGGGCGTTTTTGCATTGGGCGACTATTATCGTACTAGACATGATGCAGGTGGCTCCGCTCACGGCGAACCAGAAAAAATGCCCGCAATGGGAGCTAAGTTACAAGCCATTAACTTTGGTCCGATGATTAAATTTGATGAGCACGTTGTCCCAGGTGGAAGAAAAATATCTGGCGTCTTTGTAGCAATATGTGGAGCTATAACGGGCTTTTTAGCATCCATACTAGGGGTAGGCGGCGGTTTCGTTACTTTCCCAATGTTTGTATACGGGCTGGGTATTTCCACTGCAACCACTGTGGGTACGGATATATTTCAGATTATCTTTACAGCTGGTTATGGTTCCATAACTCAGTATGCCGTCTACGGATATGTGTTCTATACATTAGCCATGGGTATGTTATTAGGTTCGTTATTAGGCATCCAAATTGGTGCCATCACCACGAAAGTAGTCCCAGGAAGACAGATCAAAGCCTTCTACGCATTGGCCATCTTGGCCGGCTTTGTTAACAGACTCTTTGCTTTACCTGAAAAATTATCCCAAATCACTAGCGTTGCATAAAATTGATGTTCGTTTGTCAAGTTGTGCCTTGCTGCGATATACAGCGAAAATCGCAGAATAC
>MCHG01000318.1_pt1 | contig 17392 bp, 17 predicted proteins | sample 787351 | NCBI WGS metagenome assembly MCHG01 (sample SAMN05430296, study PRJNA330682) | permafrost metagenome | biome: Cold desert; feature: permafrost; material: soil; isolation source: enrichment culture inoculated with soil incubated with H2/CO2 at 20 degrees... ... | reverse complement strand
TCCCTTAACCATTCTTCGGGAAACATTTTTCGGAGAGGATTTTCGATAGAAGATTTAAACTCGGTATCCATGAATAAATTAATTTTATACTATAAATAATATAAAAACGTATGCAAGAAAATCATTTATTCCTTAACCGATGACCAATGAATTCCTTTATGATAAGAGCGTCGCAAAAGTCAAAGAAATTCTACAATTGGATAATCTGAATGTTGACTTTAAATATGGATATAATATTTTTACATTAAATTCAGGCAATCGCTACCCTATTAAGGATAAATTTCTCCTATTTGTAGAATCAAATAGACTTTTACGACGCTCTCTATGATACTACGAAATGATCTTATAAAATGAAGCAAATTTGAAGATGAAGTAGAATAGGAGGTCGCATGTATCCGATATACAACTGCAATAAAATAAATTTAAAAAGCGAAATTATTTTGGGATAAAACATTCTCAGTTCAACTGCGTAAGTTCAAAGATAATCAAGTTTAACTTCAGACAGCTGGTTCGGAAGGAAAATTAATTTATTTTGAATTTTTGGATGGATATTGCAATTCCTTAAAGCCTTACTGAAAACAGCATTATATTCTCTACCTACGTTTTCCCATGTCATTTTTCTGCCAAAATCATATGCCTTTTTACGCATAATATTACACTCTTCTGGATTTTCAATTAAATATAAAAGGGATCTTCTAAAGCCTTCTGTGTCTCCGAAATCTACGAGTAAGCCGCGATTATCGGAAAGCATTTCCTGGGCGTACCAGTAAGGAGTTGAGACTATTGCTTTTCCCATGCCTATGGCATAGGTCAGAGCACCGCTTACTATCTGTTCTCTGGAAAGATAAGGAGATGCGTAAATGTCACTGGCAAGAATATAATTACAGAGCTCCTCTTTTTCGACAAATTTGTCGTGGAATATTACATTGTTTTCAAGCCCTAGTTCTGAAACCTTGTTTTTGAGATGTTGCCTGTATGCTTCCCCATGTATCTTTTTGACCATAGGGTGTGTAGCGCCCAGTATAAGGTAAACAAGGTCAGGATATTGACTTATTACATCAGGAAGAGCCTCGAGAATACTTTCGATACCTTTATTCTCGCTCAGCAAGCCGAAAGTAAGAACAAGTGGAGACCCCTTAAGATTTAACATTTTTTTATACTTATCGCAATTATTAAACGGATAATCAGGAAGTCCATGAAAAATGATTTCGATTTTGTCTTCAGGAGCCTTATAAACATCTTTTAGCATATCAACTGCAGTCTGGCTCATTACAACCACTTTTTCGGAGTACTTGATTAGTTTTTCTGTGGATGCACGGTACTCCGACTCCGGCTCCCGGATCACAGTATGCATTGTAGTTATTACAGGTTTGCTAATTCCTGATAGAAGAGCAAAAATATAATCACCCGCATCCCCTCCAAACAGACCGAATTCATGTTGAAGACATACGATATCAACATCAGATTGGTTTATGTAATCCGCAGCCCGATAATAATCCTCTATTTTGTTTCTTTCAATTTGAAAAACTACCTCTTCAGGGTAATTGTAAGTTTCAGAAGGATTATTCAAAGCAATAACTTTACAATGAACATCGTGGTATTCCCCATAAACTGAATTCAAAAGATCAGAAGTGAATGTAGCAATTCCACATTCTTTCGGAACATACGTTCCTATAAACAATACTTTCAGTTGCTTATTCAATTAATACCCCCTAAACTTACAGTAGATTATTAATTTCGTTCCCCACTTATTCCATAAAATATAATTTGTCATATTTTATTTATTTATCGATAATACAATAGTTATTATTTCTTATCAGTTCAAACAATTGTGTTTTTTCTTTTACATTTCGAGACAAATATCTATAGTTGGCTTGAAATTTTTTACGTCAAGCTATTTTTCGCTCGAAAACAATTTTTTATATAATAAATTTAAAATAAATTGTCTTCTTAGTATTCCGGAGTTGTGGAGTAAAGCTGGGGTATCATCAATATGAAAGTATCATCAATACGAAAGAACCTCCTGGGGTCGCTGATCCTCCTTCGAATCGATATGTTTGGGGAAGCATAATATATTCGGAGAGACTGTATTGAGGGCTACAGTGAAAGGATACAGCACCTCTTGGCTTCTTTTACGTTACTCTTTTGCTCTTTTTACTGTACAATTCTGGTTTAAACCTGCTTTTGCGAATGCTATGGTGAAAAAATTAAAGTCGTTGCCTCGGTTATGAATAATGAAACACGGTTCTGTAAAGTCTTTGGAGACTGAACACCTATATAGGCTCGACGTTCGCTGAAAAAGACTCTAAACCCGAAGACTTTACAGAATCTGATTCCGATAATTTCATATAAAATCAAAAATAATAATCATCGGGGAGGGTTTTTGAAGTTGTTTTCTCAAGGATTCAAGCTTTGAAATTTACACCTCTTATATGTATGTAGCTAAGTAGGGAGTTGAAACTATGGCTAATAGAGATAATCCAGATTTTTTGTCAGCAAGCACGATAAAAGGAGATAAGATCGTCAATAGAGCTGGAGATGATATTGGGAAGATTGAAGAATTAATGATTGATCTTCAGAATGGAAGAATAGCGTACGCTGTACTCTCTTTTGGTGGATTCATGGGTATGGGTGACAAATTATTTGCTATTCCCTGGAATTCTCTTACACTGAGAGTGCATGAGCACGCCTTCTTTCTCGATATTCCGAAAGAAACACTTGAAAAGGCAGAGGGCTTTGATAAGGATAACTGGCGTTTAACTCGTGAGAAACTCTCCAGTGCCTACACTTACTATGGATACCAGCCTTACTGGCAGACAGAGATGGTAGCACGAACAGGAATTTTGACAGGAATGCAGGGGGAGACAGAATCAGAAAGGATTGCTCGGATGGAAAGAGAGAGAGAAACGGGAATGCTTAGAGAGACTGGAATACCTAGAGAGACAGAATCAGAAAGGATGGCCCGGATGAGAAGTACGGCAGGTATGGATAATCCAGACTTTTTGTCAGCAGGCGAGATAAAAGGGGATAAGGTTGTCAATAGAGCTGGAGAGGACCTTGGGAAAATTGAAGAACTAATGATTGATCTTCAGGATGGAAAAGTAGCATATGCGGTAGTCTCACATGGTGGTTTCTTGGGTATTGGGAACAAATTATTTGCTATTCCCTGGCAGGCTCTTTCACTAAGGCTAAATGAGAATGCCTTCACCCTTGATATTCCGAAAGAAACACTTGAAAAGGCAGAGGGCTTTGATAAGGACAACTGGCCTTTAACTCGTGAGAAACTCTCCAGTGCCTACACTTACTATGGATACCAGCCTTACTGGCAAACAGGGATGGCGACACAAACAGGAATTTTGACAGGAATGCCGGGTGAGACAGAATCAGAAAGGATGGCCCGGATGGAAAGAGAAAAACAAACGGGAATGTATAAAGAGACAGAATCAGAAAGGATGGCGCGGATGGGGAGTACGGCAAGTAGAGGTAGTTCGGACTTTTTGTCAGCCGATGCGATAAAAAGTGACAAAGTCGTCAACAGAGCTGGCGAGGATCTTGGGAAGATTGAAGACCTAATAATTGACCTTCAAGAGGGAAGGATAGCATATGCAGCACTCTCTTTTGGTGGGTTCCTGGGTATGGGTGACAAATTATTTGCTATTCCCTGGCAGGCTCTTTCACTAAGGCTAAATGAGAATGCCTTCACCCTTGATATTCCGAAAGAAACACTTGAAAAGGCAGAGGGCTTTGATAAGGACAACTGGCCTTTAACTCGTGAGCGGCTAGCCAGTATTTATACTTACTACGGATATCAGCCTTACTGGCAGACAGGGGTTTTGGGACGAACAGAAAAAGAAAGGCTCGGAGAGACAGAATCAGAAAGGATGGCCCGGATAGAAATGGAGAGACAAGGGCCGACAGAGAAAGAGAAAGAGAGGCTGGCGCGGCTAGAAAAAGAGCGCATGGGGGAACAGAGGCTTTAAACTCATCAGGGGACATATTATATGTCTCCCTAGATAAAGTAAACTCACGAATTAATTACTTTTTTAAAAACGATTTATAATTTTTGTAAAAGGTTAATTTTTACTATGATAGAGAGGGTCGTAAAGTCTATTTGATTCTACAAATAGGATAAATTTATCCTTAATAGGGTAGCGATTGCCTGAATTTAATGTAAAAATATTATATCCATATTTAAACTCAACGTTCAGATTATCCAATTGTAGAATTTCTTTGACTTTTGCGACGCTCTCATGATTACTATAATCCGATTCGAATGCTGGGTTCCACCCCATCTTCAAGGTTTATGTTTCTTATTCCGGGAGATATCTCCAGATTTTCGTACGGATCAGAGATCCAGAAAATAATCAGTGCTTGAGATTATTCTCCATTTAAAACAGCATCTCGCCCCTAATAAAATGGCAGTCTGCCTCTTTGAATGTCTACCAAAAATCTTTTATTCACAAATAGAGATTATTTAGAGGATACATCTTCGCACTTACAGGTATAAAGAGGAGCAATTTCTCACTTTAGAGGTTGTATCCGAGCAAACATTCTGGGATGATAACCAGATGGCCTTCACATATCTGGAGGTAGTAAACCAAATGCCTACATGCCAAGACTGCAGATTTTATACGGATATTGACGAGCTAAAGGGCGAATGTTTCAGCCTCGGCTTTGAAGTACGTGGTAAAACCGATTCTAAGAAGTGCCCGGAGAGGGCTTTCAGGCCAAACAAAGGTCCCAAATCGAAAAAATCCGGAGCGGCAATGAGATATTAAGGAAAATAAGGAAAATCGCGAAGGAAAATCGTTGAAAGATAGGGACAGAATAAGCTCAGAAAAGAGGTTAAAATGTATAGATGAATTGAAGCAACCTGCAGCCTGGAAAGAAAGTGCCGGGAAGCTTAAAAATAACTTTTCCTTTTTTTGCTTGCCGGAATTAAATGAGCTTAATAAAATCTCATCCAAGGTTTTATTTCCATATCTACTTTTTTATTTTCTCTTTTCCATACATTTTTCAAGCCTGCGTTTTTACTTCACAACTTGCCTGCTGATGTGGTAAGAGCAACAACATAAATAGAAAATTCCAGCCACTTTTGATAATGAGCTCATCCTGAAACTCAAAATTTTACAAAGAGTTCCATTAAGGAATGGTTAAAAAATAACTCCAAGTTTTCACTTTGGGAATGGCTCTATAATTCCATTTCCCCAAATAAACATCAAAGACAATATCGGTAACAGAAATACTTGAAATTATAGTTTCATCATTCCTAAGCAAAACGAAACACAAGTGCGATAAATTGTTCTTACTGGTTAGTCCCATAATTTAGACCTATCGAGTGCAGCGAGAAGGACCTCGTGCTGTTGCACTTTCAGTGCAACTAAAAGAAAAATCATAGATTTTTCTGGTCCCGAAGCGAAATTAGGGTTATTTGGTTTCAGATGTAGCTTCAAGGACTTCCTGGGCAATTTGAATGAGTCTGAACCAGGTGTTCAGGGCTGAGCGAAGGGAAACTGGGTCTTCGGCTTTCACGCTCAGTACCAGCTTGTTAGCGTCCTCAAGAGACAGGCCTATTGCAGACCTTTCTGAGAAGTTATCATTTAGTTCGGGCAGGACAGCCCTGTAGATCGTTTCTGCAGTTTCGGTTTCAAAAGTAAATTCTGCGAAAAGTTTCAAGGAATTCCTCCTGGAAAATCCGGCTCCTTAAGTGGGCCCCGAAAAAATGGATTTGCAATTTTGCTTTGAAATTTTGCTTTGAAAAATCGGTGTGATATCCTAAACTTTAGAATTACGCTTCAAAATAAGGGTTTGGAAGTCAATACTTTTTAAAACCTCTGAGATTAAGTTTAAAAAGGGACTTTCCACTGCCTATAAAATCGATATCCTTTTCTCCCGCAACTATTAAGGTGGAACGGGAAGGAAGTTGATCAATTTTATCGCTCTCAATCCTCTGAAAATGGAAAAAAGACTCAAAGGCATCCGCAATTTCGCCCTGGCCTGTGAGCGCGGGTTCAATATCTGGAAACCAGAAAGAATCGATTTCCTTGGAATACCAGTCTACAAACCTGAGAGAAAAAAGGAGCTTTCCGGTCTCATCGTAAAAGCTGAGTTCCCCCGGATTTCCGTGGTACTCTCCTACAACAATTAGAGGCCCACCCTGCGAGAACTCCAGAAGTTCCTGCATGCCCATCTTTCCGCGCGTTATAGACCTGCCGGCCGTAAACCGCGAAAGCAACTTGCAAAGCGTCCTGGTCCTTGCAGAAGGTTTACGAGAAGAAGTAATTAACATACTCCTTACTCGGCCTTAATGCGTTTGATGGTTGTAGGACGCTCTTTTACCAGAATTCTGTGTCCGCAGTACGGGCACCTTATACCTGTGTACTCGTAGTCAATTTCCACTTTCTGTTTACAGCGAGTGCACTTATATCCCATACAACCACAACCTCATGATTTTACTTTGCCTCAGCGACATTCTTCATCGTGCGCAACAGGGTCTGACCAACACTGGTGAAGGGAATATAAGTTCCGCCAGCAAAGGTATGGCCACACTTGCTGCATTTCCATATACCTGTTCCAATCCTTTTCACGGTCGGGCGGGCACATTTTGTACATACATGCGGGGCTCGCATGCGTTCTTCCAGATCCGCCACAAGTTTTCTGTCCTTTCTTCCATACCTGGGACCGAACCTGCCTGCTGATCTGGAAATTCTACCTTTCTTAGTAAACTTTTTTGCCATTGTTATAACTCCTTAAAATATAAACTTTTAGTCCGAAGTGATTTATTCAGAACCGGCTGGCTCACGGGTCAGGTCCCTGCAACCCAGATTCTCCGGTTCTGCTTATCACATATTGCCATGCGCTTAGACCGTAATACAGGCATTTAATATTTATATTTAATTAATCCTGCCTGATTTATTCCTTATTTGCAAGCCCTTTCAGGTAAAGTCCCCGGAGTTCGGCTGCCTTTTCGCATGCCATGTCGATTGCTTCCATAACCTCTGCTTCACTGAAAGGAACAGGACCCATTTTCTGCATGCCAGCGATAGATCCATCCGAACTGGAGACAATTGTCAATTTTGTCTCACAAACCGCCTCTTCATCCAGTGAAGGATCTACCATTAGCTTTGAGCCGATCTTAGCAAGAGTCACGCCCACGGGCATCCCTTTCATTGCAAGGGGCACATTCGTACCTATTCCATACTGTTCGTTAGGGACAACCGTGGTCATAAGGGCCGCAATGGCAGCGAGACAGGACGCATCAATAAGATTTCCTTCGTCATTGAGAATATGAACATCTATGTGGACAATCCATACAGATTCTCCAACCGCTATGCAAAGCTTCTTTATATCAATTGCGCCCGATTCTCGGATTCCCCTGTCCACAACCCTAGCCATTTCGATAGCATCTTCTTTGGGCTGACCTGGCTCAAAATCAGGAGAAGCAATAGCGTTAAGCTCCAGATTGGTAATAATCACGCCTTCATTTTGCGAATCTGGGAAAGGGGTTCCCGGCTGAAGTTTCACCCCTACAAGGACCTGTGTATTTCCAAGGGTTACCTTTGCCGAGCCTTCTGCCTTAGAAATAATGTTTGTCTCGAGCTTGATATCTCTGAACTCCTTAAATCCGCGTCCATCCTGACGCTTTCCTTTGATCATAAGGTTATAAATATAGTCTTTCTTAAGAGTAGCAATAATTTCACTCATTCGTTTTCACCTCTGCTTCCTGATTCAGAGGGGTCTTTTACTACCTTCCAGGGTCCTTCGCACTTTTTTTCTTCAGGCTCTACTTCAGCCTTCACTGCCTCTTCAGCAGGAACCTCTGTTATCGTTTTAGTTTCGGACTCAATCTCCGGTTCGGGTTCAAAAGTTTCTTCTGAGGCAACCTCTTCAATTCCGGTTTCCTCTTCAAGCTGGGCTTCTTCGTAAGCAAGTTCCTCAGAATCGAATTCTACTTCTTCTACTTCGCTGGAAACTTCTTCCTCGATGGGCTCAAGTTCTTCAAAATCTTCGGGTTCGGGAGCTGCCTCAAAAGAGGCTTCAAATTCAGCTTCTTCTTCTAAAGCTTCTTCTAAGGCTTCTTCTTCTAAAGCTTCTTCTAAGGCATCTTCTTCTAAAGTTCCCTCTTCTAAAGCTTCTTCTTCGATTTCAGCTTCAACTACATCTTCTACAGTGTCTTCCTCTACTAAGGCCTCAGCTTCTTTAATTATGTCTTCTAACTCCTCAAATTCAGGAATCTCTTCAGCAAGAGCATCAGTTTCAACGGTTTCTTCACAGAGCTGCTCCTCTTCGAGCTCTTCTGCTTCTTCAAGAGCTTCTTCGACAACTGCTGCCTCTGAAGCGTATTCAAGGGGTGCTTCTGCTTCGACGACTTTATTCCCAGTGTCTTCAGTGTCTGTGACTTCTTCCACAGTTTCCTCAATTGGGGTTTCAAACTTCTTTCTCAGGACTGCCTGCTGAATTTCGAGGATTTCCTTGCAGCCTTTCTTTACAAGTTCGAGGCCTTTCTTGATTTCATCAGGAGTAAGGTGCCCGTCCATCTGCATCAGAGTGATTTCCCCATCCTGAGTCATTGCGACAGGAAAATCAGCTTCACCATAATTATCTTCTTCTTTGTTGAGGTCAAGTACTATCTGCCCGTCAACTTTTCCAAAGGCACAGGAAGTAATGAGACCTTTCATGGGAATGCCTGCATCTGCAAGAGCTATACTCGAAGCATTGATTGCTGCTGTCCTTGTCCCTGCATCAGCCTGAAGCACTTCTACATAAATGTCGATTGCCGTTTTGGGGAAAAGCTCAGCCATAATTACAGGTTCGAAAGCTTCCCTGGAAACCTTAGAAATTTCGATGCTCCGCCTGCTGGGTCCTGGGCGGGCGCGGTCTTCTACAGAAAAAGAAGCCATATTGTACTTGTAACGGATAACTGCAGAATCTGCGCGCTGCATACGACGGGGATGGGCTTCTCTCGGGCCAAATACGCCTACCAGGATTTTATTCCTGCCCCATTCAAGATAACATGAACCATCGGCTCTGGAAAGCACGCCGATCTCAATTTTCATGGGCCTGATTTCATCCGCTCGCCTCCCGTCAAGGCGCAGCCCATCATCAGTGATTAGTTTTTCAGGTTTATCACTCATACTGCTCATACTTTAATCTCCAAAAAACTCTAAAACAAATCTTCTAAAGAAGATCCCCTAAAATCCCTTGTAACTCTATCCGAAATTCAATTATTCGGGTCCAGCAACACATCAATCTTCCGGTATATATCTTCGGAATGATCTTCTTTTGCTAATTTCGTGTCTTTCTTTTCATTTTTAAAAAACTTAACAGGCTTGGATTCCTTCTGTCTAATCCTTTCATTTTTCAAAAAGTTATAGATCTTATCTGTCAATCCGGAACGTTGGGCCTCAGCTTCGATCTTCCGGAGGGCCCTACTCAAAAGTTCCACATCTTCATCCTTTCCGTCGATCCATATTCTGCCATTTTGACCAACGAAAATGCTGCAGTTCGTTTCCTTCTTCAGCATTGAGATCATAGAACCGCCGTGCCCTATCACACGGGGAACTTTCACAGGCTCAACCTCTACAATCTGGCCTGTTTTGAGTTTATGGAAGTTCGAATCCCTCAGGGCAAGCTCAATTTTCATGGAACGGTCTACATCTTTTACCCTGATAATCATAGAATCGCCTACATCCAGAATTTCAGGCATCTCCCGGGATTCAACTCTTCTTGGATATTCGGATACATGGAACAGGCCATCATAAGGAGAGGCAATGTCCATTATCCAGTTGGATGGAGTAACCACAATAACGATCCCGATCACCACGTCATTAACTGAGGGAATATAGGCTCCCGCGAGAGGGATCACTCCAACTTTATCCTCTTTGAGATTTTCAATACCACAAAACGAAGAATAGATCTTGCTGTTCTTGACATACGTCCCGTATCCGGCTTTTCTCGTATTCTCGGATAACAGGTCACCAGGGATCACTATTTTTTTATCCATCCAACATCCTCTTATAAAAGTTTAGTTTGAGCCTCTCCTTTCGTAAGATGATTTATAAGAGCGTAAAACTCGGTCTGGACTCCTGCCGGAATCCTCACCACTGCAACCCAAGAGCCGTCACGCTGCCATTCTTCTTTTGTAATGCTTCCGGCTTTGGAAATGTCTCCGTATGCTTTGGGGGCATATTCTGGAGGAATTTTCACGGCAATACTGATTTCCTCAAAGCGTATGGGTATAAGCGGGCGAATGGCTTTCATCGTAATATTTACCAGCTGATCCACGCTTTTTAACGGGTCTATATGCACCTTTGCCTCTTCCATCGCCCTTTCGATCCGTGCGGGAGGATGTGGTGCTCTTGTCTGAGGATTAATTGCATTTCTGGAGATGGTATAGATAACCTTTCTCTTTTTTTCCTCAAGCATACGTTTTCTCTGGTCAGCAGTGAGCTGAAGCTCACCGTTCTTCAGGATCACGGCAGCAATCTCAAAGGGGTCAGCCGTATTGAAAGAATTTATAACATCGGATTCTGCTGCTCGATCCCCTCTGCTCGCATCCTCAAAAATAGTTTCAACTGCCAGAACATCTTCCAGGTTAATTTCTTCTCCTCGCTTGTAGGCCAGAGCCCCTTCGGGATCGACCAGGACTTCGAAATGTTTGCTGCCTCTTTTGAGCCTTGCAGTCACTGCCTCATCCAGGGACACCATTTTCAGATACCTTCTCCAAAACATAATTTTGAGAATCAGAAAATTCTCTGATTACTCATTTTTTAAAGATTATATAGATTTTATTCTTTTTGTTCAGTTCCCTTGTGCTTCTCAAGGATCTTCTGAACATAATCCTCAACTTCTTTAGGAACTAATTTTCTAAACTGTTCATCCTGAATAGATACAATACCCACTTCGAGGGTTGAAGCATCGAACTTGCCTTCAGCGGCTCTATAGAGAGCATCCATTCCGAGGAGAATAGCGGCATCAATGTTCATGTCCTCTTTGTATTCCGCCTCAAAAACTTCAACGACTGCATTTCTGCCTGCTCCAATAGCTGTTGCCTTGTATTCCAGGAGAGCACCGCTCGGGTCAGTCTCAAAGAGCCTGGGTAGATTGTTGCTCACGCCTGCAATAAGGAGTGCAGTCCCGTAGGGGCGGACTCCGCCGTACTGAGTGTAGGTTTGTTTGTGGTCGCAGATTTTCTTAGAGATAACTTCCACGCCTATGGGTTCATCATAAGAAACCCTGTTGACCTGCGCTTCTACACGGGCCCTGTCAACAAGAGCGCGGGCGTCTGCCACAAGCCCTGATGTTGCGGCTCCTATGTGGTCATCAATCTGAAAAATTTTTTCAATAGACTCAGCTTCCACAAGCCTGCTCGTTATTCTCTTGTCAACCAGCAGCACTACCCCATCGGCTGCCTTTATTCCCACTGCTGTTGTTCCCCTTTTGACCGCTTCACGGGCATATTCTACCTGAAAAAGTCTTCCGTCAGGGCTAAAAACCGTAATTGCCCTGTCATAACCCATCTGTGGTGCCATCTGCATATTCCATATCTCCCTTAATTTCTATTTATATTATTTCCAATCTTCCCGGTCAACTACCGGTCTTTTTTTCTTTAAGGATCTCTACCCGCAAATCATTAGCTAAATCATCACCTTCCCAAAAAAGGCTTTGGTCAGTGATCATGAATCTGTGCGGATATCCCGAAAATTCAGGAGCTTAAAGTCCACGACCCAGCATTAAGGTAAGGAAATCGACTTTTGATCCCTATAACGTATTTCTTCCTTATTAGAGTTTTTAACCTTTTATTCGGGACTTGCAATTCTAACAACTTTTTTCGGATGAAAGCAGCGGAAAATACCCCGGGTACAGAGAATTCAAAGGCACTTTTACCCTGTAAAATGCGTTTTCCAAGTATGATATGGATTCGCATACTTGAGTGGCCTTTTCAATCGTTTTTCAAGGTTCAATTTAAATGTTAACTAAGTCCGCTAATAAAGTGTATTTACTCAGTTATAATGCTTGTGAGACTCAGATTTTTCCGGTACCTAAAGCCGAATAATGACATTTTCATGGAAGAATACTGCCTTCCACAGTTTCAATGTATCCGGTTTTGAGCTTGCCTTCCGATCTGGCTCGCAGTCATCCGCATTTAACTTTTAAAAATTCCGAAAAAGCTATTTTACTGTCAATCAGTCCTGCCAATCAATATTATACTTTGTTACACTAATACTCATTCATTATAGTATATATCAGACAGCTGCCCGTCAGCTCCATTGATGAAGATTTCAATGAAGGCATAAATAATGCAGGAAAAAGCTGGTTAAGTTGGTTTTCCCGAACTCTACCTATTATTCCTCAGTCGTTCTGGATTTTGTCTCGACTTTGGGCTCAAAGACCTTCGGATTCTGGAGAAATTTTTCAGTGACTCTTTTAACTGTACCTGAAGTTCCAAGTATATGCAAAGTTGCCCTTTTCCCATTAATCCGGGTGAGAGCTGCCAGGGAGGCCCTTGTTTCTTTTACTTTGGTATGTGAGCACTGGATAATACCCTTCCAGTCTTCAAACCCCAGCACCTTAATATCACATTCACTTGCAATGACATCCCCAAGCAATGAGGAAGCAGAGGACATAACTTCCTTTACCAGATCGCTCCTGCTTGCCGGCCCCTCAGAAATCAGTTCAAAAGCCAGATAACGTTTTTTCGCGCGAAGCGAAGGAAGCAGGCGTTTCAAAAGTAATCCCCCTCTTCAAGCACTTCGACGCCTTCCCTGATATATCCAGGTCCAGGACGGTTTCTTGATATGATTTTTTCAGGCACAGTACTCATAGCGTCAATGGCTTCATCTTCTTCAAGCCCGCAGACTTCAGCCAGAGCAAGTGTCTCCATTGGAGAGCGAAGGTCAAAACAGGACATTGCATCGCTTGAAAGGACAAGGGAAACCTCATATTTTCTGGCAAGTTCAAGGTTAGCTCTGAGATCCGATAACAGACGGATACGTCTTGAGCCCCTTGAGTTAAGTAGGGGTCTCAATGTCAGACCTATTGCTACTCCGTTTTCAGCTGCTGCCTTTGCCAGCACCTGATTTAATCCGCTGCTCTTATCGAAAGCCGGATGGTTCAGAATATCTACTCTGGGATTTTCCAGCGCAGCCCTGTTAACAGTTTCGGAACCTCCATGAACGATCAGGACATCTACTGACTTCCGAAATTTTCCGATTAGTCCGTTAAGTTTCGAGGGATTTTCTTCTACAAGCTCAATTCCTTTGAAAACTTCAAATCCATCCGTTGAGCTCAGTACATGCCGTGATTGAGGAAGTTTATCCGAGTGATTTGCAAGCGTAATCCCACTGTACCCGAAATGCAGGGCAAGGGCGGCCAGCTCCGGAGCAGTATTGTCCCCATCAGGAATTGCATGAACGCAAAAATCGTAAAACTTCGGTTTACCCAAACAATTCCTCCACTATGACTCCGGCTTTTTCCCAGTTCTTCGGATAGGTTTCGATCTTGACTTTTACAGTGATCGCATCCGAGGAATAAGTCAGCTTCACCTGCTGCAGGCATGCAGCCTGTTTATCTAAGCGGAGATAGAAGACCTGGTCGTCGTCCAGCCTCTCAGGCATTTCTTTTCTGAGCCTTGCTACGTCTTCCTCCGAAAATCTATCCCGGACAAAGCGGGCAAAACCCAGACAGTCTGCCTTTCTTTTAAGCTGAACGCTCAGGATGGTAATGGGATTTCCATGGTGCCCTTCAGCCTGAAGTTCTTCGATCAACTCACTATCTTCCCGAACGCCGGCACCTGATAAAAAAAAGTCCAGAGCCGATTTGACTCTGGATACGTCTTCGGTTGCGTGGGCGATCACACGCAGCGTTATGTGATGAATCACTTGCCTCGACTCTGATGTGCACGGATACTCGGCCTGGTCTTTTCAGTACCTTTCCCGCGTGTAGACAGGCCTCTGCCCTTCCGGCCTGCACTGGTCTTGCCCCTGGTGGCTCTGCCCCTTACAGATGAGTCACAGATCCAGTTCAGGTTTTTGTCGCTCTTTATTACAGGGTGGTGCGGGTCTACAAGGATGACTTCAAACCACTTGTTCTTTCCATCCTCACCTACCCAGTAGGAGTTCAAGACTTCAAGGTTCGGGTATTTGCGGTCTGCACGTGCTTCGGCGATCCTCTGAATTCTCATGCCGCCGGAGATCTTATTCGTCCCCATTTTCTGGGTCCTTCTCCCACGCTTAGGCCTTATTTTACCAAGCCCTCCACGGCGCACCTTCACTCTGACAACTACAATACCCTGTTTGGCTTTGTATCCAAGAGAACGTGCCCTGTCAATTCTTGTGGGCCTTTCTATTCTGGTCACGGACCCCTGCCTTCTCCAGACCTGCATGCGCTCCCAACGGAGCTCGTTTACGTAAGTCTCATCAGGGTTTTTCCATGCATCACGTATGTATGCGTAAAAAGATTTTACCAATTATAACACCAAGTTTCACTTATGTTTCACGGTTCAGCCCTGCCTGCAGGACCACATTCCAACGGGGTCTTATCCCGAAAATGAAACATGCGCTAGAAGCAAGTTTATAGCATTTAAAACTTTGCCCGAAGATTTCAACGGGCGTTTTTTGGAGTTCAACATTAAAACTCCTTTAATAACCGGATTTTCCGAAAACAAATGGTCTGCGATTTCTGGAAACTTTGAATGGGTTACTTACAAAGGTTTTTTTCTTGACTCTAAATCCAAAAATCACTGGATTTTAAAACCAAGTCTTAAAAGAAATCTGGGAAAATATAAAAATAATGAAAAATAATACTGAGTTGGAGGAATTTGGTTGCGGCTTTCAAATGGTTCTGTTGAACCTACAAGAGAAGCAAATATTAATTATGTGGCATTAAAAACAGCTATTCTTTTGCTGATTATTCTCTGCCTAGTGCCCACAGCCAGCGCAAAAGACTACACACTGGAAGGAGCGACAGCGAATATAACTGTTAGTCCCAGCGGCATAGTTCACGTTGAAGAATCGATTTCATATGTATTTGAAGGAAATTACAACGAAGTTTTTAGAAAACTGGAGATGTTGCCCGGGGAATCCATCCAGAATATCAAGGGGCATTGTTCAGACGAAGCATGTAAGTTCAGTGTTAATCCGACTTCCGAAGGATATGAGCTGGTAGGCTCGCTTTCAAATCCCACCCCGGAAAAAGTGACTTTTTTAATTTCCTATGATCATTATGGCGCGGTCAAAGTCCACAACGATGTTTCCGAATTCCATTATAAGTTATGGGGCGAAGAATGGGAAAAACCTCTAGCAAGCTTAAAAGGAAGTATTACGCTCCCTGTGAAAAACGAAAGTGAAATCCAGTACTGGATTCATCCGACTGGCTATACACAAGAAGCAAATGTGGAGCATAATGTAATTAATTTAAGGACAACGGAGATTCCCTCTAATCAATGGTATGAAATCAGAGTGGCTTTTCCAAGAATCTCATCTCCCAATTCCAGCCTGGTTCAAGTAGATGACGAAGAAGGCCTTGGAAAAATAAAATCCATTGAAAATGAATATGAAACTAGAGGCTCGTTCTTAAAGAATCTTTATAATTTTACGATTGCATTTGCTTTCCTGGCCCTGGCATTTCCTTTCCTTGTATACTTCAGATATGGGAGAGAACCAAAAATAGATTATGACGCGATATATGAGAGAGATCCGCCTACCGATTCCAGACCTGCCGTGGTCAATGCCATCATGAGAGGGAAGATGGGCATTCCTACAATGGATGGATTTACGGCTACTATTATGGATCTTGCTAATTTCGATCATATTTCTCTCCGCACTATAAAATCAGAAGAAAGCAAGGCATTAGGCCTGTTCAAATCCGAATCTGAAGATATTTTAATCGAGATAATCAATCCTGATATCTATGTGGAAGTTAACGGAAAGCTGCGCGAGCTGGAAGATTTCGAAAAAGATGCATTTAATTTATTAAAAAGTCATGCTTCTGGAGGTAAAATCTCCTGGAATAAATTGAAAAAAGAGCTTGGAAAAGGAACCGACTTCTATGAATTTATTACTGACTGGAATAAAAAAGTTAAAGCACATACTGCAGTCGATAGACTCTTCCTGTCTGCAGGAAACAAATATTTAGTTGGGTTTAGTTTAGTCACTGCAATAGCGGTATTTTTTTATTTTGTTGTAATCTCTAACTATTTCCCTCAAAACGAGTTTCCCCTGGCATCAAAGCTGAATTTACTTATTGGTTTAATCTTCGGTTTTGAGATCGTTATGATGTTTATCTCCGCAATGTTCGAAAAAGTGCTGGGTCGCTGGACTCCCGAAGGAAAACTTTACTACAAACGCTGGGATAATTTCAGAAGATATCTCACAGATTTTTCTGCTCTCAAAGAGCACCCTCCGGAATCGATAAAGATCTGGGATCATTATCTGGTGTATGCAACTTCTCTGGGGGTCGCAAAGGAAGTCCTTCACAACATGTCTCTTGTTGTTCCGTCTGAACAGCTTCAAGGAAGTAACTTCTATCTCATGCACCACAGCTATGCCCAATTTGGTTCCGGTTTTGGGAGCGCCTATGCGTCATCCGCTCCGTCTGGAGGCGGAGGTGGGGTAAGTGGTGTAGGTGGCGGCTCTGGTGGAGGCGGCGGCGGGGCCAGGTAAAGTACTTTGAGAAAAGGATGGTGATCTATATGATAGTAGAAATTTTGGTAATAGTAGCAATAATTTTGGGTTTGCTTTTCGTTTTAATTTACAATGACCTTATAAAGCAAAGGAATAGGGTAGAAAATGCCTGGGCTCAGATAGAAGTCCAGCTGAAAAGGCGCTATGACCTTATCCCCAACTTGATAGAAACAGTAAAAGGGTATGTAAAACACGAAAAAACCCTTTTCGAAAACGTTACAAAAGCCAGGGCTGCAGTCATGTCTGCAAATAATGTAAATGAAACTGCAGAAGCATCCAATTACCTTTCCTCCACCCTGAAATCCCTTTTCGCAGTTGCAGAAAATTATCCTGACCTGAAAGCCAATCAGAACTTTATACAACTCCAGAAAGACCTCATGGAGACCGAAAACAAAATTGCCTATGCAAGACAATTCTATAATGATACCGTTATGAAATATAACATCAGTATTCAGACAATCCCGAAAAATATTGTTGCATCTTTAATGGGATTCCAAAAGAAAGAGTTATTTGAAACCATGCAAGCAGAAAGGGAAGTCCCGAAGGTTGAGTTCTGATTAAGCATACTGAATAAGTTTGCTTATTGAATTTACTAATTAAATATTGAATTTACTAATTAAATATTGAATTTACTGAGCTTATGCCAAAATCATTTAAAATGCTTTAAATTCCAAATAAAAGCACTTAATTCTATATTTTCGTGAAAAATT
>MCHG01000317.1_pt1 | contig 17532 bp, 13 predicted proteins | sample 787351 | NCBI WGS metagenome assembly MCHG01 (sample SAMN05430296, study PRJNA330682) | permafrost metagenome | biome: Cold desert; feature: permafrost; material: soil; isolation source: enrichment culture inoculated with soil incubated with H2/CO2 at 20 degrees... ... | reverse complement strand
AAGTATATTCCTGAGCACGCTTTCACTTAGCCCTGGCGTGAGCACGAAAAGATCTGTAAGGAGCACAAGCCCCATAATGATCAAGAGATCTGAGGGAATTCTTTTTCCGGTCATTAAGTCATCCGACCTTAGAAGAGTATTATTATATTTCTTCAGTTTCTTTTAAGAGAGTAGTTATCTTTTTCTCATCCATTTTATTCTTTCGCTCATACTTTCCCTAAATATATTTATTAGGAGAACTTTTTACGGTTTCTTTTTCGAGTTATTCATCAATCTTCCTTATGTTTCCATTCAATTCCTTTTAACTTCTTGTATCTAAGGATTCCGCCTTTCTTGTTTCATGCCTTCTATCTTTCCATGTTATTAGTAGCTCTCTATTCTAATATGGTAGCATATTAATTAATCTAGAGAATATTTTTGATTCCATATACTCTTATTTCTTAACTATTGTTATTTTACCGTTAATGACACACAGGCAACGTTTATTTTCTATTAACCTCTTTTACTCTGCTTTTATCTCAATTTCCCTCCAAGAAGCAATGCGGCGAGTACTCACGAAGGAAAGTTCAGTTCGCAAGATTCAGTAATAATTGAAAAATTTTTTATTATGATTCCAAACCCGCGGGACTGAATAGAGAAAATTTTTAAGTTCCATTGGCAACGTTTTTCGAAATCAATTTCTATATCTTGTAAAAGTCATGATTATTATATCCTGATTTAAGAGGTCATTTTTTAGATTCCGTTATTTTAATGGTATAACTATATAATCATCTTACAAAAGGATCCCCCAATGATGGAATTTCTCAGTTACTATTATGTTGTTATGTTAGTTACAATAAATTTATATAATTGTCTTCCAAATGACATTTTAAAAAATAAATTTTGTAAGATTGTTAAACAGAAATAATATCATTCAGATTAATCGACTTTTAAGGTCTACATCTGTTCACTCCAAAATATTTGCATAAGGGGGCCATCAAAAATGAGTAACGAAATGCTTATGGGCAAATGCATAAGCCAGAAAGAAAATCAGAGAGTCAGAAGAGGAACCTCTCAAAAAGTGGCCATGATACTTCCAGCTTGCAATGAAGAAGCATCCATCGGAAGTCTCGTGTTGCTCAGCAAACTGTATGTTGATAGTGTGATTGTTATTGACGACGGCAGTGTCGATCGGACAGCAGACATTGCCAAAAAAGCCGGAGCCGAAGTGATTACCCAAGGTGTCAAAAAAGGAAAAGGCGAAGCCCTTAAGACCGGCTTTACAGCTGCATCCGACCTCGGAGCTGATATCATTGTGACCATGGATTCAGACGGGCAGCACAACCCTATCGACATCCCAATACTTGTTACCCCGATTATTGAAGGTAATGCAGAAATGGTCAATGGCAGTCGCTATCTAAACGATCTTGGCAAAAAAGCTTTTATCTACCGCCGTTTGGGCCAGCCTCTTCAGGATACTACCTCTCAAATAAACCAAAACCTCAAGATCACTGATCCCCGGAGTGGTTTCCGTGCCTTTTCTGCCTCTACAAAAAATATCTTCTGCTTCAGTGCGCAGGGTATGGCCATCGAAAGTGAAATGCTTGAAGATGCTGGAAAAGCAGGCATCCGAATAAAAGAAGTGGAAATCGGTGCCCTTCATGATATTGAAGAGCCGACAGGAGGCCCGATTAAGTATATCCATGGATTCTTAAAAACTGTAGCGGATGATATAGAGACCAACACATCATTGTATTACAATTCAGTGCCAGGTTTTGCCCTTGCAACATGCAGCTTCTACATGGCCTTCAAGTTCCTTGAAGCTTTTTTTCTTGGCCTCGATAACCTGAGTTTCGGACCTACATTCCTGATGAGCTTTCTTGCTATTCTGGGGATATATATGACCTTGAGAGGGATCGTAATTCATTCATTACCAGAAATGAGCATGCAAACTGAATCTACTCAATAACTTATTTACGACTTTAATATTTCGTAACTGTCAGCTCCAGTAAAACTGAAAAACATAAATAATAGCCAGAAAACAGGCCAGTTAGAAATTTGGCCCAGATTCTTGAAAAAGAGCGCTATTGACAGTGTTTTTCCCCATAAAATATAGTTATAATTATATTAAGCTCTGGATATATTTCAAATGGGGTCATTAAAAATGAATAAAGAACTGCTAATGGGCAAAAACGCCCAGAGCATAAGTAAAAAAGAAGAAAATCCTTGCAAAAGGGGTACAGCCCCACAGAATATAACCGTTGTACTTCCGGCGTATAATGAAGAAGTTTCTATTGGAAGCATAGTCCTCCTTACTAGATTCTATGCTGACAACGTCATCGTTGTTGATGATGGCAGCGTAGACCGGACAACCGAAGTCGCCAGGAAAGCCGGAGCCGAAGTAATTGTTCACGAGGCAAACACAGGAAAAGGGGGAGCCCTCAAGACCGGTTTTGCAGCCGCAGTCGATCTCGGAGCTGACATCATTGTGACCATGGATTCAGATGGGCAGCACAACCCAGCTGATATCCCAAAGCTGGTGGCTCCCATTATTGAAGGAAACGCTGACATTGTCAACGGCAGCCGCTACTTAAACGGACTGGGAAAGAACACTCCTGTCTACCGCCGCGTCGGCCAGACCATTCTGGACAGGTTCACAAATATAAATTCAGGCATCAAGATCACAGACTCTCAGAGCGGTTTCCGCGCCTTTGAAGCCTCCACAGTAGACATTTTCCGTTTCAACGCGCAGGGCATGGCTATAGAAAGCGAAATGCTCGCAGATGCCGGAAAAGCCGGCATCCGCATAAAAGAAGTAGAAATCGGCGTCCGCTACGACGTTGACGGTTCCACCAAAAACCCGATACAGCATGGACTTGAAGTCTTTGTCATGGTTTTAAAGGATATAGAGTTCAACAAGCCCCTTTACTATTTCACAGTCCCTGGAATGTCTCTCGGAATAGGCGGCCTCTATATGGGGGCCCACTTCATCCAAATATTTGCTCTGGGAGGAGGTCTTCAGTTCGGACCTACAATGCTAATGGTCCTGCTTATTGTCATAGGGACCTTCATGGCTCTGACAGGGATCCTGTTGCATTCAGTATCTACGGTCATGAGAAACGCGAAGGAGGCTTAAAACGTCATGGATGATTCTGGCCACAATAAAGTTCGGGCAGCAGCAAAACCAGGGATTATACGCTTTGATACAGTCCATCGAAGGTGTTCTGCACTGAATTCGGTTTATATCATAGTGTGATCCTTGTGATTTAGAGAATATCCCTGAGGTTATAATGATCATGAGCATTTAATGTGTAAATGAAGGGCTTAAAAAATTTAATAGAGTCTATGAGTTATTGATCAATTCTGAAAAACGGGTAAACCTTCTCATTTGGAAAAATGTAGAGAGATTACTATGATCATGATCTTCATTGACTTATGGACACGACCAAAAACTTAAAAATATGAGGATGACTCTAATTAAATTTTTAACTTGTGTGATTCTATGATCCTTAGTGTAATAGTAAGTGCTTATTCATTAGAGAGATTCCATGATTTAGCTGATGTTATAGATGGAATAAGTAATCAAGCATACAGCCCAATTGAAACAATTATCATTATTGATGAAAACAAAGAATTATTTAATAAAGTAAATGAATATATAAAAGTTAAAAATTTAGAAAATGTACATACGATTTTTAATTCTGAAAATAAGGGACTTTCATATAGTAGAAACATTGGAATAAAAAGTAGTCATGGATCTATTATTGCTTTCATAGATGATGATGCAGTCCCATCTATTGATTGGGCTAAAAATATTGTTGAAACATTCAATGAAGATTCTCTAATCGGTGCAGTTACAGGTGACGTAACTCCTCAGTGGGAATGTAGTGACATGTCATGGTTCCCTCGCGAATTATACTGGATGCTAAGTTGCTCGTATGTCATGACTCCAAAAGAAAAAAAAGAGTTTGAACGAGGATTCGGTACAAACATGGCTTTCAAGAAAAATATCTTTGACAAAATTGGAGTTTTTAATACAAACCTGGGTATTAATGGTAAAAAATGGGTGGGGGGTGAAGATTCGGATATGTTTTTAAAAGTTAAAAAAGCTGGAATGAAGATTCTATTCAATCCTGAAATTTGTGTTCGGCATAAAATTTATAGCTATAGAATAAAAACAAAAAATTTGGCTAAAAGAGCTTTTAATGGTGGATACTCAGTTTTCCTCATGAAAAAACTCACTAATTATTCACTTTATGACTCTACTGAACATCAGTACATGAAACATATCATATTTAAGTTCTTTCCACTAACGGTGAGAAATATTTCTTCAAAAAACCCTCTGATTTCCATAAAACAAATGTTTATTGTATCAGTTGTGTTGTTTTCTGAATTCTCGGGTCTCGTTTATGGTTACTTTGATTCATTAATTACTCCAATTGAACAATAAAACACTTGCATTGTCTTTGTATCTTAATTCAAAGCAAAACTATCAAATATATTTGATATATTATATTGTGTTAAGGAATTATCATGAACTCAGAAGCTCCTAAATTAATTCAAGAGTTTGATAAAGTGCTTGCAATATCTGGAGCTATCGTCTCTATTATATTAATAATATACTTAAACTTAAAAATTGGAAGATTTATTTATCTACTTACAGGAATTCTTTCTTTCCTTTCTTTTGTTGGATGGCTTATTATACGAAAAAAAGCGTCTTTGAATTTCCCTAGCTTAGATTATAGTGTACTCCCTAAATTATTGATTTCTCTTTTTTTTATAGTATTTACACTTGATATAATCTCTTTATATATTAGACCTGATTTATATCAAAGACCATTAATTCACTTTTTTTTGGTATCTATACTAGTTGGAATTACAGTTTTAGAAATTACTACTGGCAATAGAAATAGGCAAATATATGACTTTTTGATCTTTTTTCAGATAATCTTAGTAGGTATCTTAGTTACATGGTCGCAATTATTGGTTTTTCCAAGTTTAATTGGAGTTGATCCCTGGTATCATCAGCACTTTACTTCAGAACTCTTAAGTAAACATTTTGTTCCCGAACATGAGTTATATTCAAAACTTCCCTTATATCACATACTCGTAGCATGTACTACAGCAATTTCAGAACTCGATTATAAATTTGCTACAATGTTTTCAGCTAGTCTAGCCCATATTATTTGCATTTCTTCATTTGTATTCTTATTTGCGAAAAGATTATTCCAAAATAATTATAAAGTTGCTTATCTGGCATCTTTATTGTTGGTCATTTCGAATAATTATATCTATATGAGTTATACATCTCTACCAAATTCATTTGCGATGATTTTTGTATTTCCAATATTTTATTGTATGCTCTTTTTAAAAGAGAAGAGGCCTTTAACTGCTGCATCTCTCTCTATTTTTCTATCTTTAGTTCTAGTTTTATCACATACCATTACATCATTTTTTATGTGCATAATTCTTTTTGTATTTTGGGTTGGTTCACTGATTTACTACTATATGTATAAAGAGAAAAACGATTTCATAGGAATAAATTTTTTCATTCTATTCGCTACATTTATGTTTGGGTGGTGGACTTTCGTTTCAGGTCATATAAATTCATTAGCATCTTTAATCAAATGGGGATTTAACGCTGACTATTTTTCGATGGTACCTAAAGATATATCGTTAGAAACACTTTCTAAGATTTCGATTTTAGAACAATTCTTTGACAATATTGGGATGTTTTCGTTTTTTTCCCTATCGTTCATTGGCTGTCTTTATATGGTTTCTAGAAAATATGGGAATTCACTAAAATTTCGTATTGCACTTATTGCGATTATTCCTCTTATAATAGGATTTTTTTCGCTCATCTTCGGGAAATTTGTTATCGTACAGAGATGGTGGTATTTTTCACAAGTTACATTAGCCATCCCTCTTTCGGTTTCATTATTAGTTTTATTCAACAGAATAAAGAACAATAATATGAAGCATCTGTGTATATCTGGCTTTACTACCATCTTAGCGTTCTTTTTAATTACAAACTCTCTATCAAATATAGACAACCATGCACTAGCTCCAAAAAGCTCGGTTACTTTTTCGTTTACATCTTCTGAATTACAAGCGATGAAAACTGGCTCCTGCATATGGGACGGTACAATTAAAACTGACTGGTACTATGCATATACGCAAAAATATTATTTTAATACTGAGCCATTTGATACCGAAATGTACGATGATAATTTCTCCGTTCTTAAGGGTTCTTCTCTAATTCTTGTTCGAGAATACGTACTTAATAATCCTTTCAGTTTTAGAAATTCAATAAAATTACTGGATTATGATTTAAATATGAAGTTAGAAAAGTCAGGTTTCTCAAGTGTTTATGATAATGGTCTTGTTGAAGGTTACATATAATGAAGGTTCGCCTTATTGTCGCTATATCATATGATAATTAAATAATGCTCTTGTATCTATGCAGCAGGTGTAAAAAATGAGCCATAAAAAGATTATATATTTCGTCTATAATTCCCCTTTAGATCTTAAAAATGGATCTAATACTCATATTTTAGAAATAACTTCACATGTATCAAAAAATATGAGTATACTTCTCTTTGCTCCATTAAGTACCAGTTGTAAAAAGCTTCCAAACTTTATATCTTACATTAAGGTCTCAGGAAGTAATGTTTCCTCAATATTTTACCAGTTATCATATCAAATAGGCCTATTTGTTAAATTGTTTTCTAATTATATAGACAGAAAACCCGATGTAATTTATGAAAGAATATCCGGTTGGTCCATATTGCCTGCTTTAGTAGCAAAGATTTTTAATACCCCTTATATTGCTGAAGTAAATGGTTTACTGGTAGAGGAATTGAAAATTGATCACTACCCTTCAATTTATATGAAAATATGTGCATTCAATGAAAGGCGTAACTATAATTATTCTAAAAAAATAGTTTGTGTGACTTCAGGGATCAAAAATGGGTTAATTAATTTATATAATGTCCCAAGTGAAAAGATTGTAGTTATCAATAATGGTGCAAACACTGACTTATTTTATCCAATTGATTCGGAAGCTGCAAGAGCAAAATTAAAGTTGGAAGTCTCCAAAAAATACATCTGTTTTGTAGGAAATCTTGCTCGCTGGCAGGGGATGGAATATCTTATTGAGGCTGCTCCTCTTATTTTGAAAAGATGTCCAAATTTGAGTTTTTTAATTATTGGAGATGGTCTCATGAAAAGCAAACTGATCCAGTTAACTCATAAATTTGGAGTATTTGATAACTTCATTTTTACTGGAAGTGTTCCTTATGATAAGGTTCCACTTTACATTAATGCTGGCAACGTTTGTGTTGCACCCTTTATAATGGAAAGAAACGCAAGGATAGGTCTTTCCCCATTAAAATTATATGAATATATGGCTTGTGGAAAGCCTGTTGTTGCAAGTGCTATCAGTGGTGTGTCTGAGGTGCTGGAACTTTCGAAAGGTGGTATCTCAGTCCCTCCTGAAAATTCTGAAGCTCTTGCAGATGCCATAGCCGTTTTACTTGAAAATGATGTTTTGAGTAGAGAATTAGGCATGAATGGGCTCCACTATGTAATGATTAATCATAGCTGGTCTAATATTGCAAAAAAATTGATAAATGTTTGTGAAGATGCTATCGTAGATAATTGAACTTATCCCTCCGTTTGGATAGTAAAAATATATAGCAAACAAGGTATGGTGATTTTTACGCATAAAATATTAGTTCTTTCACATCTATTTCCTAACAATATAGAGAATTCAAAAGGAATCTTTGTTTATGATCAGGTTAGGAAATTATCTAAATTTAATGATATAAAAGTCATTTCTCCAATAATTTGGATCCCTTCTCGTTATCTTTTTGGTGATTTAGGTAAATTAACAAAAGTAAATAATAAAATTTCAGTTAACTCTATAGATGTTCATTACCCCAGGTATTTTGCGATTCCACTTCGAATTCCGTCAAAAATTTTAATGTGGTTAGCTGGATTGTTATATACTGTTTATGTTTTGTTTGAAGTTATAAAAATTAAAGGAAAATTTAATTTTGATATTATTCATTCTCATTTTGCTTTTCCTGACGGTTTTTCATCTGTGATTTTGGGTCGAATTTTTAAAAAGCCTGTTGTTGTTACTGTTCATGGTTCTGATATCAATCTTTATACCGAAAAGAAGAATCACTTAAAACCAATGGTAATTTATGCATTAAAAAATGCATCACATATTGTTGTAGTAAGTACGGCTTTAAAAGACAAAATAATTAAATTGGGAATTAATACTAACAAAATCTCAGTTATTCCTAATGGGTACGATCCGGAGTTATTCAAGCCTATTGATAAGTATGAAGCTCGTAGGAGCTTAGGGCTCCCTACTGAAAAAAAAATATTATTATTTGTTGGAAATATTTATCCAGTAAAAGGTGTCTCGTATCTAATCGAAGCCATGAAGATTATATCGGAGCGATCGAATGATATTATGCTCATCCTTGTAGGTGAAGGTTACTTAAAACCGCAATTACAATCTACTGTTAAAGAATATGGGTTATCAAATAAAGTCATTTTCGCAGGGAGCCAACCACATGAAAGAATACCATTGTGGATGAATGCTTGCGACTTGCTGGTATTACCAAGCTTATCTGAAGGTTTTGGCGCAGTATTAATTGAGGCCGCTGCATGTGGTAAACCCATAGTAGCTTCTGACATAGGAGGTATCCCGGAAGCTAGTAATAAATTTGGCAGAAGGCTAGTTCCCCCTAAAAACCCACATGCTCTTGCCAACTCTATTTTAGAAGCTTTGGATTCAAATTTTGATTCTGGAAATATAATTAGAGAGAATAAAAAATTTGATTTTAATAATATTGTTTGGCAACTAACAAATATTTATACTCAAGTCGAACATGATAACTTAGCTTATTAGACAAACAATTTTTAAAATAATCGAGAAAACCACTTATCTGAGCTTCAGTAATTCCCGTTCTAACAGTAAACGTCTGCAGTTGAAGGGGCTCAAAATTTTATTTTCGTAAACAGTATATATGAGAGCGTCGCAAAAGTAAAACGATTCTACAATTGGGTAATTTGAACTTTGACTTTAAATATGGTTGTAAATTTTTTACATAATATTCAGGCAAACACTACCAGATTAAGAATCAATTTATCCTATTTGTATAATCAAATATACTTTACGAAACTCACAAGATAGCGTTGCCTAAAACGGGAATTGCTGTCTGAGCTTCTTATTTATAGGTTGAAAACGACTTTTCCTTTTAACTACTTTTTTATTGGGATATATGAACTGGAGAAAATTAACTGTAATTTATATTGATTTTTAACATATTCACTAACCTTGGTGGTATAAACGATTCAACTATTCGGCGTTCTGTTTGATTCATTAACACATACCATACTATAGGCAAATAAACAAAGCTGATTATTCCACAGATAAATATAAAAGCTAAAGCACTTGAAATGTTAGAAAGATAATATGTTGTACTAGCAATTCCTGCAACTATTAGTGTAGACAGAAATACTTGGATCATTGTGTTTTTAAATGGGTTATTTGACATTCCTAGTACTTTTGCAGCGTACATAGGAACGAAGAAAAAATGTCTTGCAGTTAGTACAATAGCTCCTGCTACTGCTACCCCATAATATCCCCATCCTGTAATACTTGAAAGTGTCACAGCTAATAATAAATTCGCAATACCTGAGAAAATAGTTGCAATTGCAGGAATGCGTAACTTGTTATAGGATATATTAATTGGAAATAGTGGGAGTACTGACATATTAATCGCAAGATGACCTAAAAGTATCCACATCAAAGGTGAAAGTCGAGAAAATTCTGGTCCCACCCAGAAAGAAAGAATCAAGGGTGAAAACCCACATATGAGACCAATTGGGAGTGCAATTGCCAATCCCATGAGTTTGACGGCACTTTTTGAAAGAATTACAAGGTCTTCAAACTTTTTCTGTGCGTAATACGTTAAAATCACTGGCGTGAGCACTCCTGCTAACATGCCAGCAATTGTTCTTATTAAAATATTCCACATTAGTACTATAGAATATTCTCCACCTGCAACTGTTCCAAACAGTTTATTAACTATGATAATATCCATTTGGAAAAGCAAAAGAGATCCAAGGTAATCGATCGTTATCCAGCCGCCGGTCCCCATTAACTCTTTTAATCGAAAACTTTTAAAGTCTTGAATTTTAACCTTAAAGTGTGGATTAACTTTTTTTGACAATATTATTGTTATAAAAAGAGCGACAACTGCTGCTATAAAATAAGAGTACCCGATATAGCTTAATCTCGGAGAGCTTAATGAAAATAATATAATAATAAAAACAACTTGAAGTACTAGATTTATCGAATTAATAATATTCTGTAAGTCTAGGCGGTTGTACGCAAACAATGAAACTCCAAAGTTACCTCCCCAAGTTCGGACTAACAATGAACCCATAACTCCTAAGAATAATAGAAATGCATCTTGTCTTTGATTGATTGGAATATCAAAAAAAAGTGGGGAATAGTAGGACACAATTACTAATATTGGAACTGTCAATAGTGTAATTCCAAAAGTTCCAAATAAAGAAGTGTTAAATGTTATATTCGCTTTCTTATAATCTCGCTTCTGTAAATCAATAGTTAAGTACCTCGAAACGGACGAATTAAGCGATTGTGTCACTAAATTGACATAACTTGTCAATGAGGTTGCCAAAGGTATGAGTCCATAACTAGCCACTCCAAGCTTGTCAATAAAATAAGGAACCAAGAATAAGCCAATTAATACGTTAAGTATAAAGTATAATATATTTGCTATTAAGTTCTTAGGCACTTGTTTACTAAAAGCTTCCTGATTTTCGGTTAAATTTAGCAAATTTTTTCCCCTAAGTAAATATCTTTACAGATTCAATACTCAAATATTATAATGTTAAAATCCCGATAATATATAAATTAAATAAGAATGTAGGATAAATATTTACTGAGGCGGGATTTTTGAGCTGTCGATGCACTCAGTAGATTTTCCTCGTCCTAAAACTCATATTAACGATTTCGGATCTGTGCCGAGGATAAATACAATCCGCATATTTTTACCATTTCCTTGCCGAGAATTCCCATAACTGTAGTAAGTTTTAGTGAATTAACATCATAATTATTTAAATCATTTGGTGTATGTCTATTACTCGTCGATCTTGTTTTTCTCATCATCTTCTTAGAATTCATAATTCTTCTTTCGCTCAGGCAGTAAAAATTATATAAAGAGATTCATAATACAACTTTTAAAAATAAATTCAATGTATAAAAAGATTTTCGGTGTTGTAGTGATAAATTGCTGTTTTAAGAGAAAAATACAGATTCATTTTTGAAAAAACTCCACAGCGCTAAAGTAAGTACTCTCTATTTATGAATGGTTAAAAAATAACTTCAAGTTTTCACTTGGGAATGGATCTAAATTCCATTTTCTCAAATAACGATCAAAGACAATATCGGTAGCAGAAATATTTGAAATTATATTTTAGTCATTCCATAAAGGATCATTGCGTCCTCAACAGCTTCTTCAATAAGTGTAAAATCAACCAAGTTTCCGATATGAAAACAATTCAAAAAACTCATTAATGATTAAGAACAAGAAGGTTTTAGGATAAACTTATACAGAACCCCAAACTTCCAAAAGAGTGTTGCAACATCTAACTTCAGTTCATATACATAGGACACAATAACTTTATGAAACAAAGTTCCTTATATTTTCTTCACGGAAAAGTGAAAACTATGAAAGTTGCCTGCATCCAGATGAATATTTCCTTGTGCTCGAAGCACGAAAATCTCGAACGTGCCATTTCCCTGGCAGAAGAAGCGGTTTCGAAAGAAGCTGAGTTGCTTGTCTTTCCGGAAGTTTTCTCAACTGGCTTTTGTTACGACCGGATTGGGGAGGTAGCTGAAACCATTTCTGGCCCCACTCTCGAAGCTCTCCGTGCCTTCTCAAAAGAACACAACTGTATTCTTACAGGCTCAATGATAGAAAAGATAGAAAGTGACATAATAAGCAAAGAAAATCAGGCTCCACCCCAGTTCAACCTCGGTTTCTGCGTCGAATCCGGAAAGCTAGCCGGCATCCACCGAAAAACCCACCTGTACGGCCCTGAAAAAGAACATTTTGCACACGGAGACTGTATCACTCCTATCAGGCTGGAAAAATATGGGCTTTCCATAGGACTCATAGTTTGTAATGAACTCCGTTATCCGGAAGTTGCCCGGAAACTGGCCCTTGAAGGGGCAGACATTTTAGTCTCAGCGGCTGAAATCCCGGACTTCTTTGGATGCTCCTGGAGGATTATCTCCCTTGCACGAGCACTTGAAAACGAGCTGCCTCACATTGCCTGCACGCGGGCAGGGAAAGACAAGTATTCGACTTACTTCGGTGGTTCGTTTATTACAGATGGATGGGGCCGTATGCTGGCAGAAGCCGGAGAGGAAGAATGCGTACTCATAGGAGAAATTGATCTCGAAGAGGCAAAGGAGATGAGAAAAACAACGTCTATTTTTGAAGATCGTAGACCTGAACTGTATTGAATTGAGATTAGAGCTTATCCCACAAATCAAAAATGGTATACACTAAAAAGTTTAAATTTGTTTTAAAAATGACAGAGAAAAAAGCTTTGCTCTGTAGAACACAATGTTATCTGTTTTTAATTTACTATCGGCGTATTTTTATTAAAGATTTCAGACTCAATTTTTCAGGCCACAATCTTCAAATAATTTAATAATTACACCCTTAAGTTAATCTTTCAGCGTACTTCATGTCAATTAACCTTTATTTCAACCGGTTCTTCTTCAGCACAACGTCTGAATGTAACTTCAAGCACTCCGTTTTTATAGCTAGCTTTTGCGCTCTTTGGATCTACGCGGACCGGGAGCTCAACATCTTCCGAGTATTCGGGAGGCCCGGTAACTTTGATTTCGAGGTTTTGAGCTGTAGCACTCAGCAGGAGATCTTCTTTTCCAATCTCCGGGAATTCTGCAAGTATGTGTACCAATTCCCCGTTTTCAAAAATATCAATTAAAGGGTCTTTTGTTTCGGAGGTAAAGAGATCCTCATCATTTTGAGAATATTCCGGAACATTTCCGAACTCCCGGAGTTCGGGATCTTCCCCCGGCCGATGAATGATAGAGAATCCGTAAACGAAGGGAACGGACTCCCCCATTTCTTCCAGGAGGGCTTCGATCATCTCTTCCAGGTTGTCAAAAAGTTCAGATCCAAAATCTTCAAAGAAATCCTTTCTTTTTCTTATGCCCACCATTATTACCTCTGCTTTTCCTTGCGCTGTTGCACTTACAGTACAACTCCCAGAAAATCCTTGATTTTCTGTGATCCCGAAAAATTACTCAACATTAATTGAGGTCCGGGAACTGGATTCCAGCCGCTTAAAGGTAACTTCCAGCACACCGTTTTTGTATGTGGCTTTCGCACTCTGGGGGTCCACCTTTACGGGCAGTTCCACACGTTCGGAATATTTTGGATTCCCATCTATTGTTTCGATGTCAAGTATTAAATCAGTTGCGTTCAGTAGAATATTCTCTTTTTCGATCCCCGGAATTTCAGCGATCACATGCACTTTCTCTTCAGCTTCCAGGATATCAATCAGGGGTTTTCTGATGTCAAGATAACACTTATCTCCGGTTTCCATTTGCTCAAACGTAGGGATATTTCCGAATTCACGGATTTCTGGATCTTCCCCATGTCGATAAGTTACGGAAAAACCGTAGACAAAAGGATGCTGGCCGACATTTTCCACGCTCATATCCATTGCCCTGCCAAGGCGATCAAACATTTCGTCCATACCCTGAAGGGGATCGATTCCGAACATTTCATCGAAAAAACTTCTTCTTTTTCTCCTGTCTCTGTCCATCTCCTCACTCCATTATTAAGTTATCTATTCTCAATTTCATTATCAAGTGAATATTAATAAATTAAAAATATTCTTTAAGTAGTTCCCGTAGCTTCCAAAAATTAAAAAGTTCGGGATTTGCCGATTAATCAGCTACCAGGCAGCTGGATTATTCAGCCTGAAAAGAATCTGGAGAAATTTTATGTTCGACTTCTTTTTCCTGCTCTTTAGCCTCGAAATCATCTTCTTCCAAATCAGTTGCATATTTAGCAAAGAGCTCTTCACTCTGATCATATACACTAAGAGTTTCCCTGGATGTTGTAGGCTTTACACGGCGGATTGCACGTTCAAAATGCTTCTTCGAAATTTTGACTTTTCCTACCCTTTCCTCAAGATCTTTTCGGCCAATACCTGGAATAACTATCTCTCTTAGAGCTAGCATTGCAGCTTCCCTGCAGATGCCCTCAATGTCTGCACCCACATACCCTTCAGTTACATCAGCAAGCTCAGAGAGTTTCACGTCTTCTGTAAGGGGTTTTCCCTGCGTATGGATTTCAAATATTTTTTCCCTGCTTGCTTTATCAGGCGGCTTGATATAGATGAGCCTGTCAAAGCGGCCGGACCTGAGAAGGGCAGGATCTACCATGTCCGGCCGGTTAGTGGCCGCAACGATGATCACGTCCTTGAGCTCCTCTACCCCATCCAGCTCGGTCAGAATCTGGCTGACAACTCTTTCGGAAACGTGCGTATCGGAAACAGAGCTTCTTTGAGGGGCAATTGAATCAATCTCGTCAAAGAAAATAACGGTCGGAGCAGCCTGCTTTGCTTTCCTGAAGGTTTCCCTTATCGCACGTTCGGATTCCCCAACATATTTGCTGAGCAGTTCTGGACCTTTGATACTGATGAAATTTGCCTCGCTTTCACTGGCAACAGCCTTTGCAAGCATAGTTTTACCCGTACCGGGGGGCCCGAATAGCAATATACCTCTAGGGGGTTTTATACTGATAGCTCTAAATATATCAGGATACTTAAGGGGCCACTCCACAGCTTCAATAAGCTCCTGTTTTGCCTTCTCAAGTCCACCGATATCGTCCCAGCCCACATGCGGAACCTCAACATAAACCTCCCTCATTGCCGAAGGCTCGATATTTTTGAGGGCTTCTCTAAAGTCCTCCTTTGTGACCACCAGTTTGTCAAGGATCTCCTGTGGTATTTGCTCTTCTTCAATATCGATTTCGGGAGTTATCCTTCTAAGAGCATGCATTGCAGCTTCCTTGCAGAGGGAAGATAGATCGGCTCCCACAAATCCATGAGTTACATTGGCAATTTCACCAAGGAATCCATGAGTTACATCGTCAATTTCACCAAGGCTTACTTCCTGTTCAATGGGCATGCCTCTGGTATGAATGAGAAGAATCTGCTTCCTGCCGTTCCGATCAGGAATTCCTATCTCTATCTCCCTGTCAAACCTTCCGCCTCGGCGGAGAGCTTCATCGATGGAGTTCGGGCGGTTTGTAGCAGCGATTACAATTACTGCGCCTCGGGTCTTAAGCCCGTCCATCAGGGATAGCAGCTGAGCAACCACCCTGCGTTCCATTTCCCCGGTGACTTCACTTCTTTTAGGGGCTATGGAATCGATTTCATCTATGAAGATGATGGAAGGTGCGTCCTTCTCAGCCTCCTCGAAGATCTCACGAAGTTTGTGCTCGCTTTCCCCATAATACTTGGAAACGATCTCAGGGCCACTGATAGTGACGAAATTGGCATCTGTTTCACTTGCAACTGCCTTTGCGATCAATGTCTTGCCCGTTCCCGGCGGCCCGTGAAGGAGGACTCCTTTAGGGGGCTCAATCCCAAGCTTCTGGAAGAGTTCAGGGTGTCTTAGCGGCAGCTCGATCATTTCCCTGACAAGCTGAATTTCCCGCCTAAGCCCACCGATATCCTCGTATGAGATGCCTTCTGGAGTCTTGATATCCTCAACAGATTTTTCCTTGATGACAATCTCAGTATCCTTGGTAACAACTACAGGCCCTGCGGGTCTTGTCGATGCCACCACGAAAGTCAGGGGGTTATTTACAGTTTCCACCCTGATCTGCTGACCTTTGTTTAAAGGCCTTCCCTCGATTATTCTGAGGATGTAATGGGCACCTCCCACAAGCCTTACAGGCTGTGAAGGAGCCAGGGTAACCCTCTGAGCGTGTTTCGCCTGAATTTTCTGAATCGTGACCCTGTCGTCAATCCCTACTTTTGCATTGCTGCGCAGGTTTCCGTCTATCCGGATCCTGTTTTCCTGCTCGCGTTCTACGTTTGGCCAGACGATTGCATAAGTTTTGGTTTTTCCTGAGATCTCAATTATATCTCCGCTTACAAGCTCCATCTGCTGCATCAGTCGAGTATCTATTCTGGCAATTCCCCTGCCTACATCCTTATGATAAGCTTCAGCTACTCTCAGATTCATTTCTTCAATCATTTATTCTCAACTCCAGTCTCACATAGTTTCCAATAGTGCTGATTGTTCTTAATACTGTACTCAATAAATCCTCTCTCTGAAAGGTCTAAAAGGTTAGCATTGATAATGCTCGGGTGCAGGCGCAGGTTGTAGCATAAAGCAGCTAGAGTGGTTTCACTTTTCAGAAGCTCAAACAGAAGTTCGCACTCTACGGAGTTCTTGGCAAGCTCTTCAATTGATTCCAGACAGCGATCCATCAATTCTGTATACTCGACCTGGAGCCGCTGCTGCATCTGTGCAAGTTCTTCCTGCCTTGTTTTCAGTTCCTGAAGTCTGCTGTTCAATTTCAGAAAGAAAAAAGATGACTCTTCTCTGGCAGAAGCCTCCTTCTCCTCAGCTGCAGGAGGTTCTCCTTTTTTCTCCCTGTCAAGAGCAATGTCGTGAAGTGCCACCGTATAGGAATATGGAGACACTAACACCTCCAGTCGCATGTTATTTGCGATATTGAAGTACTTGCGCCTCTGTTCATCCACGCTGTACTCTATAAGCCCTGCCTGTTCAAGCAGGTTCAGATGACTTATTATGGCTTTTGGCCCTACTCCCAGCCGGCCTGATATCTCACTGACATAACAGGGACGGTTTGCAAGAAGCTGAATAATCTTCCTGCGGTTCTCATTTCCCAGAATGTCAAGTAATTTTGCTGGGTCCATTTTTCCCCCTGTAGTAATTGTCAAAATCTTTTGCAGTATTACAGCAATAAATATCGAATTTTTACCTTTTGTATGTCTTTAGGATGGATCATTATAATCAGTATTGTCTTGAGTAAATTCTGATAAGATTACAAAAGTCCCTGCCAGTAACTTTACCCAGAAGACTGACTGCAAGTGAGGGTGCAGAAGATAGTAACCAATAGGTATCGATGATTATATATAAGTATATCCATTGACGAATTATATTTGTCTGGACAGAAAATGAAAACATGCGATTTAACCTTCAGATCCGTAGGGGTAAGCATCAAAACCGTTGAAATAAATAAATCAGTTAATTATAACTCTTCTTGGGAATATTTCACCCCTTCCGGAAGTTACGGAGGATTGATTAATTCAGAAAAATTCTCAGAAATCTAAGAGCGTGTCTGAAAATTATATAAATCTTGAATACAGACTGTTCGTCGATGTCCGAACCAATTAAACGAATACCTTATCCAA